>Ga0247832_1000116_pt1 | contig 151869 bp, 141 predicted proteins | sample LaCruzMarch2015__10_FD_192407 | JGI IMG/M metagenome (GOLD analysis project Ga0247832, IMG submission 192407) | Freshwater microbial communities from meromictic Lake La Cruz, Castile-La Mancha, Spain - LaCruzMarch2015_4m | ecosystem: Environmental > Aquatic > Freshwater > Lake | place: Spain... | reverse complement strand
GCCGGCGCGGTGGCTGGCAACGCCATCGAGCGCAACATGACCAAGGAAGACGCCGTCGAAATCATGGTGCAGTTGTCCAACGGCGATCGCCGAGCCATCGTGCAGGCCAAGGGCTCAGAGGTGTTCAAGCCCGGCGAGGCCATCATCATGGTGACCAACGGCAACAAGACCCGCGTGGTGAAGGCACCGCCCGTGACTGCGCCTGGCGCACCGGCACCGGCGGCCACACCGGCGGCCACACCGGCTGCAGCCGGCTCGTCGATCTGACCGACTGGGGTCAGTTGCGAAAGCCCCGCTTGCGACGACGCGTGCTCATCAGTGCCTTCGGCGTCCAAAGTGACGGGGTGCAGACCAAGGCAATGCGATCGGAGTTGGAACGACAGCACCCCGCGTCACTGGTCAAGGTTTTTCCTTTCGTCGGCAAGCTCTTGAATTCCACGCTTGACGGGCTCGCCAACGCCGAAGCTGAAGATTTCCGCGACCACTCGGACAACTGCTTTGTTGGTCCTGCCCATGGGGTGGAGCGCCTGCCGAACGTCGAGGCATGGGGGCAAATGATCCCGATCATCGCCTCGACACGCGACTTCGTCCGCGACGTCTGCGCACCGGAGCAGGAACGCGACCCAACATTTACTCGGCCGTTCGCTAGCGCTCCCCAACGATTCTTGGACGGCTCGTTCTCGATAACGCCATGCTGTTCCACAGCGCGGTTCGCAGCGGACCTTCTAGAATGAAAGTCTTGGTGTTGAGCCAGTACTTTTGGCCCGAGAGTGCCCGCATCAATGAAGTCGTTGAGTCGCTCCAGCGCGCTGGATGCACGGTTAGCGTGCTCACAGGCCAGCCCAACTATCCCGATGGCGCAATCTTCCCCGGGTATCGCGCTGCGGCGTTCGGATCGGAGCAGCACACCGCGGGCTACCCGGTTTACCGCGTGCCACTTGCCCCTCGCGGCAAGGGCTCGGCGCCCAAGTTGGTGGCCAACTACCTGTCTTTTCTCGCCAGCGCCTGCATCCTGGGGCCATGGTTGCTTCGTCGGCAACGGTTCGATGTCATCTTCGTCTATGGAACGTCGCCAATCTTGCAGGCCATCCCGGGGATCGTGCTCAAACGGATCAATGGCGCGGCACTCGTCACCTGGGTGCAGGACCTCTGGCCGCAGAGTCTGGAAGTCACCGGATATGTGCGCAATCCACGTGTGTTGGCAGCAGTGGCTTCGGTGGTGCGCTGGATCTACCGCCGCAGCGACTTGCTCCTTGTGCAGTCCCGCGCGTTTATTCCCACGGTGCAGGGCATGGCCGGGGCTACGACCGTGGAATACCACCCAAATCCTGGAGAGTCGGCGTTCGGGCGGGGCAGGCCGGAAGGCGTACCGGCGCTGGCGCTGGAAGCAGGATTCAACGTGGTGTTCGCGGGCAATCTGGGTACCGTTCAGGCGTTGGAAACCGTATTGAACGCCGCTGAACTCCTGCGGCGTCATCGTGACGTGCGCTTGGTGCTGATTGGAAGCGGCAGCCGTAGCGAATGGTTGCAGCAGGAGATAGCACGCCGGGAACTGGACAATGTAAGCATCCCGGGGCGGTTCGCCTCGGACGCCATGCCCGGAATTCTTGCCCAAGCGTCGGCGCTGCTGGTCAGCTTGGCCCGCGACCCCATCTTGAGCCAAACTGTTCCGAGCAAGATTCAGGCGTACTTGGCAGCGGGCCGCCCTTTGATTGCGTCGCTTGATGGCGAAGGAGCGAAGGTGGTTACCGAGTCGGGTGCCGGGTTCGCCTGCGCGGCGGAGGATCCTGCGGCGCTGGCTGAGGCGGTACTCAAACTGCGCGCGACATCGCCGGACGAACGACAACGCATGGGTGAGGCCGGCCGTGGCTACTATGAGCAGCACTTTGAGCCCGGCTTGTTGGCGAACCGCCTGATGCAACGCTTCAGGGACCTCCAGGCATCGCGACAGCGGTTGGTCCGAGTAGATTGAATGTGGAGTGGAAACCGATGACGAGCGATACGAAGACCAAGGTGCTGGTGCTGGGCGCATCCGGCATGCTGGGCAACGCGGTGCTGCGCCTGTTCGCGCAGAGTTCGGGCTATGCGGTTGTGGGTTCGGTGCGTTCAGCGGGTGCACTGCGGTTGCTGCCGGCAGAGTTGCACAGGCACGTCATCAGCGGCGTCGATGTGGAGAGCCTCGACAGCCTGACCCGGCTGTTCGCCGTGACCCGGCCGGACATCGTGATCAACTGCATCGGACTGGTTAAGCAGCTCGCCGAGGCAGACGACCCGCTCGCCGCGATTCCCATCAATTCGCTGCTACCCCACCGATTGGCACGCTTGTGCGACGTGGCGCGCGCGCGCCTGATCCACATGAGTACCGACTGCGTGTTTGCCGGCACCAAGGGCATGTATCGCGAGAGCGATCCGTCAGATGCCAAAGACCTGTACGGCCGCAGCAAGTACCTGGGCGAGGTTGACTACCCGCACGCCGTGACGCTGCGCACATCAATCATCGGCCATGAACTCAGCGGCGCGCATGGCTTGGTGGGTTGGTTCCTGGCTCAGCAAGGTGGCGTGAAGGGCTATTCACACGCCATCTTCTCCGGCCTGCCGACCGTGGAGCTGTCTCGCGTGATGCGTGACTTCGTAATCCCGCACCCCGAACTCAGCGGCCTGCATCACGTGTCGGCCGAACCGATCAACAAGTTCGAGTTGCTCACGCTGGTGGCACAGGCTTACGACAAATCGATCGAGATCACGCCTGACGACGCGCTGCGCATCGACCGCTCGCTCGATTCAAGCCGCTTCCGCTCGCTCACGGGTTATGCCCCACCATCGTGGCCAGAGCTCATTCGCTCCATGCAGCATTTCGGCTGATCTGCGGCCTCTCATCAATCCAGGAAGGTTTTCTGATGTTCAAGGACAAGACGCTACTCATCACCGGTGGCACGGGTTCATTCGGCAACGCAGTGCTGCAGCGATTTCTGCATTCTGATTTCGCCGAGATCCGGGTGTTCAGCCGCGACGAGAAGAAGCAGGAAGACATGCGCGTCGCGCTGAAGAACGACAAGGTCAAGTTCTACATCGGCGACGTACGCGAATACGACAGCGTGCACGACGCGCTGCGGGGTGTGGACTATGTGTTTCACGCGGCCGCGTTGAAGCAGGTTCCGTCGTGCGAGTTCTATCCAATGGAGGCTGTGCGCACCAACGTCATAGGCGCCGAGAACGTGATCCGCGCCGCCATTGCCCAGGAGGTGCGGCGATGCGTGGTGCTGAGCACGGACAAGGCGGTCTACCCGATCAACGCGATGGGCATGTCCAAGGCGATGATGGAAAAGGTGATGGTGGCCAAGTCGCGCCTGTGCGACCCTGGCAAGACAGTGCTCTCAGCCACACGCTACGGCAATGTGATGGCATCACGCGGCTCTGTGATCCCGCTTTTTCTGAAGCAACTACAGGAAGGCAAGCCGTTGACGATCACCGACCCGAACATGACGCGCTTTCTGATGTCGCTTGAAGAGTCTGTGGATCTGGTGCTGTACGCATTCGAACACGCGCGGCCCGGCGACATCTTCGTGCAAAAGGCCCCGGCCTCGACAGTGGGCGATCTGGCTCAGGCGATGCGCGCGGTACTGCAGCGCGACAACGAGATCAAGATCATAGGCACGCGCCATGGCGAGAAGCTTTATGAATCGCTGGTGTCGAGGGAAGAGATGGTGCGCGCCGAGGATCTGGGCGGCTACTACCGCATCCCTGCCGATTCGCGTGACCTCAACTACGCCAAGTACTTCGTGGAAGGCGAGACAGCCATTTCCAGCATTGATGACTACACCTCGCACAACACCAAACGGCTGACGGTGGAAGAGGTCAAACAGGTGCTACTGAAGCTGGAACTGATCCAGGAGGCCGTGCATGCTTAAGGTCATGACCGTGGTCGGGACACGCCCTGAAATCATCAGGCTGTCCCGTGTCATTGCCAAGCTGGACCAATTTTGTGAACACGTTCTGGTGCACACCGGCCAGAACTACGACTACGAACTGAATGGCGTTTTCTTCAGCGATCTGGGGATTCGTAAGCCAGACCATTTTCTCGAAGCGGCTGGCCGCAATGCAGCCGAGACCATTGCCCAGGTCATTTCCAACGTGGACAGGGTGCTTGAAGAGGTGCAGCCAGACGCGCTGCTGATCCTGGGTGACACCAACAGCTGCTTGGCCGCTATCGCCGCCAAGCGGCGGAAGGTCCCGATCTTTCACATGGAAGCGGGCAATCGTTGTTTTGACTTCAGGGTGCCTGAGGAGATCAACCGCCGCATCGTTGACCACACGTCGGACATCAACCTAACGTACAGCCAGATTGCGCGCGACTATCTCTTGCGCGAAAACCTGCCGCCCGACCAGGTGATCTGCACGGGTAGCCCCATGCGTGAAGTGATCGAGTACTACCGACCGGGCATCGATGCGTCGGACGTTGTGGCCCGTAACGGGCTGACACCAGGCCGGTACTTCGTGGTCAGTTCGCACCGCGAGGAAAACGTCGACGATCCGGACAACCTGCGCAGCCTGCTGGTGATGCTGAACGGCCTTGCAGATCGGTACAACGGGCCCGTCATCGTGTCGACCCACCCGCGCACACGCAATCGCTTGGAGTCACTGCTGACAGCGCAGGCCATGAACCCACTGGTGAGCTTCATGAAGCCGTTTGGCTTTCTGGATTACATCAAACTGCAGTGCAGTGCACGAGCCGTGCTGTCGGACAGCGGCACCATCACTGAAGAGTCGTCCATCCTCAACTTCGCCGCACTCAATCTGCGTGAAGTACATGAGCGCCCAGAAGGCTTTGAAGAAGCCTCAGTGATGATGGTGGGCCTGAATCTGGACCGCGTGCTCGACGCGCTGGTGGTGCTTGAGGCTCAAACCACAGGTGACACGCGGCAGTTGCGGCTGGTTAGCGACTACGCGCCAAACAATGTATCGGACAAGGTTCTGCGCATCGTCTTGAGCTACACCGACTTCGTGAACCGAAAGGTCTGGCACAAGCTGACGTGAGGGACGATCCGCCCTTGATTCGCAGCTGGGCGTGCCTTTGATTAACGCAGTCCATAGCCAATCGGCCGCGCCGGTTTGTTTGGCTGGCCCGCACTCCAGTTTTCTTTGGGCCTAATAGGACTGACGTGTACCAGCGTCGAGTGAAAGCTAGGCTGGTTGCAGATCGCCAGCCCGTCTGCTTGGCGCTCCCCTACCGATCGCAAGCGCCGTGGCAATTACCCTGCTATGGCGACTGTGCCCATCCCTGCCTTGGTGAACGGTTTCAAGCTTGAGTTCCGGCGCCTTCCGCGAGCGTTGCTTCGCCCCGTCTTGCTTGGCGTTTGAAACCATCGGTAGGACCTACCACCCCAAGCGGCGGCGGATGCGCTGCCAAGTGACGCCGAGCCCGTGGTGTTTGAGCGAAGAGGCTACTTTTCGCAAGGCGGCCACCTGATTAGAAGGGGGACGATGCACGCTGGCCGGCCCCAAGGCTGCTGGACTGGGCGAGCGAGCATCGGCAAACAGATCCGTCGCATCACGTAAAAGCGATTTGATTTGCCGCTCGAACTGCGAGAAATATGGGTCATGAATAATAAAGTGCGCGATATTTATATAGCCCCTCGCTTGCTTAACTTTGTTCAATGCTGCGGTGTTTGGTCCGACCCGCACTTTTGATAGAAAGCCGTCCATACCACGGATTTCATATTTACTGGCAATGGAAATCCACAAACATACGTCTTCAGCGATTTCAAAATCTTCAGGAAAACGGTTACTTTTAAAGATATCAGCGCGCGCCATAACAGTCGGCATGGCGATCGGGCAAGAAGCCAAAATTCCGGGAAAAACCATACCAGTTAGAGTTCCGGAAGATATGGGCCCAATAACTTCTCCCTCTAAGTTCATACGATGATAAGAAGTATGAGAGAACACTGAACCGTTCTCCAACATGCATCCAAGTTGGGATTCTAATTTTGAAGGATAAAATAAGTCATCGGCATCTAGAAATGCGATGTAATCACCGATTGCATGATGAATACCATTATTTCTAGCTTTTGCTGGACCGCCATTTTTCTGATACAAATACCGGATTCTTCTGTCCATTGCGATGAAATCAAGTAAGGCAGTCAAGTCCTCAGTTGATCCGTCGTCAATTAGAAGAATTTCAAAATTTTGATAAGTTTGAGAAAGTACACTTTTTATAGCCTCAATCGTCCAAGCCACTCGATTAAAAAACGGGATGATGACTGATATTTTTAAAGCTTTTTTTCGCTCATCCGCCATCTCAATCGCCAATTGATGAGCTTCTTTGTAAGGCGTAGTTGATAAAAATTGGGCAGTGCTGATTAAGAAATTAAAGGGTGAACCTTCCATCTCGACCATTTCGACATCGGTAATTTTGGTGAGAAAACCAATCCACAGGTGGTTGCATTCGTCAATATGCTTATCGATCTTATGTGTCCCTTGATCGGGGTGCACGCGGGATTGGATCAGAATTTCAGGATGAAATAATAAAGGTGCGACGCGAAATATTTCAAACCACAACGCATAATCCTGAGTGGATGGTAATTTGACATCAAACGTCCCGACCTCCGAAAAATATTTTTTGGGGACTAGCAACGCACAGCCATGAATCAAGCCACGGAATAGAGGCAGAAGCGGAACGTTGATTTTTTGTGGGGGCAAAACAGAACTTGGGCACACTACATATTGTGGCTTTGATTCGGCATTGATCACCTCATATCCACCATACACGATAGTTTCTTTATCAGACAGCGAAGCGAGTAACCTCACTTGCCGAGCCACCTTTCCCGGCATGTAGCGGTCATCATGACTGAGCCAAGAGAAATATGCGCCTCGCATATTTTCTATTCCAAGATTTAACGCGGATGCGCAACCACCATTTTCCTTGTAGAAATAACGAATTTTCTCGCCGTAGCTTTTTGCGATCGCCTCTGTTTTGCCATCATCATTGGAACCGTCGTTGATGACAATTATTTCCAGGTTTTGATAAGTCTGCGCTATGGCGCTGTCTATCGCGTCCCGCATGTAGTTGGCGCCGTTGTAAACCGGTATGATTATCGAAACCAACGGTTGAAAACCAGATCCAGCGTCTTTCATCATGCTCTGTACCTTAAATAGATAAGTGATGCCAATAACTTTTTAATATATTCTTGGGCAGCTGAATAACACCTGCTGTAGCCCTGCCGATTCTGTAAGACCTTGCCCTATTTTCTCGTTCGATGGTGGCCGCTGTCAGCAGGGATGACCCCCCCCAAAAAAAGGGGGTGTAGCGAACTTCAGTCCAGTTGCCGCCCAAGACTTTCGTTGCAAGTTGCGAGCGTTGTCAGGTTACTGAGATGAGTACACGTCACGGCGCGTTTCGCCGGTGAAGACTTGGTGCGGTGGGCCGATGTCATCGGGTATGTCAGCGCCACTTTCTCGGATGACCTGGATCCCACCAAGGCCCGCCAAGCACGTTGCTCATTGATGAGCACTGCCCTGAGCTTGCGCGGGCATCCTTCGGTCGAACCCATCCTGCTCTAGGGCGCCACCCTGCGCGGGTCAACCGCGTCGGTCTCGCCTCCGGCGCAGAACTTCCGGGCGGGACGGCAAGCCCTACGCCTAGCCAGTCTCGGCTTCGAGAACGGAGCGCTCCGCGTCGGCCATACTCCTTGTTAAAATAATAAAGAGTCTTCTCAATTATGGTTTTAAATTTAACTAGACCGCGCTTTTTCATCAGTTAAATATCCCCTTCAACGCGGATTTGAACCAAGTAATTAGCTTTCGCCTGAGGGATTTACTACACTGAATTTTGAGGGCGTTATATTCATCCAAAACAAGCTGATACTCGCCGCTTAAAACTAATTTATCAGCAATCAATTGAGACTTCTCGGCAATCAATTGAGACTTCTCGGCAATCAATTTTGCATTGCTTACGCCATGAGAAAGAATGATCGCTTCCATGCTTCTCAAACGTTCCAGAATCGAGACTTCAATACTATCGAAATGGCAGGGTACATTGACAGGCAAAACGTCATATATTTCCCTGCCAAAAAATTCAAATTTTGGATAATTCAGATTTACGTTAGAATTATTATTGATGACAATTAATGCCGCCGGTCGCAACTGAATAGCTTCATCCAAATATGTTTGGCGACTTCGTGATACCTTTCGGTCCGCACTAATTCCGACCACGATTTCATGCTTCAACAAAGCAACGCCTCGCGCATATCCATCCAACTTTAAATATCGCTCAAAAACCCAACTATCTACGCCCTCCTCAACGAATACCCATACGCGTTCGAGTTTAGATTCTGCAAAAACTAACCGACCATTTTTAATGACAGGACTGTGTGGCTGAGACAGGCCATCGATAATATTAAATCCATTATCGATATAGAACACCCGCCCAGATTTTCCCCACTGATCTATCTCTATTTTTTCACCAAAACATGAAGCGATCAGACGGGCGTTATTCAGAGTAAGGCCGTTCAGATGAATCTCGTCTTGATCATACCTTACGTCTGGGTATTGCCAATACAACTCTTCTTCGCCAAATTTTTTATTGTGCAAAGAAACACGATAAATCTCATTCGTACCAGTACTGGTGACATATATATGATCACGATGGAACACGATAGAGTGAGGGTCTTTACACCTGACCAGAGGGGAAAATTCTATGACCTTGGACGCCAAACCATCTAAAAGTGCGAGCACCGGCCTCGGCCCTTGGGTCGAAATAACGATCCGATCTTCGGCAAGGCAGACGCCCGTCACCCCAACAAAATTCGTACGGAACTCAACAGGAATTTGTGACAGATCAATCCAACGAATATTTCCGCTCACTAATTCCATGAGGCAAAGTGACTGAGATGGGGACGAAGTCTGATTACAAAATGATATTACCAAATCGGCCGAAGCCTGCATGGAATCTGATTGAATATTAACCTGGGTCACGCCGAATCGCCCTCCGCCAATGACTTAACAATCGATGGGATATAAATGAAATCAATAATTCCAAAAGAATTATTTGCGATCTGATTAATATTTACCCTGAACGGCATTGCATCAATAATACGGTGCAATGACTGCCCCCCATTTCCGCCAACGCCGCAATTTATAAAATAGGCTCCTGAGTTGAGTGCGCAATGAAACTCAAAACACACCGTTATCCTTTCCCCCTCTGAATAATTAAGGCCACCGACATTTCGTTGTGGATATATTCCCCCACCGAGTTCCACGCCTGTAAGGGTTTTGATTAGCGTATAGAATCTCACACCCGTGCAAGCCTTACTAAAAATCATGTCATAACAGAACCTATAACGCACTCTTCCGGTCAAGCAGTTTACAACCCGACCGTCAATCGTCTCAATTCTGAAATTTGAAATTGCAACACCATTTGGTTCATAGGCCACCATGCTTTTTGAGATTAGGCTCGCATCATAGATTTCATTGGGGTCGCCTTGCTGCTCTTCTTCAGGCTCTAGGTTCTCGCTACCAACCACGTCCCCATCCTCCTCAGGAGGCACTAATAAGGCAGACTGATAATTAGATTTTCGGATCGATCCCCGTATTTTTTCCCCTTGCTCGTGGGTGGCGTTCATGAGTTTTTGGTACCAAGCAATTGCTTTTTTCGGCTCTCCAGAAAAAAGCATCTCTCCGGCATCTAAAAGAACCGCCCGATCACATAATTCAACAATTGCACTGGAGGAGTGAGATACGAATAGAATCGTGGCGCCACCACGCTTTATTTCTTCGATTTTTGCAAAACATTTCCGTTGAAATGTTTCATCCCCTACAGACAACGCTTCGTCAATAATTAAAATACTAGGGTCAACATTAATCGCTACTGCAAATGCAAGGCGCGCATACATTCCGGTAGAATAATGCTTAACAGGCTGTTCAATAAAATCCCCAATGTCAGCAAAGGCCGCGATTTTATCGAATCTTTCATTTATTTCATCCGATGTTAATCCAAGTACCGTGGCGTTCATATAAACATTTTCACGCCCTGTGAAGTCTGGATTAAATCCAGCCCCGAGTTCTAAAAGCGCAGCAACTCTACCCCTAGTTATAACGGTACCACTGGTAGGCTCCAGGGTGCCGCAAATCATTTGAAGAAGTGTAGATTTACCAGAACCATTTCTCCCGATAATTCCAATCGTTTCACCGCGAGCAACTTCAAAAGATACGCCGGTTAACGCCCAGAACTCGCGAAAATAATTTTTAGTTTTGCGCCCAACAAGGGACTGGAGTTTTGGAACGACCAGTTGCTTTAGTCGGTCCTGTGGGCGGTCATAAATGTGATAACACTTACTTAATTCACTTAAACGAATCGCAGTATCTTTCATTTTTTGGTGTTTTCTCTTGGCGACGTTTTGTCTATCGAAATTTAACTCCGAATCCATCTTTTATCTAGGTTTTCGCCGGCCCACTCTAGAGGACATCTGCAAAACCTTTCCTGGTTTTTTGGAACCACCAAAATCCCACCCAAGCGATGACCAAACTAAAAAACCAATAAGTAGTCAAACCCGACCAGTTTGGCATTTCACCGAAAAGCAGTACCTTGCGCGACTCTTCAATAATGAGGGTTAGTGGATTAGCCATGACAACATATTGCATTTTTGGCGACAAGGTCGAGACGGGATAAAAAACTGGTGATAGAAACATCATAACCGATGTCAACAATCCGATTGTTTGACTGATATCCCTTACATAGACTCCGATCGAAGCCAAGAGCCATGATCCACCCATAATAACAAAAAACAATGGGATGATGATCAACGGAAATAAAACCGCCGTCCATGGTATTGCGCCTGCAAGGATAAATTTTAGGATCAGCAATACCGCCAAACTTATTGCGCCGTGAAATATAGCTGAGCCCAACGCTATCCATGGAAATATCTCCAGTGGAAATACCACCTTTTTCACATAATTCGAATTTCCCGTGACCAGCGTTGGCGACCTGCTTATACATTCGGCGAACAATCCATGAACAATCAAACCAACAAATAAAACAATTGCAAAATCAACATGCCCACCTGTGCTGCCAACACCCCAACGTGATTTAAATACGACCGAGAAGAAAAAAGTATAAACAGCAAGCATCAGAATCGGGTTAAATAATGACCATGCCAACCCCATCACAGAGCCTTTATAACGCCCCAAAATCTCCCGTTTTGACATTTGGACGGCAAGATTCCAATTGCGCTTAAGGCTTGCGAACATCTCAACGGGTGATGTTTTGGGTGCTTCATGGGGATTCATCTTGATGGCACGTTTTGATTAACAAAAATAAAGTTTTAAAATCCGTAGGTCCAGTGGTGGGTCAATCCCATATACGACCACGGCCGGCAGCGCTCGAAACATCTCGGTCAGGCTTGCCGCTCAATCACTCCCAAACAAATCCCTCGTGTAAACCTTGTCCGCCACATCAGCCAAAACATCCGACATGCGGTTGCTGATGATCACGTCGGACTGCTGCTTGAATTCAGCCAAATCAGCCTCCACGCGCGAATTGAAGAATTCGGCGTCTTTCAAGGCGGGCTCATAAATGATGACCTCGACACCCTTGGACTTGATGCGTTTCATGATGCCCTGAATGCTCGAGCTGCGGAAATTGTCTGAGCCGCTTTTCATGATCAGGCGGTAGATGCCCACGACCTTGGGCTTGCGCTTGAGGATGTCGGTGGCGATGAAGTCTTTGCGGGTGGTGTTGGATTCAACGATGGCGTTGATGAGGTTTTGCGGCACGTCGCTGTAGTTGGCCAGCAGCTGCTTGGTGTCCTTGGGCAGGCAGTAGCCGCCGTAGCCGAATGACGGGTTGTTGTAGTGCGTGCCGATGCGTGGGTCGAGCCCCACGCCGTCGATGATCTGGCGGCTGTCGAGCCCGTGGGTGGCGGCGTAGGTGTCAAGCTCGTTGAAGTACGACACGCGCATGGCCAGATAGGTGTTGGCAAACAGCTTGATGGCTTCGGCTTCGGTGGAATCAGTCAGCAAGACCGGAATGTTCTGCTTGATGGCGCCTTGCTGGAGCAGGCCCGCAAACACCTCGGCACGCTTTGAGCGCTCGCCCACGACGATGCGTGACGGGTGCAGGTTGTCGTGCAGGGCGCGGCCTTCGCGCAAGAACTCGGGCGAAAAAATCAGGTTGTCGGTGCCCAGCGCCAGGCGGGTCTTGACGGTGTAGCCCACCGGTATGGTCGACTTGATCACCATCACAGCCGTGGGATTGATGGCCATCACATCGCGGATGACGGCCTCAATGCTGCGGGTGTTGAAGTAGTTGGTTTCGGCGTCGTAGTCGGTGGGGGTGGCCACGATCACGTAGTCGGCCCCCGCGTAGGCGTCGTGCTTGTCGAGCGTGGCGCGAAAGTTGAGCGGCTTGTTCTTGAGGTAGTCCTCAAGCTCTTCGTCAATGATGGGCGACTGCTTGCGGTTGAGCATGGCCACCTTCTCGGCCACGATGTCCAATGCCACCACCTCATGGTGCTGCGACAGCAAAATTCCATTCGACAAACCAACGTATCCGGTACCTGCTATCGCGATCTTCATGGGGGTTCTCTCTGGGGGTTTTGTCTGAGCCGCCGAGGCATGGGCAGTCCCACCAAGTTTCCCACACGGGTCATGACGGTCCGAACGCGCGGTCCGGCGTGCACTTTGAGCGCGCCCGATCAATAGCCCTTGCCAATGGGCCCCATTTTTTCTATTCATCCACGACACCGGCATGCGCCCGTAGCATCCGCCTCGGCGCCTGAGCCACCAACCAAAACTTCCACTGGAGATACACATGTCTTTGATCAACACGCAAATCAAGCCTTTCAAGGCCACCGCTTATCACGACGGCAAGTTCGTCGACATCTCTGAACAGAACCTGATGGGCAAGTGGTCTGCCATCGTTTTCTACCCAGCTGACTTCACCTTCGTGTGCCCGACCGAGCTGGAAGACCTGGCCGACAACTACGCCCACTTCCAGAAGATCGGCGTCGAGATCTACGCCGTGTCGACCGACACCCACTTCGTGCACAAGGGCTGGGCTGATGCGTCGCCTGCCATCAAGAAGGTCAAGTACCCACTGGTGGGCGACCCTACCGGCACCCTGACGCGCAACTTCGGCGTGATGATCGAAGAAGCCGGCCTCGCACTGCGCGGCACCTTCGTGATCAACCCAGCCGGCCACATCAAGGTTCTGGAAGTGCTCGACCTGGGCATCGGCCGTGACGCTCAAGAGCTGCTGCGCAAGATCAAGGCTGCTCAGTACGTTGAGTCGCACCCAGGCGAAGTTTGCCCAGCCGCCTGGAAGGAAGGCTCCAAGAGCATGACGCCTTCGATCGACCTCGTCGGCAAGATCTGATTTTTCTGATTTCCGATTGAAACTGCCCGCCGTGCGCCCACAAGGTGTGCGGCGGGCGCAAGCTACAAAGCTGCACCTGACCCAGGAGAGACCCCATGCTTGACGACAACCTCAAATCACAACTCAAGGGCTACCTTGAACGCGTCACGATCCCTTTCGAGATCGTGGCTTCGGTCGACACCACCGAAGCTTCGCAAGACATGCTCAGCCTGCTCGGCAACATCGTCGAGTCGTGCGACAAGGTCACCCTGAAGACCGATGGCAGCGACGCGCGCCGTCCTTCTTTCACCCTGAGCCGCATCGGCGAGGCGCCGCGCATTCGATTTGCCGCGACCCCGATGGGCCATGAATTCACATCGCTGGTGCTGGCGCTGCTGCAAGTCGGCGGGCACCCGCCCAAGCTCGAGGCCGAGCTGGCGCAAAACGTTCGCAACCTCAAGGGCGAGTTCCGCTTCGAGGTGTTCATGTCGCTGGGCTGCCATAACTGCCCCGACGTGGTTCAGGCCATCAACCTGATGGCGGTGCTGAACCCGAATGTGCACTCGACCATCATCGATGGCGCGCTGTATCAGGCCGAAGTGGCCGAGCGCGACATCCTGGCCGTGCCGATGATCTTTTTGAACGGCGAACACTTCGGCCAGGGCCGCATGGGCGTTGAAGAGATCATGGCCAAGATCGACACCGGCGCCGCGCAGCGCGATGCCGAAAAGCTCAACGCCAAGGACCCGTACGACGTGCTCATCGTGGGTGGCGGGCCGGCCGGTGCGGCAGCCGCGGTGTATGCGGCACGCAAGGGCATCCGCACCGGCGTGGTCGCCGAGCGCTTTGGCGGCCAGACGCTCGACACCCTGGGCATCGAGAACTTCATCTCGGTACTCGAAACCGACGGCCCCAAGTTCGCGATGGCGCTCGAGCAGCACGCCAAGCAATACGGCGTCGAGATCATGAACCTGCAGCGCGCCGAAAAGCTCATCCCGGCGTCTGAGGGCAATGATCTGGTCGAGGTGCAGTTGGCCAACGGCGGCTCGCTCAAGAGCAAGACGGTGATCCTGTCGACCGGTGCGCGCTGGCGCGAAGTCAACGTGCCCGGTGAAGCGGAGTACCGCAACCACGGCGTGGCCTATTGCCCGCACTGCGACGGCCCGCTGTTCAAGGGCAAGCGCGTGGCGGTGATCGGCGGCGGCAACTCGGGCGTTGAGGCTGCCATCGATCTGGCCGGCGTCGTGGGCGCGGTGACGCTGATCGAATTTGGCGACAAGTTGCGTGCCGATGCGGTGCTGGTCAACAAGCTCAAGAGCCTGGCCAACGTGACCATCCACACCCAGGCGCAGACCACCGAAATCACCGGCGACGGCAGCCGCGTCAACGGCCTGACCTACACCGATCGGACCTCGGGCGCATCGCACCACATCGAGCTCGAAGGCGTGTTCGTTCAGATCGGCCTGGTGCCCAACTCAGAGTGGCTCAAGGGCACGCTGGAGCTGTCGCGCCACGGCGAGATCGTGGTCGACAGCCGCGGCCAGACCTCGCTGCCCGGCGTCTTTGCCGCTGGCGACGTGACCACGGTGCCGTTCAAGCAGATCATCATCGCCACCGGCGACGGCGCCAAGGCCGCGCTGGGTGCGTTCGATCACCTGATCCGCTCATCCGCCCCGGCGGCTACGACGCCAAAGGTGGCTGAGGCTGCGGCGGTCTGACGTCGGGGCGGCGGCGGCCGCCAGCCAGAAAGCACAAAGCCGGCGATGCCGGCTTTGTGCTTTTCAGAACCGATCAGTCCCGCAGTTCGACGATGGCCTCACCAAGATCAAGCGCTGTCGTGATGCCCGGCATCAACCGATCGAAGACGGGAAAGAGTGCTTGCTTCCGGCAATTTCCCAGCCTCACCCAAATCACCTGAGGCGGTGGCCCGAGGCGGATGGCCAGATCCTGAAAATCCTCGTCCTTGGAGACGATGACCCAGCCCTGCTTTATCGACTCAGCCCAAATGACTCGATCTTCGGCATTCGCCAAGCCCACATCGCATACATGAACGCTGGAGTGTCCCGTGGCGCTCAAATGCCGAGCCAGCGCCACCGGAAGCTGGTTGTCCACCAGAAACACTCGAGTTGCAGACACCGCTCAAGCCCCGCCCGAACGGCTCATGCCGCGATGAGAACTCGATGGCCCGCCTGTGCGGCGGCCCAGGCCAGCGCCGCCCGAATGTCATCTTCTTCAAGCTCGGGGTGGTCCTCAATGATCTCTGCGTGGCTAGCGCCATGGCTCAGAAGATCGAGCACGTCCTTCACCCGAATTCGCAGTCCACGCAGGCAAGGCCGCCCGCCGCACTTTTCCGGCTCAATGGTGATGCGATCAAAAAGTGGGTGGGTCATGTCAGTTCTCCCGTGAGGGCCGGCTGGGTGAGCGGCCCGGAACCAGTATAGGCAGCGTGACCGTGATCAGGCAGCGCTCTGGCGCGCCAACACCCCCCGCAGCGCCACCCCCGTGTGCGAGCCGCTGGCCACCACCTGTTCGGGCGTGCCGGTGGCCACGACCTGGCCGCCTTGGGTGCCGCCTTCGGGGCCGAGGTCGATGACCCAGTCGGCTTCGGCGATCACGTCCAGATCATGCTCGATGACCAGCACGCTGTGGCCGGCGTCGACCAGGCGGTGCAGCACGCGGATGAGCTTTTCGACATCGGCCATGTGCAGGCCGACCGTGGGCTCGTCGAGCACGTACAGCGTGTGCGGTGCCTTGTTGCCGCGCTTGCCGACGTCGTCGCGCACCTTGGTGAGTTCGGTCACCAGCTTCATGCGCTGCGCCTCGCCACCGCTGAGCGTGGGTGACGGCTGGCCCAGCGTCAGGTAGCCCAGGCCCATGTCTTTGAGCAACTGCAGCGGGTGGCTCACCGTGGGCATGGTGGCGAAGAAGCCGACCGCCTCATCGATCTCCATGCGCAGCACGTCGCCGATGTTCTTGCCGCGCCAGGTCACCGCCAGCGTCTCGGGGTTGAAGCGCTGGCCGCGGCACTGGTCGCACAGCACCTTCACGTCGGGCAGGAAGCTCATCTCGATGGTGCGCATGCCCTGGCCTTCGCAGCCCGGGCAGCGGCCGTCGCCGGTGTTGAAGCTGAAGCGGTTGGGCGCGTAGCCGCGGGCGCGCGACTCGAGCGTGTCGGCAAACAGCTTGCGGATCGTGTCCCAAAAGCCGATGTAGGTGGCCGGGCAGCTGCGCGGCGTCTTGCCGATGGGCGTTTGATCGACTTCGAGCACGCGGTCGATGAAGCCCCAGCCGTCGATCTGCTCGCAGCCGCGCCACTGCGGCGTGCCGCCGCGCACGTTGATGAACTGCAGGTTGGCCAGCAGCACGTCGCGCGCCAGCGTCGACTTGCCCGAGCCGCTCACGCCGGTGATGGCGACCAGCCGCTTGAGCGGCACGTCGATCGTCACCTGCTGCAAGTTGTGCAGCGTGGCACCATGCACCGTCAGACGCCGGTTCGATTCGCCCTCGCGCGGCGCGGCCGGATCGGCCACCGTCATCAGGCGGCGGGCCTGCAGGGGGTGGATCAGCGGATGAGCCAGCAGCCGGCCGGTCTGCGACTCGGGGTTGGCGGCCAGATCGGCCACCGAGCCCTGGGCCACCAGCCGCCCGCCGCGCTGGCCGGCACCGGGGCCGATGTCGATGAGGTGATCGGCGCGGCGGATGGTGTCTTCGTCGTGCTCGACCACGACCAGCGTGTTGCCCTTGTCGCTGAGCGTCTTCAGCGCCTTGAGCAGGATCTGGTTGTCGCGCGGATGCAAGCCGATGGTGGGCTCGTCGAGCACGTAGCAAACGCCTTGCAGGTTGCTGCCCAGCTGCGCGGCCAGCCGGATGCGCTGCGCCTCGCCGCCGCTCAGCGTGGGCGCGGCGCGGTCGAGCGTGAGGTAGCCCAGGCCCACTTCTTCCAGAAACTCGAGCCGCCCGCCGATCTCGGTGATCACGTCGCGGGCGATGTCGGCATCGCGGCCGACCAGCGCGAGCGCGCCCACCCAGCGATGCGCGTCGGCCACCGACCACTGCGCGATGCCGGCGATCGAATGGCCCTCGAAGGTGACGCGCCGCGACGCCGGGTTCAACCTCGCGCCGCCGCAGTCGGGACACGGCTCGTCGACCAGCCCTTCGGCTTCGCTTTCCTCGGACGGGAAGCTTTGTTCCTGGCCGCGGTTGTCATCGTCGCGCACCGAGTCGTCGTAGACCTTGCGCTGCTCGCGCGTGAGCGCCAGCCCGGTGCCCACGCAGGTGCGGCACCAGCCGTGCTTGCTGTTGTAGCTGAACATGCGCGGGTCGAGCTCGGGGTAGCTGGTGGCGCACACCGGGCAGGCGCGTTCGGTGGAAAACACGGTGATGCGGCCGATGCCGCCGCCCTTGCCGAGCGGCGCGTCGGTGGCTGCGGCAACCTCGGCGCGCATTGCCTCAGCCAGACCGTCGATACCGGTCAGCAGGTGCATCACCCCCTTGCCGACGTCGAGCGCCTCGGCCAGCGCAGCGCGCAGCGCGGCTTCGTTGTCGGCGCTCACGACCAGATCGGCCACCGGCAACTCGAGCGTGTGTTCCTTGAATCGGTCGAGCCGCGGCCACGGGTCGACCGGCACGAACTCGCCATCGACACGCAGGTGCGTGTGGCCGCGCGCCTTGGCCCATTTGGCGAGGTCGGTGTACACGCCCTTGCGCGAGACCACCAACGGCGCGAGCAGGCCCACATGCTGGCCGCGGTGCTCGCGCAGCAGCTGCGCGGCGATGCTCTCGGCCGACTGCGGGCGCACCGCCGCGCCGTCCTTCACGCAGTGCTGGATGCCCAGCTTGACGTAGAGCAGCCGCAGGAAGTGCCACACCTCGGTGGTGGTGGCCACGGTGCTCTTGCGCCCGCCGCGGCTCAGGCGCTGCTCGATCGCCACCGTGGGCGGAATGCCGTAGACCGCATCGACCTCGGGCCGGCCGGCCGGCTGCACGATGCTGCGCGCGTAGGCGTTAAGGCTCTCGAGGTAGCGGCGCTGACCTTCGTTGAACAGGATGTCGAACGCCAGCGTGCTCTTGCCCGAACCCGACACGCCGGTGACCACGGTGAATTGGCCGCGCGGGATGTTCACGTCGAGCGACTTCAGGTTGTGCTCGCGCGCATTGACGATGCGGATGAACTCGTCGGCCGCCGCCCTTTCAGCACGCGCAGCACGCAGCAGCGACTGCAGCGGCACGCCTTCTTCGACCGCGCACACGCCCAGGCCCATGGCGCGGTCGTAGTCGGCCAGCGCGCGACCGGTGTGCGAGGTGGGGTGCTGCTTGACGTCGGCCGGCGTGCCCTCGCACACCACCGCGCCGCCGCCCTCGCCGCCTTCGGGGCCAAGGTCGATCAGCCAGTCGGACGCGCCGATCACATCGAGGTTGTGCTCGATGACGATCAGCGAGTGGCCGGCGTCGAGCAGCTTGCGAAACGAGCGCATCAGCTTGGCGATGTCGTCGAAGTGCAGGCCGGTGGTCGGCTCGTCGAACATGAACAGCGTGCCCTTGCGCGCCACCGACTGGCGGCTCGCCGTCGACTTGTTGGCCGACTCGGCCAAAAAGCCGGCCAGCTTGAGCCGCTGCGCCTCGCCGCCGCTGAGCGTGGGCACCGGCTGGCCGAGCTTCACGTATTCGAGGCCGACGTCGACGATGGGCTGCAGCACGCGCAGCACCTCGCGGTCGCCGGCAAAGCGCTGCACCGCTTCGCTCACGGTGAGCTCGAGCACATCGGCCACCGACAGCTCGCCGGCCACCTCGCCGGGCAGGCGGCGCTCGATGGTGACTTCGAGCAGCTCGCGCCGGAAGCGCCGGCCGTCGCAATCGGGGCAGCGCAGGTACACGTCGCTCAGGAACTGCATCTCGACGTGCTCGAAACCCGAGCCGCCGCAGGTGGCACAGCGCCCGTCGCCCGCGTTGAAGCTGAACATGCCCGCGCCATAGCCACGCTGCTGCGCCAGCGGTGCGGCAGCGAACAGCTTGCGGATCTCGTCGAACGCGCCGACGTAGCTCGCCGGGTTGGAACGCGCCGTCTTGCCGATCGGCGACTGGTCGACAAACACCGCGTCGCTCAGCCAATCGGCGCCGAGCAGCCGGTCGTGCGCGCCGGGTGCGTCGCTGGTCTTGCCGAAGTGGCGCGCCAGCGCGGGGTACAGCACGTCCTGGATCAGCGTCGACTTGCCCGAGCCCGACACGCCGGTGACGGTGACCAGCCGCTGCAACGGAAATTCAACGGTGACGTTGCGCAGGTTGTGGTCGCGCGCGCCTTCAAGGATCAGCCGCGGCGTGGCGTCGCTCACCAGCCGGTTGAAGCCCGCGCCGATGTGCTTGCGCCCACCCAGGTAAGCGCCGGTCAGCGTGTCGGCGCTGCGGATGGCCTCGGGCGTGCCATCGAACACGATCTGCCCGCCGCGCTCGCCGGGGCCGGGGCCCATGTCGATCAGCCGGTCGGCCGCCAGCATCACCGCGGGGTCGTGCTCCACCACCACCAGCGTGTTGCCCGCATCGCGCAGCCGGTGCATGGCTTCGATGATGCGGTTCATGTCGCGCGGGTGAAGCCCGATGCTGGGCTCGTCGAGCACGAACATGGTGTTGACCAGCGAGGTGCCGAGCGCGGTCGTGAGGTTGATGCGCTGTACCTCGCCGCCGCTCAGCGTGCGGCTTTGCCGGTCGAGCGTGAGGTAGCCCAGCCCCACTTCGCACAGGTAGCGCAGCCGGGTGCGGATCTCGTCGACCAGCAGCTTGAGTGCGTCGTCGAGCAGCGTGCTGGGCAGGCTCAGGCCGTCGAAGAGTCGGCGGATGCGGTCGATCGGCAGCAGCATCAGGTCGTGCACCGTGAGGCCCGGCAGCGCCTCGAGCTGCGCGCGCGACCAGCCCACGCCGGCCGGCATGAAGCGCGCAGCAGGCGCCATCACCGCATCGGCATCCGCTTGCGTTCCGAGCCGCCACAGCAGCGATTCGGTCTTCAGCCGCGCGCCGCCGCAGCTGCCGCACGGCGTGTAGCTGCGGTACTTCGACAAGAGCACGCGGATGTGCATCTTGTAGGCCTTGCTCTCGAGGTACTCGAAGAAGCGTTTGACGCCGTACCACTGCTTGTTCCAGTTGCCGCGCCACTCGGCCGAGCCGTTGATGACGTAGTCGCGCTGCGCCTGCGTGAGCTGCGCCCACGGAGTGTCGCGCGGAATGCCAGCGTCGCCGGTGTGCTTGAGCAGGTCGTCTTGGGTGTCTTTCCAGGCCGGCGTCTGCAAGGTCTTGATGGCGCCCGAGCGCAGCGTCTTGCGGTGGTCGGGGATGACCAGGTCGTAGTCGACGCCGATCACGCGGCCGAAGCCGCGGCAGGTCTCGCACGCGCCCATGGCCGAGTTGAAGCTGAACAGCGACGGCTGCGGATCGGTGTAGCGCGCATCGCTTTCGGGGCAGTGCAGCCCGGTCGAAAAGCGCCAGATCGCCGCCGTGTCTTCATCGCCCAGCACGTGCACGTCGACACGGCCGCCGCCGCGCTTGAGCGCGGTCTCGATGGCCTCGATGGCGCGCACCTTCTCGATGCCCTGGATGCGAAAGCGATCGGCCACCACATCGAGCACCTTGCGCGGCCCGCTGGGGCTGGCCACCTCGCGTTCGGCCTGCACCCGCGTGAAGCCGCTGGCTGAGAGCCACTGCGCGACCTCGTCGGCGGTGCTGACGGCAGGCAGCTCAACCGGGAAGGTCAGCACCAGCCGCGGATCGGCCTGGCGGCTGCGCTCAAGCAGTTCGGCGTAGATGGTCTCGGGCGTGTCGTGGCGCACGCGCTGCGCGGTGGTCGCGTCGAACAGGTCGGCGGCGCGGGCGAACAGCAGCTTGAGGTGGTCGTTCAGCTCGGTCATCGTGCCGACCGTGCTGCGGCTGGTGCGCACCGGGTTGGTCTGGTCGATGGCAATGGCCGGCGGCACCCCGTCGACCCGATCGACCGCCGGGCGGTCCATGCGGTCGAGGAACTGCCGCGCGTAGGCACTGAAGGTCTCGACGTAGCGGCGCTGGCCTTCGGCGTACAGCGTGTCGAACACCAGACTCGACTTGCCCGAGCCGCTGGGGCCCGTGACCACCGTCATCTCGCCGGTGCGGATGTCGAGGTCAAGGTTCTTGAGGTTGTGCTGCCGCGCGCCGCGGATGCGGATCAAGCCGTGGGACATCGGTGGCTCTGGGAAGTGTGCGGCTGGGGAGCGAGCCATTCTAGGGACGGGGGTGACGACCGATGGCCTTCAACCGAACTCGAACGAGGTCACGCCGAAGATCGCGTCCACCGGCAGCTGCGGCTGGGGCCCGTGGAAAAGGCGGGCGCAGCCGAACGCCTCGACCAGCCCGAGCCGCTGCGCCAGGTCGACCGCCGCCGCGTTGGCCTGTGGCACGTCGAGTTGCACCCGCTGGCCCTCGACCATGGCCATCAGGCTGCGCACGAGGGTCTCGGCCAGATCAGGCCGATCGGCAAACACCGGGCCGATCTTGTGCCCCACGCGGCAGGGCCGAACCACGCCATAGCCCACCAGCGCCCCGCCCTCGCGCAGCGCCGCGACGCCAGCGCCCGGCTGAGTGACCCAGCGCTCGAGAAAGCGCGTGCGAGGCGTGGGCACATGGCGCTGGTCGTAGCGGTCGAGCTCATCGAAATCGATCTGCGCCAGCGTCAGCACAGCCGGGTCGCGGGCCCCTTGCGCCAGCCCTTCGAAGCGCAGGTCGCGCCACGCCAGCTTGAAGCCGCCTCGCTCGTAGAACGGCACCATCGCGAACACGCCGTCCATGCCGATGGACGCGCCGGGGCTCAGACGCTGACGCAAGCGATCAAGCCGGTGATGCCACAGCAAGGTGCCCAGACCGGCGCCGCGAAATTCGGGGCGCACGATGAACAGGCCCATGAATCCGAATCGGCCCTCGTAGGAAAAGATGGTGCCGCCGCCAACGAGTTCGTCGCCGCGTCGCAAGGCGATGAAGGCGTCGGGGTCGATGTCCCACGCGATGCCGATATCGGCCAGCCCCGGGTTCCAGCCCTCGGCAGCGGCCATGTCGTCGAGCAGCAGCACCTCGGCGGCGCGCATGGGCCCGATCGAAAAGCCATCGGGAAGCATGGGGGTGTTTGTCATCGGGGGCAATTTTAGAAACGCCACGGGCTGACCCCTCCACCAAGCCGCGGCCCCATCGGCCAAAATCGCGCCTTCGCGCGGGGTGCCCTGCCCCGCCTCAAGGATTTCTCCCGATGCCCGGCTCCGTTGCTGTATCCCACTCCACTGGCGTCATGCGCGTGACGCTGCACAACGCCGGCAAGCTCAACGCGATCGACATCGCCATGTGGCACGAGCTGCGCCGGGTCTTCGCCGACCTGCAAGCCCTGCCCGCCGACCAGGCCCCGGCGGTCGTGGTGATCTGCGGGGCGGACGGTCACTTCGCGGCCGGTGGCGACATCGCCGAGTTCGCCGACTTTCGGTTTGACGAAGCGCGGCTGCGGCACTTCCACGAAGACATCGTGGCGCCGGCCTTGCAGGCCATGCTCGAGTGCGATGTGCCGATCTACGCGCAGATCGACGGCATCTGCATGGGCGGCGGACTGGAGATCGCGGCGTGCTGCGACGTGCGCATCTGCGGCGAGGCCAGCCGCTTCGGTGCGCCCATCGCCAAGCTGGGCTTTCCGATGGCGCACTCCGAGGTGGCGCTGCTGCGGCAGGTCTTCAGCGAAGCGGTGCTGCGCGAGATGCTGCTCGAAGCCCGCGTGTACGACGCGGCTGCGGCGTGGCGCTGCGGGCTGGTCCACGAGGTGGTGGCCGACGACGCGGTGGCCGCACAAGTGAGCGCACGCTGCGAGCGCATCGCTGCCACGCTGTCGCCGCAGGCTGCCAGACTGAACAAGCGCACCTTGCGCCAACTGGCCGCAGGCGGCCTGACGCCAGACCAGCGCGCTGCCCACTTCGCCTACGCCGACAGCGCCGAACACCGCGAAGGCGTGACGGCCTTCATCGACAAGCGCGCGCCGCGCTTTCGTTCAACGTCTTTCTGATCCCACCATGAACGACAACCTCTTTCTCGCCCTGCGCGGCGCCTTCCCCAAAGACCTGAGCCAAACCGCGATCGAGGCGGCCGATGGCCCGGCGTTGCGCTACAGCTGGGGCGATCTGGAGCGCGGCACCGCAATGCTGGCCAACCTGCTGCAGTCGCTCGAGCTGCCGGCCAACGCGCGGGTGCTGGTGCAAACCGAGAAATCGGTCGAAGCGCTGATGCTCTATCTGGCGGTGCTGCGTGCCGGGTTGGTCTATGTGCCGCTGAACAACGCCTACCAGGCCAGCGAGCTCGAGTACTTCATCGGCGACGCCGAGCCCAGCGTGGTGGTGTGCGCCTCAAAGCACTTCGGCTGGATCTCGAAGATCGCCTTTCGTCACGGCACGCGGCATGTGTACACGCTGGACGATGACCGCACGGGCAGTCTGCTGCAGCGCGCGGCGCATCACGGCGAGCAGCAAACACCGGCGCAACGCGCGGCCGACGATCTGGCCACCATCATCTACACCAGCGGCACCACCGGACGCAGCAAGGGCGCGATGCTCAGCCACGGCAACCTGCTGTCCAACGCGCGGGTGCTGCAGGCGCTGTGGGGTTGGCGCTCGGCGTCCGAAGGCGGCGATGTGCTGATCCACGCGCTGCCGCTGTTCCATGTGCACGGCCTGTTCGTGGCGGTGCACGGCGCGCTGCTCAACGGCAGCAAGATGATCTGGTTTTCGAAGTTCGATGCGCGCGCCGTGACGGCGCGCCTTGGCGAGGCCACGGTGTTCATGGGCGTGCCCACGCTTTATGTGCGGCTGCTGGCAGAGCCGGCGTTCAATGCCGAGGCCTGCCGTCACATGCGGCTTTTCATCAGTGGCTCGGCGCCGCTGCTGGCCGACACGCACCGGCAGTTCCTCGAGCGCAGCGGTCACACCATCCTCGAGCGTTACGGCATGAGCGAAACAGTGATGCTCACCTCCAACCCGTACGCCGAATCGACGACCGCGTCGCCGCTCAAGCGCCAGGCCGGCACGGTGGGTTTTGCCCTGCCGGGCGTGGGCGTGCGCATCCGCGGCGAAGGCGGCGCCGCCTGTGCCCCGGGCGAGATCGGCGCGGTCGAGGTGCGCGGGCCGAGCATCTTCCAGGGCTACTGGCGCATGCCTGAGAAGACCGCCGAGGAGTTCACCGCCGACGGCTGGTTCAAGACGGGCGACGTTGGCCAGCTCGATGCCTTTGGGCGCTTGACGCTGATCGGGCGCAGCAAAGACCTCATCATCACCGGCGGCTACAACGTCTATCCCGCCGAGATCGAGGGCTACCTCAACGAGCTGCCGGGCGTCGACGAGAGCGCGGTGATCGGCGTGCCGCACCCCGACTTTGGCGAGGCGGTGGTGGCCGTGCTGGTGGCCCAAGCCGGCGCCAGCGTCAATGCGACGGAGTGCATCGACGCGCTCAAGCAGCGCATTGCCGGCTTCAAGGTACCCAAGCGGGTGATCGTGGTCGACCAGTTGCCGCGCAACGCCATGGGCAAGGTGCAAAAGGCGCTGTTGCGCGAACAGCACCGCGCGCTGTTCGAGGTCTGAGCCGACGGCGGTCAAAAAAAAGCCGGCAGGTCGCACGACCGCCGGCTTCTTGCAGGGCCCTCGTCGTGAAGACGAGGGTGTCAGAGTTTCAGGGGTTCGACGCAGCAACAGCAGGCGCCGAAGCAGCCACCGCCGGTTCTGCATGAGCATCCATTCCGTGCTTCTCGCCGCTCATGTCGACATCGCCACCGTTCATCAGAACGAACATGACGACAGCCGCAAACACGACGAAGCCGACAGCCAGTTTCCACATATTTGCAATCCTCTTTGAGTGGGGCCGACCGGTCAGGGTCGGCCCGGGTTGATCAGTCGTCAGCGTAGATGTCGGTGTCCTTGGTTTCTCTGACGAACAGCATGCCAATCACGAAGGTCGCGCTGGCGATGATGATCGGGTACCACAGGCCGTTGTAGATGTTGCCCGACTGCGCCACCATGCCGAAAGCAATGGTCGGCAGCAGCCCACCGAACCAGCCGTTGCCGATGTGATACGGCAGGCTCATCGAGGTGTAGCGAATGCGCGTTGGGAACAATTCCACCAGCATCGCTGCGATCGGGCCGTAGACCATGGTCACATAGATCACCAGCAGCGTCAGGATGCCCACCACCAGTGGCTTGTTGATCTTGGCGGGGTCGGCCTTAGGCGGATAACCGGCGGCCTTGGTGGCTTCGGCGACAGCCTTCTTGAAGGCTGCAATGCCAGCCTTGCTCTCGGGCTCGAACGAGTTGCCGTCAGGCGTCAGCTTCGCGTTGAGCGAGGTGACTTCGACGCCACCGAGCTTGATACTCGCCACGGTGCCGGCCGGAGCCTCCACGACGGTGTAGTTCACCGCAGCTTGAGCCAGGGTGCGCTTGGCGATATCGCAAGACGTGTAGAAGTTGACCTCACGAGCGATCGGGCTGCCCTGGAACGAGCACTGGGCCGGATCGACCACCACCGTGACCGGCACTTCCTTTTGAGCCTTGGCCAGATCGGGGTTGGCCGCCGAGGTGAGCGCGTTGAACAGCGGGAAGTAGGTCAGCGCAGCAATCAGGCAGCCGGCCATGATGATGGGCTTGCGGCCGATCTTGTCGGACAGCGTGCCGAACACCAGGAAGAACGGCGTGCCGATCAGCAGCGAGATGGCCACCAGGATGTTGGCGGTGGCGCCGTCGACCTTGAGCGCTTGTGTCAGGAAGAACAGCGCGTAGAACTGACCCGTGTACCAGACCACGGCCTGACCGGCGGTGAGGCCGACGAGTGCCAGGATCACGATCTTCAGGTTCTTCCACTGGCCGAACGATTCGGTCAGCGGTGCCTTGGAGGTCTTGCCCTCTTCCTTCATCTTCTTGAAGGCAGGCGACTCGTTCATGCTCAGGCGAATCCACACGCTGACAGCCAGCAGGAAGATCGACAGGAGGAACGGAACACGCCATCCCCAGTCGGCGAAGACTTCCTCGCCCAAGATGGTGCGGGTGCCCAGGATCACCATCAGGCTCAGGAACAGGCCGAGCGTGGCGGTGGTCTGGATCCACGAGGTGTAGGCGCCGCGCTTGCCGGCAGGCGCGTGCTCGGCCACGTAGGTGGCTGCACCGCCGTACTCACCGCCGAGCGCCAGGCCTTGCAGCATGCGCAGGACGATCAGGATGACCGGAGCCGCCCAGCCGATGGTCGCGAAGTTGGGCAGCACGCCGACGATGAAGGTCGACAGACCCATGAGCAAGATGGTGACCAGGAAGGTGTACTTGCGGCCGATCATGTCGCCAAGGCGACCGAACACCAGCGCACCGAACGGACGCACGATGAAGCCGGCCGCGAAGGCCAGCAACGCAAAGATGAACGCGGCGCCCGCGTCCAGACCCGAGAAGAACTGCTTGGCGATGATGGCTGCCAGCGAGCCGTAGAGGTAGAAGTCGTACCACTCGAAAACCGTACCCAGGCTCGAGGCGAAGATGACTTTCTTCTCCTCTCGCGTCATCGGTGCCGAGTGAGCCGCCCCTTTGGGGTCTCCCGCCAGTGTTGTCATTGCCATGATGTTTGTCTCCTGTTGAACTGCAGCACCACCACCTGGCAGCGCTTGGGGGGATGTTCAACACAGGCGCTGAATCGAGACTGACGTGACGCTGAATCGAGCCTGACAAGCCGGGTAGAAACCCAGTCTTTTGATTTCTTGATGTGAAATGCGCGGGAAAGCCCGGGGCGCGCAAACCCACCCGCAGAAGCGGTCGACCCGCTCAGGCGCCTGCTTGCAGGGGATTCAAGCGCCGCAGTGGCAACTGCTTCCAGACATCGCGCTTTTCGCCATCGGACATCTGCGACCACATCGCGATCTCGTCGATGGTGCGCAGGCAACCCTCGCACCAGCCGGTGAGGCCGTGCATGCGGCACACGCTCACGCAGGGGCTGGGCACGGCTGAGGATGGTTTCGGGTTCATGGCTGGGAGGATACGCGCAGGCATGGGCTGACTGCCCTCACCCTCACCCTGGCCCTCTCCCACAGGTGGGAGAGGGGATTGAATGGGATACACCCTAACCCTCTCCCACAGGTGGGAGAGGGGACTAAATAGCCATCTCCCACAAGTGGGAGATGGGACTTGATTTGCTCCCTCTCCCGCCCGCAGGCGAGGGCACCTGCATGACTCCCTCTACCGCTCGCGAGAGAGGGCTGGGGTGAGGGTGCATTCAGATTGACTCCCTCTCCCGCCTGCGGGAGAGGGCGGGGGTGAGGGTCAGCGCGTCAGCGCGCCGCCAACAACGCTCGCCCCGCGCGCGAGGGCACGGCTCGGCCGAGTCGGCCCGAGATGAACGCGGCCGCGTCGACCAGGCGGTCCAGATCCACCCCGGTGTCGATGCCCAGGCCGCGCAGCAGGTAGAGCACCTCTTCGGTGGCCACGTTGCCGGCGGCGCCGCGGGCGTAGGGGCAGCCGCCCAGCCCGGCCACGCTGGCGTCGAAGGTGTGCACGCCCATTTGCAGGCAGGCGTGGATGTTGACCAGCGCCTGGCCGTAGGTGTCGTGGAAGTGGCCGCTGACGGTGTCCAGATCGAAGTGGCGCAGCGCGGCCTCCATGGCGGCTTGCACCCGCTGCGCGGTGCCCACGCCGATGGTGTCGGACACGCCGCAATGCTCGGCCCCGAGCGCCTTGAGGCCGGCGGCCACGCGCGAAACCGCCTCGGGCGGGACCTCGCCCTCGTAGGGGCAACCCAGCGCGCACGAGATCGAGCCGCGCACGCCCACGCCTTCGGCGCGAGCCCGGGCCACCACCGGCGCAAAGCGTTCCAGGCTTTCGTCAATGCTGCAGTTGGTGTTGCGCTGGCAGAACGATTCGCTGGCCGCGGTGAACACCACGATCTCGTCGGGCCAGCTCTCGCGCGGGCCGGCCAGCGCGGCTTCGAGCCCCTTGAGGTTGGGCACCAGCGCCGAGTGGCGCACGCGCGCATCGCGCACAGCCGCCGCACGCACGCCGGCCAGCACGGCGGCGGCATCGGCCATCTGCGGCACCCACTTGGGGCTGACGAAGCTGGTGACCTCGATGTGCCGCAGGCCGGCGTGCTGCAGCATTTGCACCAACTCGATCTTGTCGGCGGTGGCCACCGGCTGCGGCTCGTTTTGCAGGCCGTCGCGCGGACCGACCTCGACCAGGGTGACGTGAGAAGGCAGCATGGATCGTGTGGCTTTCAGGTGCTGTGCGCGGCGGGGCGGAACCACTGCACCACGCGGTTGATGATCGGCCGGAGAAAGCGGCCCAGGATCCAGATGACCGCCACCATGGCCAGCAACATCACGACCAGCAGCACGGCGAAGACCGTCGGGTGAGTCCACGACAGCCACAGCGCAGTGGGCACCAGCGCGTCGCCGAACAGCGACAAGCCGATGTTGGAAAACGGCTCGGGCGAGGTGTTGGCCGCCGCCCGGGTGGTGGTCTTGGCCACATGACTGGTGGCCGCGAGCGTGCCACCCAGCAAGCCGGCGGCCATCGCCAGACTGGACGAGTCGGCGCCGAACACCGAGGCAGCGAGCACCGCACCGACCGGAATGCGCACCAAGGTGTGCGTGAGGTCCCACAGCGTGTCGAGCGCGGGAATCTTGTCGGCGAAGAATTCGACACACAGCATGAAGCCGCTGGCCACCAGCACCACGGGGCCTTGCAGGATCTGCAGGCCACCGGGCAGGTCGACCCAGCCCAGATACCCGGCCAGTCCGGTCAGGAACACCACGGCATACAGCCGCAGCCCGCTCGCCCAGCCAAGCGCGGCGGCGATCGCCAGCAACTGCGCAGTGTCGAGCGCGGCAGGCATCAGAACGGCCCGTGCGCCAGCCAGCGCTCGATTTGCAACTGGCGGTCGTTGCCCCAGAAGGGCTCGCCATCGACGATGAAAAATGGCGCTCCGAACACGCCGGCGGCCAGCGCGTCGTCGTTGGCCTGCTTGAGGCGTGCCTTCCAGACAGGGTCGCTCCAGACCGCCTCGGCTGCGTCGGCGTCCAGCCCAAAGCCGGCCACCACACCGCGCAGCGCAGCGACGTCGCTCAGGTCGATGCCATCGACGAAATGGGCGCGCATGGCGTGGTGCAACCAGCGGGTGGATTCGGCCGCATCACGATCTTTCAGCCACCAGAACACGCGAGCGGCGTTGTGGGTGGCGATCGGAAAACGCGCCGGCATGTTGAATGGCGTGCCATCGAAGCGCGCCGATCGCTTGAAGTCGAGCACCGAATACTCGCCCTTGATGGGATAACCCACCAACGGGCGCAACTCGGCCGACTGAAAGATGACGCCCAGCAGCACCGCGTGGTAATTGACGCTGCGGCCGTGCCGCGCGGCCACGGTCTCGATCCACTCGGTGGCCAGGTAGCCATAGGGCGACGAGAAGTCGACGTAGAGGTCGATCGCGCGGGGTGAGGCGTTCATGGGGGATGCTCCAGCAAAAAATTAACCCGAGTCGCCCGGCGAGCGCTGCCGCACCGCCGGAGAAAACCATTCGGTGAGCAGCAAGGGTACGCCGCGCCGAAAGAACACCGAGCGCCGCGACCACAGCGGCCCGGCGCACCAGCCGCCTTCGCTTGAGCGGGTCAGACGCTGCGCGAGACACCGTGCCCGCCAGGGCTGCATCGGAGCGTGACCCAGACGCTCGCAGCGCGCCGCATGAGCGCCAAACAGCAAATCGGCCAGCGGGCGGCTGCCCAGCCCGCGCAGCGCGCGCCAGGTGAGTCGGGAGCTCACCGCGGGCAGCACCGAGCGCGCATGCACCAGCGGCTGGCCGTCGCCCCACAGGATCACTTCGCGCACATGGCAGCGCTGCACGCGCCGCCGCCCGCCCGCACCGCGCAAGACGCGCAGTTCATCGGCGGTGGCGGCGGCGGTGCCCTGCGACAGCACCTGCACCTGAAAGCCGCCAAAGGCGCGCGCCAATCGGCGGCTGAGCGAGCCGTCCGAGCGCAGCCAGGCGGCGAGTTGGCGGTCGATCGGCCGTCGGCTCAAGCGGCACCGAACGCTGTGCGCTGGCCGCGGCGCTGGCGTGCTGTCATGGCGCGGCTGCCTTGACGAGGATGGTGGCACGCGCCACCACCGAGGGCTGCGCACCCACGCCGGCACTGCCTTCGAGCTGGGCCACCAGACCGCCCAGCTTGTCGTTGCGCTCGAAGCTCGACACGCGCCAGCGCAGCGTGATCTCCTGTTCGGCAAACACCGGGCGCTTGAAGGCCAGGTTCACGTTCAGGCAGAGCATTTCTCGCTTGCCCACGGCATCGGTACGCGAGAAGTGCGTGGCCAGCAACCCCATGAGCAACGCGCCGGTGTGCTGTCCGCTGGCGATGATCTCGCCAAAGCGCGCCCGTGCCGCGACCATCTCGTCGAGGTGCAGCGGGTTGGCATCACCGCTGAGCCGGGCGAAGTCGATGATGTCCTGACGCGACAGCCGCACCGGGCGCGACACGGTCTCGCCCACCGACACCAGGTCGACCGGCACGACGGGTTTCAACTTGGCCATGGTGGCGTTGAGTCAGGCTGCCGCGACGCCAGCCACCTGAAGCGGGCGCTGGTTCTTGAATCGCTTGGACGCGTCGTAGGGAAACACGTCGTGCACATGGCCGGCCAGGATGCGGTCCTTGTGCTGCTGCCAGAAGGCCGGGTCGAGCAGATCGGCGTGGTGCTTCATGAAGACATCCCTGACCTGCACATTGCCCAGCAGGAAGGGCGCGAAAGTCTCGGGGAACACGTCCTTCGGGCCCACGTGGTACCAGATCTCGCCAGACATTTCTTCTTCTTCGTTGCGCGGCTCGGGCACCTTGCGGAAATTGCAGTCGGTGATGTATTCGATCTCGTCGTAGTCGTAGAACACCACCTTGCCGTGGCGCATGACGCCAAAGTTTTTCCACAGCATGTCGCCGGGAAAGATGTTGGCAGCCACCAGGTCCTTGATGGCGTTGCCGTACTCGATCACCGAGTGAGCCACCTGCTCCGGATCGGCTTCCTGAATGTAGATGTTCAGCGGGATCATGCGTCGCTCGATGTACACGTGGCGGATCACCAGGTCCTTGCCGTCTTCCTCGAGCAGGCTGGGGCAGAACTTGCGCAGCTCTTCGACCAGTTCGTCGTCGAAGCGCGCGCGCGGAAAGGCCACCTTGCTGTACTCGAGCGTGTCGGCCATGCGGCCTACGCGGTCGTGCTGCTTGACCAGCAGGTACTTGCTCTTGATCTGCTCGCGCGTGGTGTCCTTTTGCGGCGGGTAGTAGTCCTTGATGACCTTGAACACATACGGAAACGACGGCAGATCGAACACCAGCATGACCATGCCCTTGATGCCGGGCGCGATGCGGAACTGGTCGCTCGAATGCCGCAGGTGCGCGAGGAAATCTCGGTAGAACAGGTTCTTGCCCTGCTTTTGCAGACCGATGGCGCTGTAGATCTCGCTGCGCGGCTTGCGCGGCATCAGCGTGCGCAGGAACTGCACGTAGGCCGATGGCACTTCCATGTCGACCATGAAGTAAGCGCGCGCAAAGCTGAACAGCAGCTGCAGTTCGTCCTCGCCGAACAGCATCGCGTCGATGGCCAACGTGCCGGGCACGGTGTGCAAGATGGGCAGCATGAACGGCGTCTCGCGGTAGCCGTTGACCAGCTTGCCCACCAGATAGGCGCCCTTGTTGCGAAAGAACAGCGACGTCAGCACCTGGATCTGAAAATTGGTGCGCGGCGGGCGGTCGGCGATCTGCGCTTCGATGGCGGCCACCATGCTGCCGATGTCGCGGTCGAGATCCTGAAAGGGCCGCTGCAGCTTGAGGTTGTCGATGATGCGCTGGCACACCTCGCGCAGGGTGGCGGGCGTGGGGTAGTAGGCGCGGTAGGTGGGCGTCGAGGTGGGATCGTCGTCTTCGATGTACTCGGTCGACACCGCGGGGCGCACGAAGATGAAGTCGTTGTTGAAGTAGCTGCGGTGGAGGATCTTGGTGGTCACCGAATTGAAGAAGGTCTCGGCGAGCTCGGGCTGGTGGTGGTTGGTGAGCAGGCCGATGTAGTGCAGCTTGACCTGCTGCCACACCTCGGCGCTGAGTTGCGCGGCCTTGAACTCGGCTTGCAGCCGGTTGGCGGCTTCATCCACACGTTGGTCGTAGAACTCGATGCGGTCACGCTGCGCGCGGCGCTGGCCGTGCCAGTCGGCCATCTCAAAGCGCTGCTTCGCTGCGGCGCTGGTCTCGCGAAAAAGACGGTAGTGATGATTGAAGCCGTCGAGCATCGCCATCGCGATGTCATAGGCACGCGCATCGTCGAGCGCCGCCGGAAAGCCGCTGCTGTTCGTCATGGTTGGGCCTCGCCAGGACTGGCAGCCACAAGACGTTCACGCAGCGCAGCCAAGGCGCCCTGGTAGACGATGCGTACTTCGTCAAGGCTCGATACGGTCATCCTCATGTCCTCCAGCAGACCATTGTGCAAACCATAGAACCAGCCGTGCACCACCAATGACTGGCCGCGTGCCCAGGCGTCCTGAACCACGGTGGTGAGGCACACATTGCGCGCCTGCTCGATCACGTTGAGCTCGCAAAGCGCGTCCACGCGCTGGCCGGGCTCGAGGCTGTCGAGCCATTCCTGATGCTGCTCGCGCACGTCTTGCACATGGCGCAGCCAGTTGTCGGCAATGCCCACGCGCCGGTTGTGCAGGGCGGCGGCCACACCGCCGCAGCCTGAATGGCCGACCACGATGATGTGCTGCACCTGGAGCTGGTCGGTGGCGTACTGAATGACCGACAGGCAGTTCAGATCAGAGTGGGCCACCACATTGGCCACGTTGCGGTGCACGAACAACTCGCCGGGCAGCAGCCCGACCAGATCGTTGGCCGGCACGCGGCTGTCGGCGCAGCCGATCCAAAGGTATTGCGGCGACTGCTGCTTGAGCAAGCCGGTGAAAAAACCGGGGGTGCGCGCCTCGGTGGCGCGCGCCCACATGACGTTGCTCTCGAAGAGTTCTTTCAGTTCGCTGGTCATGAGTCACCGCAGGTAGAGTCGACCGAGTTTAAAAGTTTGCCGGCAAAGATCGCGGCCCTTTCGTCATTTCGACACCCTCGTGAACACCGCCCATCAAGAACCGCACTATCCCCACGCCGATGTGCTGCCAGCCGCGGGCGGCAGCATCGAGGTCGCCAGCGGCGTGCGCTGGCTGCGCATGCCGCTGCCGTTTGCGCTGAACCACATCAACCTGTGGCTGCTGCGCGATGAGCTGAGCGGCGTCGACGGCACCGTGCAGGGCTGGACGATCGTCGACTGCGGCATCGCCGACACCGCCACGTGCGCTCTGTGGGAGGAGATCTTCAACACCCAACTCGGCGGCCTGCCGGTGCTGCGGGTGATCGCCACCCACATGCACCCCGACCACATCGGCTTGGCGCACTGGCTGACCACACGCTGGAGCCGCGCGGCCGACGCTGCGGGCGCCGGCTTCGACTGCCGGCTGTGGATGAGCGCCACGGACTATGCGGTCGCCGTGCTCGGCAGCCGCGCCGACAGCTCAATGGGTGGCGACTCGGCGGCTGACTTCGCTGCGCGGCACGGGCTGCTCGACGCCGAGGCGATCGCGCAGATCCGCGAGCGCGCCGGCTTCTTTGCCAGCATGGTGCCGCGCATGCCAGCGGCCTACCGACGGCTGATGGACGGTGATCTGGTGCCTGCGGGCAGCACCGAGCTGGCCGGCCGCCATCCGTGGCGCTGCATCGCCGGCTACGGCCACGCGCCAGAACACATCGCGCTGTACAACGAAGCGCTGGGCATGCTGATCTCGGGCGACATGCTGCTGCCGCGCATTTCCACCAACATCAGCGTCAGCCACCACGAGCCCGAGGCCGATCCGCTGGCGATGTTTCTGGCCTCGCTCGATCGGCTGCGCGAATTGCCTGCCGACACGCTGGTGCTGCCATCGCACGGCAAGCCGTTTCAAGGCCTGCATGCGCGCATCGACCAGCTGTTTGCGCACCACGCCGATCGCCTCGCCGAGGTGATGACCGCCTGCCGCCAGACCCCGCACAGCGCGGCCGACTTGCTGCCGGTGCTGTTCAGGCGGCCGCTCGATGTGCACCAGACCACCTTTGCATTGGGCGAGGCCATCGCGCACCTGAATGCGCTGTGGCACCAGGGCCAGCTGCTGCGGCGACCCGACGCGCACGGCGTCTATCGCTTTTCGCCGGCCTGACCCGCTCAGTTGAAGACCGGCAAGACGTCGGTCTTGAGCGCGAGGCGGGTGCTCTCGAAGTCGGGCACCACCGAACGCACCACATCCCAAAAGCGCGCGCTGTGGTTCATTTCACGCAGGTGCGCCAGTTCGTGGGCGACCACATAGTCGATGGTGCTCAGGCCGAAGTGAATCAGCCGCCAGCTCAGGCGGATCGAGCCGTCGGCGCTGGCGCTGCCCCAGCGGGTTTGCGCCGACGACAAGCTCAATCGCTGGTAGCGCACGCCCAGCTGCGCGGCAAAGTGTTCGCAGCGCTCGGCAAACACGCGACGGGCCTGGCGCTGCAGCCAGCTTTGCACCGCGTCGCGGATCTGCTCCGGCGTGGCGTGGGCGGGCAGCCCGATGTGCAGCCGGCGTGGTGCGGTGTCGTCGGCCGGCGACGCATCGAGCACGGCGCCCGACGACGTGATGCCGGCGCGCGCATCGAGAACCACCACCACCGGCTGGCCGAGAAACGGGATCGTGGCGCCGTCGCGCCAGTCGACGCGCGCCGATTGCAGCCGGCGGCCGCGCTCTTGCTGCTCACGCAGCTTGACGAGGATCCAGTTGGACTTTTCGCGCAGGGCGGCTTCGATGTCGCGCACGCCGACCCACGACGGCGCGTTGACGCTCAGGCCATCGACGCCGACCACGAAGCCGATGCTGCGCCGGCGCGAGCGCCGCAGCGCGTAGCCCACGGTGTGGCCGACGAGCGCGATGTCGTGCACGGCCTGGGGATGGCGAAACACCGCGGGCGGCAAGGCTGCGGCGGCGGGCTCGGCAGCTTGCGTCACGGCAGGCTCCATCGCGCCGTCGGTTGCCGGCTCGAGGCGCGGGGGCCGTGCCAGACCCGCGGGCTCCACGGGCGGTGCGCTGCATGCTGTCGGCTCTGCCGACACGAACAGCGACAACTGCGCGGGATCGGGTCGAAGCGGCAGCCGGGCCATGCGGCTACGCCAAAGGGGCTGGGGGCGGTGCGTCCGCGGGTGCCGGGTAGGCCTCGGGATCGAGCCGGCGCATCTCGGCCTCGATCCAGGCCTCGACTTCTCGCATCAGCTCGTCGGGGCGCCGGCCGGTCGACGGGATCAGCGGGCCGATCGACACGTCGATCACGCCGGGCTGCAGCACGAAGGACTTGCGCGGCCAGCAGCGCGCCGAGCTGACGGCGATGGGCAGCACCGCCGCACCGGTGGTCACCGCGAGGCGCGTGCCGCCGGTTTTGTACTCTTCCTGAGAGCCTCGCGCAGCGCGGGTGCCTTCGGGGAACATGATGACCCACGAGCCGTTGGCCATGTGCCGCGCACCCTGCTCGGCCACGCGCCGCCAGGCTTCAGATCGCCGTGCGCGGTCGATGTGAATCATGTCCATGCGCGCCATCGCCCAGCCGAAAAACGGGATGTAGAGCAGCTCGCGCTTGAACACATAGGCCAGCGGATGCGGCATCAGGCCGGGAAAGGCAAAGGTCTCCCAGGTCGACTGGTGCTTGGGCAGCACGATGACCAGCGGCGCCACGTTGGCCGCAGCCAGGTTGTCGAGCCCGTGCATGCGGTGACGCACGCCGCAGATCACGCGTGCCGCGGAGATCGACATGGTGAGCCAGCCGGCACACATCCAGTAGACGCGCTCGCCGCGAATGAAGATGGACACCAGCACCACCGCCGTGGCCCAGGGCACGACGCTGATCAGCATCCACACAAAAAACGCCACCGACCGCAGCACACACAGCAAGCGGTGCATCAGTGGGTGCTCCCGCTGGCAGGTGCAGGTTTGGCGTCTTGGTGGGATTCGACGTCACCGCGCTGGCTGCGCTCGTTGCGAAGCCACCAGTCGGCAAAGCCGGCCAGATCGTCATGGGCACGGGTGCCGGGCACCAGACTCAGCAGATCGGCCAGTGCCTGACCGGCCAGCCCGGCGCTCTTGCCGGTCTTGACCAGATGAGTCGGGCAGCCCGCGGCCGCACCGGCCTGGATGTCGCGCAGGGTGTCGCCCACCACCGGCACGTTCTTCAGCGAGACGCCGTAGCGCTCACCGATCAACTGGATCAGCCCGGGCATGGGCTTGCGGCAGTTGCAACCATCGTCGGGCGCATGCGGGCAGAAGAACACCGCATCGATGCGCCCGCCGTGCTTGGCCAGCGCCTGGTTCATCTTGATGTGGATGGCGTTGAGCGAGGCCATCTCGAACATGCCGCGCCCCAGCCCCGACTGGTTGGTGGCCAGCACCGTGCGCCAGCCGGCGTGGTTGAGCCGCGCCACGGCTTCCAGCGCGCCAGGCAACGGCTCCCACTCATCGGGCGACTTCACGAAGTAGTCGCTGTCGGCATTGATGGTGCCGTCGCGGTCGAGGATGATGAGCTTGAGCGGGGTCATGTCAGCTCGCCAGCTTGGACAGATCGGCCACGCGGTTCATCGCGGCGTGCAGTTGCGCGAGTAGCCCGAGCCGGTTGGCGCGCAGCGCTGCATCGTCGGCGTTGACCATCACCGATTCGAAAAACGCATCGACCGGCGCCTTCAGCGCGGCCAGCGCCTGCAGCGACGCCGTGAGGTCGCCACGCGCGAAAGCCGCATCGGCTTGCGGCTGCACCGCCGCCAAGCCCTGCGCCAGCGCGAGCTCGGCGCTCTCGCACAGCAGCGCGGCATCAACGCGGGCTTCGACCACCCCGTCGACCTTCTTCAGGATATTGGACACGCGCTTGTTGGCGGCTGCCAGCGCCGGGGCCTCGGGCAAGGCTGCAAAGGCGCGCACTGCCGCCAGGCGCTGGGCCACCTCGCCCAGCCGCTGCGGGCGCAGTGCCATCACGGCGTCGACTTCCTGCGCGCTGTAGCCCTGCTCGCGCAGGCTGCCCGACAGGCGATCGAAGATGAACTCTGACAGCGCCACCGACGCATCGACGATCAAGGCGCCGAAGGCTGGCAGCGTCAAGCGCAGCAAGGCGTCCATGTCGAGCGGCAGCGACTTTTCGCTCAGCATGCGGATCACGCCCAGCGCGTGGCGGCGCAAGGCGAAGGGGTCCTTGTCGCCGGTGGGCAACTGACCGATGCCGAACAGCCCCACCAGCGTCTCGAGCTTGTCGGCCAGCGCCACCACCACGCCCACCTCGTTGCGCGGCAACTCGTCACCGGCAAAGCGCGGCCGGTAGTGGTCTTCGATGGCGTAGGCGATGTCTTCGGCCAGGCCGTCGTGCAGCGCGTAGTAGCGCCCCATGGTGCCTTGCAGCTCGGGAAACTCGCCCACCATGTCGGTCAGCAGATCGGCCTTGGCGAGCCGGGCCGCCTGCATGGCGCGAGCCGCCAGCGACGGGCCACCCAGCTGCTGAGCGATGGCACCAGCAATCGCCTCGACGCGCTGGACACGCTCGCCCTGGCTGCCCAGCTTGTTGTGATAGACCACCCGGCCCAGGCCCTCGACGCGCGACGCCAGCGTCTTCTTGCGGTCCTGATCGAAGAAGAACTTCGCATCGGCCAGGCGCGGGCGCACCACGCGCTCGTTGCCGCCAATCACTGCGCTCGGGTCGGCTGGGCTGATGTTGCTCACGATGAGAAAACGGTCGGTGAGCTTGCCCGCGGCGTCGAGCAGCGGGAAGTACTTCTGGTTGGCCTTCATGGTGAGGATCAGGCATTCCTGAGGCACCTCGAGAAAGCTCGCCTCGAACCGACCGAGCAGCACATTCGGCCGCTCGACCAGTGCGGTCACCTCGTCGAGCAGCGCCGCATCGTCGATGGGCACGAGGCCTTCGCGTGCCGCAGCGTGCTGCAGCTGCCGGGCGATCTCGCCGTGGCGATCGGCAAAGCCGGCAATCACCGCGCCTTGGTCGGCGAGCTGCTCGGCATAGCGGTCGGCGTGTTGCAGCACCACCGGGTCCATCGGCGCTTCGAAACGGTGACCGCGGGTGTTGCGCCCCGATACGAGCCCCAGCGCGGCGAGCGGCACCACGTCAGCCCCGTGCAGCGCCACCAGCCCATGCACCGGACGCACAAAGTGCACGCTGTGCCAGCCGGGTTGTTCGCCGGACTCGAGCTGATAGCTCATGACCTTGGGAATGGGCAGCTTCGCGATGGCGTCGTCGAGCGCCTTTTGCAAGCCGGCGGCCAGCGCCACGCCGGGCACCACGCTGTCGAAGAACAGGGCTTCAGCCTTGCCGTCGGGCTGCCGCTTGAGTTGCGCCACGACCGACGCGTCAGCGCCCAGCGCGGCCAGCTTCTTGAGCAGCGCAGGCGTCGGCGTGCCATCGGCGGCAAGGCCCACGGCCACCGGCATGAGCTTTTGCGACACCGACTGATCGGCGGCCACCGAGCGCACCGCGCTGATGTGCGCGGCCAGCCGGCGTGGCGATGCGAACGGGGTGGTGGCCGACACGTCGGTGGTCAAGCCCTGCGCCTTGAGCCCATCGCCCAGCAATTGCGCAAAGGACTCGCCCAGCTTCTTGAGTGCTTTGGGCGGCAGCTCCTCGACGAACAACTCGACCAGCAAATTGGCGGTGCTCATGGTTCAGGCGGCTTTCTTGGCACGTTGCGAAGCGAGCTGGGCGATGACCTCATCGGCCCAGTCACGCGGCGCCATCGGAAAGCCCAGGCGCTCGCGGCTGTGCAGATAGCTCGCAGCGACCGCGCGCGCCAGGTTGCGGATGCGGCCGATGTAGGCCGCGCGCTCGGTCACGCTGATCGCACCTCGCGCGTCGAGCAGGTTGAAGGTGTGTGCCGCCTTGAGCACCTGCTCGTAGGCAGGCAAGGCCAGCTGGATCTCGATGAGGTGCTGCGCCTGTTTCTCGTGGCTGCCAAAGGCGCCCAGCAGAAAGTCGACGTCGCTGTGCTCGAAGTTGTAGGCGCTTTGCTCCTGCTCGTTTTGCAGATAGACGTCGCCATAGGTGATGCGCCGGCCGCTCGCGTCGATGGTCCAGGTCAGGTCGTAGACGTTGTCCACGCCCTGCAGGTACATCGCCAGACGCTCCAGACCGTAGGTGATCTCGCCGGTGATCGGCCGGCAGTCGATGCCGCCGACTTGCTGGAAGTAGGTGAACTGCGTGACTTCCATGCCGTTGAGCCAGACCTCCCAGCCCAGACCCCAGGCGCCCAGCGTCGGGTTCTCCCAGTCGTCTTCGACGAAGCGCACGTCATTGACCTTGAGGTCGAAGCCCAGTGCCTCGAGCGAGCCCAGGTACAACTCAAGGATGTTGGCCGGCGCCGGCTTGAGCACGACCTGGAACTGGTAATAGTGCTGCAAGCGGTTGGGGTTGTTGCCGTAGCGGCCATCCTTGGGACGGCGGCTGGGTTGCACGTAGGCGGCCTTCCAGGGCTCGGGGCCGAGGGCGCGCAAGAAGGTGGCGGTGTGGCTGGTGCCCGCGCCCACTTCCATGTCGTAGGGCTGCAGCAGGGCGCAGCCCTGAGCGTCCCAGTACTGCTGCAAACGCAGGATGATTTGCTGGAAGGTCAGCATGTCTCGGGTATCAGGTTGGAAGAGGCAGGACGCGAAGCGGGGCTGGTCCCGCTGAAGTGAAGCCGCGCCATCGAAGGCATCGAGTTTACGGGCGGGGGGCTGCGGCCAGGCCATCGCGTCGGCCCAGCAGCATCGCACCACCGAGCACGGCCAGCGCGGCCACCAGCAGCGGCCACAGCCCCCATGCGGCCAGCCAATTCGCGTAGGGCGTCTGGCCGATGCGGCCTTCGACGCGAGCTTCAAGGATGCCCGCGGTCAGCATGGGCAGCCGCGCGGTGACCTGACCGTGGTGGTCGATGACCGCCGTGGCGCCGGTGTTGGTCGAGCGAATGAAGGGCCGCTGAAACTCGAGTGCGCGCATCTGCGAAAACTGCAGGTGCTGGTCTTGCACCAGCAGCCGGCCGAACCACGCCAGATTGCTGACATTGACGAACACCGTGGCGGCCTGATCACCGACCACGCTGGAGGCGATTTCCTCGCCAAACAGGTCCTCATAACAAACCAGCGGGCGCAGCCGCTGGCCGGCGAAGCTCAGGCTGGCGGTGGTCTGCCCGCGCGCCTGGTCGGCCAGCGGAATGCGCATCAACGTGACGAACCAGTGAAAGCCCGGCGGGATGATTTCGCCAAATGGCAGCAGGTGGCGCTTGCCGTAGGTGTACGCGGCCAGCGTCGCAGCGCTTTGTTCATCGAAGGTGTGCGACGGCAGCCCCACCACCGAGTTCACATACCCCGACTCGGCATCCCCCACGAAGATGCCGACCAGCGCGGCGCGCGGCGCGTCGGGCTGGCCGGGCAGCGGCTTGAGCTGGGCTCGCAGTTCGTCCCAGTAACCCTTGCTGAGCTCGGCACGGGTGAGCGGCACCACCGACTCCGGCGTCACCACCAGCGTGCCGCGGGCGGCCGCGAGTTGCTCGGTCAAGCCGACGAGCTGGGATTCGAGCCGCGCCGGATCGAACTTGAGGTTTTGCGCCACATTGGGCTGCAGCAAGCTGACGTCGAGCACGCCGGTGGACCGCGTGAATTCACCGTTCAGCGCGTGTGGCGCCAGGGCCAGCACCGCCACCGCCAGCGTGGTGGCGGCACGTGAACGCATGGGCAGCACGCGCAGCCACAGCGCTGCCGTGCTGGCCAGCACGGCGACGAGCGCACACAGGCCGTACACGCCGATCCAGGGAATCCACGCCGCCAGCGGCCCCACCGTGTGGGCATAGCCCGAAGCGATCCAGGGAAATCCGGTGAAGATCACGCCGCGCGCCAGCTCGGCGAGCAGCCAGCACGCGCCCCACAGGCCCACGTCCCATGCCGCTCGGCCGGTGCGCCAGCGAGCCCACAGCGCCATGGCAGCGGCGTAATACAGCCCCAGCAGCGCCGCAAGCATCACCACGGCCGCGCCGGCCAGCAGCGGGCTGAGCCCACCGAATTGATGCATGCTGATGTACAGCCACCAGAAGCCAGCGATCAGCCAGCCCAGCGCGAACAGCCAGCCCATCAGCGCGGCGCGGCGCATCGACGCGCGGGCGGTGGCATGGGCCAGCACCGCCAAGGCGATCAACTGCAGCCACCACAGCTCAAAGGGCGAAAACGACAGCGCCTGCGCCACACCGGCCAGCAGCACCGCAGGAGCACTGGCCAGCCAACCCGCACGCAACGGCTCGCGGCCAAAGGAAAGCTCGACCGCGCCCCGTGCCGAACGACGCATCAGGCGCCGTCGGAGGCAAGCGCCTCTTCAGGTGCGGGGGTGACCTTGAACCAGCGCACCGCGCCGCCTCGGGTGAGCATCACGCTGAACACCAGCCCGCCCATCGAGACCACCTCGCCGCGGCGTGGCACCCGACCCGCCTCCTGCGCGATCAGCCCGCCGATGGTGTCGACATCGTCGCTCGCGAGCAGCGAACCCAGGGCTTCGTTGACCGCGTTGATGCTGGCGTCACCGGCCACCCGGTAGCTGCCATCGGCCAGCGTGTAGATGCCGGACTCGCCGTCCTCGTCGTCGAACTCGTCTTCGATCTCGCCGACGATTTCCTCGAGCACGTCTTCAATGGTGATCAGCCCGGCGGTGCTGCCGAACTCGTCGATCACGATGGCCAGGTGGTTGCGGTTGGCGCGGAAATCGCGCAGCAACTCGTTGAGCCCTTTCGACTCGGGCACGAACACCGCCGGTCGCAGCAAGGTGCGCAGGTTCAGATGGGGGGAGCGCTGCAGCTTGAGCAGGTCCTTGGCCATCAGGATGCCGATGATGTTGTCGCGCTGGCCCTCGTGAACCGGAAAACGCGAGTGCGCGGTGCTGATGACGATCTGCAGCAAGGCGTCGTAGGGCGCGTCGATGTCGAGCAGGTCCATGTGCGGTGCTGCCACCATCACGTCGCCGGCAGACATGTCGGCCATGCGGATCACGCCCTCGAGCATCATGCGCGACTCGGGAGCAATCAGCTCACGATGTTCGGCCTGCGCCAGGGCTTCGATCAGTTCGTCGCGCGAGTCGACTCCGGGTGACAGGAACTCGATCAGGCGCTGAAAAAGATTGCGGTGGTCGCCGTTGTGCAACGGCGTTCGCGACGGGTTGGGGGAGCGCGCTGCAGCAGCAGAGCGCACCGGTTGAGGATCAGACATCGCGCCGGGGCGAAAAGTGGAACACCGCTGCAGCTTACCCGAAGCCACCTTGACAGATGTGCTAGCTTCGACGGGTGCGTCTCGAACGCAGTTGATGCCCACGATTTTTCAGGACTTACCGCCATGGCTCTCATTCCCGCCACCATCGTCACCGGCTTTCTGGGCTCGGGCAAGACCACCTTGCTCAAGCGCGTGCTGACCGAGGCCCACGGCCAGAAGATCGCCGTCATCGAAAACGAGTTCGGCGACGAGAACATCGACAACGAAATCCTGGTGCGCGAAAGCGGCGAGCAGATCATCCAGCTCAACAACGGCTGCGTGTGCTGCTCGATCCGCGAAGACCTGCGCACCACGCTGAGCGACCTGGCCGACAAGAAACGCAAGGGCGAGCTGCAGTTCGACCGCGTGGTGATCGAGACCACGGGTCTGGCCGACCCCGGCCCGGTGGCACAGACGTTTTTCATGGACGACGAGATCGCCGAGAACTACCTGCTCGACTCGATCCTCACGCTGGTCGACGCCGTGCACGGCAACCAGCAGCTCGACGACCGTCAGGAAGCGCGCATGCAGATCGGCTTTGCCGACCAGATCTTCATCAGCAAGACCGACCTGGCCGACAAGGACGCCGTCGACGCACTGGCCGCACGCATTCGCAACATGAACCCGCGCGCGCCGCAAAGCCGGGTGCACTTCGGCGAGGTGCCGCTGGCCAGCGTGTTCGACCTGCGCGGCTTCAACCTCAATGCCAAGCTCGACATCGACCCGAACTTCCTCAACCCCGAGGCGCACGGTCACGATCACCACGACCACGAGCATGACGAGAACTGCGACCACCCCAGCCACGGCCACCACCATGCGCATGACGACGACGTCAAGTCTTTCGTGTTCCGCTCGGACAAGGCCTTCAACCCGACCAAGCTCGAAGACTTTCTGAGCTCGATCGTGCAGGTCTACGGGCCGAATCTGCTGCGCTACAAGGGCGTGCTCTACATGAAAAGCAGTGCCCGCAAGGTGATCTTTCAAGGCGTTCACCAGCTCATGGGCAGCGATCTCGGGCCCGCCTGGGCACCCGGCGAGAAGAAGAACAGCAAGATGGTTTTCATCGGCATCGACCTGCCGAAGGACATATTTCTGCAAGGCCTTGAACAGTGCCTGTCCTGACGCAGGTCGATGGCTACAATCCGCCCCGCCCCATGCCCCGGTCGGGTCGGCCCATTCAAGTGAACAGGCCACTCCCGCCGCACGTCGTGGCGCCATAACCCCCCCCACCGCTGCGAGGAGACTCCTGTGGCTCGATCCCCGGACAAGACTTCGACTGAATCAGCCCCTCGTGCGGCCTCCAGGGCGTCTGCCAAGGTGCCGGTGAAAGCCACCTCTACCACCTCCCCAGCTCCGGCGCCCAAAGCGTCGGCCAAGGCGCCGGTCGCCAAACCAAAGGCTGTGGCCGCCAAAGCGCCAGCCGTCAGGAAACCTGCCCCGAATCCCATGCTGAATACCCCTTCGAACACCCCGAAAGACGACGAGCCTGAAGCCGTGGCAGCGCCCGAAGCGCCATCCGCAGCGCTGGTGCCCCTCGTCAGGTCCACGCGCAAGTCGTCGGCCAAGTCGCGATACGGCGCGCCGATGCCTGTGGCGCCGCTGCCTCCGCCCACCTCACGCTTTGCCGACCGCTTCGCCCCGCCACGTCCGCCAACGCGGCAGATGAAAAATCTCGAGGACGACGCGCCGCGCGTCGCTGTCAAGGCCGACCCCAAACTGGCCAATGCCTGGAAAACCAAGGCCGGCATCGAGCTGAGCGAGGCCGAGGTGCTCGCCATGCCCGAAAGCGAATACATGGGCGACAAGCAGCTGGACTTCTTTCGTGCCACGCTGAAAAAGCTGCGCGACGACCTGCTGAGCAATGCCGGTGAGACCACCGAGCACCTGCGCGAGGACACCTCGATCGTTCCCGACCCGGCCGACCGCGCCACCATTGAAGAAGAACACGCTCTGGAGCTGCGCACCCGCGACCGCGAACGCAAGCTGCTCAAGAAGATCACGCAATCGCTGGGCCGCATCGACAGCGGCGAGTACGGCTTTTGCGACGAAACGGGCGAGCCGATCGGGCTCGGTCGCCTGATCGCCCGACCCACGGCCACCCTGTCACTCGAGGCCCAGCAGCGCCGCGAACTCAAGCAAAAGATGTTCGGCGACTGAGCACAAGCGGCCGGCCCATCCCATGACGGATCCCAAAGACTCGGGCGGCTTCTTCCGCAAGGTCGTCAAGTTTGTTGCCAACCCGAGTCTCGAGTGGGGCGAGCTCTCGCAAGGCGCTCGGGACCCCGCCGAGATCGATCTCGACAAGGCCGAACTCAAGGTCCTGATCGAGCGCAAGCGCCGCAATGACTTCGTGCGCAAGCGCGAATTCGACATGTTGCGCAAGGTGCGCCGCGAAGGGCTGTCGCCCGAACAGCTGGCCGCGCTGGGTGACCTGTCTCCGATGGGCGATTCTGAAATCCGCATGCAGGACAAACCGCCAGCGCCCGGCACCAGCATGAAGGCCAAGATAGACGCCATCGAACGACAGATGGTGGGCAACAGCACCGTGGGTACCGTGGGCAGCACGACAGGCGCGGGCAGTGCCAGCCGGCCGGCCGATATCAGTTCTGCGCCGACCGAACGCATGCCCTTGCGTCCGCTTGAAGGCCTTTCACTGCCGCCTGCGGCCACGACCATCCATGCGTCGACGCTGACACCTGCCGCGACCCAGACTGGCGGCAGCCCCAGCGAGCTGGGGTTGACCTTCAATGCCATCGAGACCCACTCGAAGCTCGACCTCGATGCGACCGAGACGGCGCCCGCCGCGCTGTCAGCGATGGTCCACGACCCCGAGCTGGACGAGGCGGTGATCGCGTTTGCAAATGCCGAGTTTGCCCAGTGCGAGCGGTCGCTCAGCCAGCTCACCCAGCCCAGCGGCTCGCGATCCAGGCATTCAGAGACCTGGCTGGCGCTGTTCGACCTGCACCGAGCCACGGGTGATGCAGCCAAGTTCGACCGACTGGCGCTGGTGTACGCGCAGCACTTTGGCCGCTCTTCGCCGCAGTGGTATTCAATGCCTCAGCAGGTGGCCGAGTCATCACGCGAGAACCAGCCGGCGCATGCGCGCGTGGAGGGCCAGGTCGGCTGGGTCAGCCCCGAGTGGATCACGATCGATGAGGTGGCCTCGTTGCGCTCGCACACGCTGCAGATGCCTTTGCCGTGGGTGCTGGACTGGAGCGCGGTCAAGCGCATCGACGCCGAGGCCGCGGCCCATCTCATGGAGCTGCTGAGCATCTGGATGCCCCAACGGCTGGAAATGCGCTGGCTGCGCGGCGATCGCCTGCTGCAGTGCCTGCAGGAGTTGGCGCCCACTGGCGCGCGCGATGCGGACCCGATCTTCTGGAAGCTGCGCCTGGACGTGCTGCGCATGGTCAATCGCCCCGATCAGTTCGACGAGGCGGCCATCGATTACTGCATCACCTACGAGATCTCACCGCCCTCCTGGGACGCGGTGTCGTGTCGCGTGCGTCTGGACGGGTCGGGCGGCAGCAACTGGTCCGAAGCCGGCTCGGTGGTCAGCGGCATGTCGACCAGCTTCGTCGAATCGCGCATCACCGAAGAAGAAGGCAGCGGCCAGGTCTGGGGCATCGACCTGTCCGGCCAGCTGGTGGGCGACATCAGCGGCTTGCTGGACAACATCAACACTCAGGCCGGTGCGGCGTCGGTGATTCGCGTGTCGTGCCTGAACCTGATCCGCGTCGACTTCATTGCGGCCGGCGACCTGCTCAACTGGGTGCTGGCGCGGCGCGCTGAAAACCGTGAGATCAACTTCGTCGACGTGCATCGGCTGGTGGCGCTTTTCTTCAGCGCGATGGGCATCAACGAGCACGCCCTGATCAAGGTCCGGGCGAACTGAGGCTCAAGCCACGCGCTGCGATTGCAGCGCCAGCAGGCCTTCGAAAATGAGCGTTTCGACCGTCTCAAAAGGCAGTTCGACAATGGACGCCAACTTGGCCGCCGCACCGCCACTCATCAGCAGCAAGGGCGCGCTGCCGGCCTGATCGACCAAGCGGCGGTGCATGCGCTCGACCGCGCCCGCCATGGCGTGTGCACCGCCACTCATCAAGGCATCGCTGGTGTTGGTGGGAAAGTCGACGACCTCGCCGGTGGGCGCCTTGAGGCCGGCCGTGCCCATCTCGAGCGCGCGCAGCATCAGCCCGAAACCCGGCAGGATCAGGCCGCCCAGAAAGCGGCCGTCGGCATCGAGCGCATCCACCGTGACCGCAGTGCCGACCACCACCACCAGCACCGCCTTGGCAGCCGTGCCCGAGGCCAGACCTGCAGCCAGCGCACGTTGCCGCGCTCCGATCAGCGCCACCCACCGATCGGCGCCCAGGCGGTTGGGGTGGTCATAGCCGTTGACCACGCCGGCGGCCTGCGCGCTGGCCACAACCCAGCGTGGCTCAAGTCCCCAAAGGTCTTCGATCTGCTGGGCGACGCGGCGCTTGACGCCTTCGCCGGCCACCACACAGCCCAGCATGGACGCAGGCCGCGGCAGCGATTTCCAGCCCTCTTCGGACAACTGGTCGATGGTTTCGAGAAACACCGCGCCGTGCGCCAACAGCTGGGCACCGGGCTCGGCTGCGGCATACAGCGCCCATTTCAGGCGGGTGTTGCCCACGTCGACGGCCAAAAAGCTCATCGCGACGGCCTCGCCGGTCTCTCAAGGGCCCAGGCTTGAAACGCACGTCGCCACGGAGTGAGTGCGGGCAGAGGCGGCCAATTCATCGGCGGCGATTGTGCAGTCAAACCGAGCGTGCCCAGTGCCACCGACCTACACTGGCTTGGACACGGCCGCCATGTTGGCTTGCAATCCGGTCCCCACAGCCATGCACGCACCCGACGAAGACCTCGGCGCCTATCGCTTCCGCAACGCCGGCAACGGCAAGCGCTTTCATCTGGAGCGAATAGACCCGTCCAGCAAACCGTTTTCAAGCGGCGACAAGGCCGCTGATCAGGCCCACTTCGAGCGGCTCGCGCTGAAGATCGACGACTGGCAGAACCTGCTGCTGGCCAACCGCAACCGCAAGTTGCTGGTGGTGCTGCAGGGAACCGATGCCAGCGGCAAGGACGGCACGGTGCGCGACGTGTTCCGCAACACCAGCCCGCTGGGGGTGCGCGCCGTGGGCTGGAAGGCGCCCACCGAAGAAGAGCGCGCCCACGACTTTCTGTGGCGCATTCACCAGCGCATGCCGGGAGCGGGCGAGATCGTCGTCTTCAACCGCAGCCACTACGAAGACGTGCTGGTTCCGGTGGTCAATGGCTGGATCACGCCTGAGCAGACTCAGCAGCGCTATGCCCACATCAACGACTTCGAGCGATTGCTCGTCGAGACGGGCACCACGGTGCTGAAGTTCATGCTGCACATCTCGAAGGAAGAGCAGCGCGTGCGCTTGCAAGATCGCATCGATGACGAGGCTAAGCACTGGAAGTTCAACATCGGCGACCTCGAAGTGCGCAAGCACTGGGATGAATACCAGCAGGCCTATGCCGACGCGATCACGGCCACGGGCACGCGGGTCGCGCCATGGACGGTGGTGCCCAGCGACTCCAAGCTGCACCGCAACCTGATGATCGCCAGCCTCGTCAACGATGCCCTTGAGTCCATGGGGCTGGACACGCCCGCGGCCGACCCCGCGCTTGACAACTTGCGGGTCGATTGAGCGACCGCGCGCTCAGCGCCACGAACTGCACTCAGCTCACGTCAGGCCTTGAATCGCCCGGAACAGGCCTCTGAAAGGCTTGGGGTGCCTGGATGCGCAAGGGGCTTTCCGCCGTCGCCACGCACGGCAGGATGGAGCCGTCGAGTCGTTCTTCCTCGCTCAGCCCAGGCCACTCGATCAGATGGCGCACCCGCCCGCTGATCACCTGACAGCGGCAGGTGCGGCAGGTGCCGTTGCGGCACGATGTGGGCAACACGATGCCGGCGCGGCGGGCCGACTCGACCAGCGACACACCGGCCACCGCCTCGAACTGCCAGCCCTCGGGCTCGACGATCACCTGAAATCGCTCGACGGCACGACCAGTGAGCTGCTGCAGAACGCGGCGAATGCGATCCACAGTGGCGAGCAGGAGGGCGTGCCATGGCCAGGCGGCTCAACGCTGCCAGGCCACCCCGTCGTCAGTCAGCAGCGCATCGAGCATCAGCTCGTCGGGGTTTCTGGCGCGCAGCATCGGCAGGAAACCGTTGGAATAACTCAAGCCCACGGTGTAAGGACGCGGCTTCAAGGCGGCCACGGTGCGATCGTAAAAACCACCGCCATAGCCCATGCGAACGCCCTCGGGTCCGTAGCCGATGCAAGGCAGCAACACCATCTGCGGCTCGAAGACCGCAGTGTCCTTGGGTTTGGGAATGTCGTAGGCGTCGGGCTCCATCGGGCAACCCGGGAACCAGACATGGAATTTAAGCGTGCGGGTGATGCGATCGGCCACCGGCAGCCCGATGCGGCGCTCATCGGCCGCTTCGGACCAGCGGTACAACGCCGGCAGTGGATCGAACTCGCCCTTGATGGGCCAGTAGCCACCGATGGCGCTCTCTTTGCGACTGACCAGCCACACCCGCAGCACGTTTTGCAACTCCACAGCCCGCTCGAGTCGATCGGGCAGCGCCTGTCGCGCGGCGAGCAGTTTCGCGCGCAGTGAAGCGCGTTCTTCGTCGGTGGGTTCGCGGGAAAAAATATCACTCATGACGCCCCGATTGTGCAAGAGCCGACCGCGCAGCGGTGAACTTGTATTGACAAAGCGGCGTGGTCAACGCACCCCGTGTTCGGTCACGATGCAGGCCATCGGCCGATCATGGGGCTGTGGCCGCAGTTCGGCTTCGTCGATCTCGCACACCGACCAGCCCAAGCCGACTGCGGTGACGTGCGGGTGGGCGGCCAGCCAGCGGTCAAAGTAGCCGCCGCCGTGCCCCAGGCGAAAACCCGAGGCGGTGTGACCCAGGCAGGGCACCAGCACCACATCGGGCACCACCACCGGACCGTCGCACGCGGCGATGCCGCATTCGTCGCGAAGCGAGGGCGGCAGGCGATTCCAGTGGCGATAGTCCATGCGCAGCGGATCGCGAAACGAAAATGGCAGCGCCAGCGGGGTGGCTTCGAGCGCGCTGTCTTGCAGACAAAAGGCCGCCGCGTCGAATTCGGATTGAACTGCGCAGTACACACCGAGTCTGTCTGGGCAGAGCTGCTCGATCACGGACATAAGATGGCCTGCCAGCGCCGCCTGCCGCGCAGCAAAGTCCGCGTCGGCCACAAAGGCCTGGCCAGCCGCGCGCAGCCGGGCTCTGAGAGCCTGGCGCTCGGCAATCGACGAATTCGCAAAAGAATCTGACATGGATGTACCGAACCGATGGTGAGTATCGAGATGATGAAGGCCAAAGTGGGCACTGCGTGTTCCCGCATGCTGCGCGATTGCAGCATGGCGCTGTGGCTGTGCGTGCTGGCGCAGCTTCCCGCTCAGGCGGCGGTGGAGAAAACCGTCGATCGCGGCTTCGCCGAGCCCATCCTCGACGCACGCGAGGCGTTTCGCAAGCGTGACCGCGCGCGGCTGGCTGCGCTGCGCGAAGCTGTCGTCAGCGAACGCCATCCGCTGGCGCCATGGGTCGCCTACTGGGACGCCAATGTGCGGCTGTCCGAGTTGCAGCAGGCTGACCTCGAACGCTTCTACGCCCAGTTCAAGGACAGCTACGTCGAGGACCGGCTGCGCAACGATTGGCTGCTTGAGCTCGGTCATCGCCGCGACTGGGCCAATTTCGCGCTCGACTTCCCGCGCTTTCGCATGAACGATGACCGCGAGGTCACCTGCTACGCACTGATCACCGATCACCTGGCGGGACGCAACGTGCGCGAAGACGCCCGCAAAGCCTGGTTCGCGCAGCGCGATGCCGATGAAGGCTGCGCGCAGATGGCCACCATGCTCATTGACGCCGGCGTGCTCAAGACGCCCGACGCATGGCGCAAGGCGCGTTTGGCCATGGACGCCAACAAGCAGCGCGCCGTCGCGCAGGCCGTGGGGCTGGCCAGCAAGACGTCCGACAAGGCGCTGCAAGCACTGCTGGATGCACCGGCGCGCTACCTCGCCCACAAGGCTGCGGCCAGCGACCGCGACAGCGCAGAGCTGGCCACGCTGGCGCTGGTGCGGCTGGCAGCGATCGATACCGAGGCGGCGGCCAACGCGCTGAAATCGCGCTGGGAACACGACCTGCCCGAGGATCTGGCCGCCTGGGCCTGGGCGGCCACCGCCAAGCAGTCGGCGATGCGGCTGTCGGACGACGCGCCCGACCAGTTTCAGCGTGCCGAGCGGGCGGCGGGTCTGGCTGCCAGCGCGGGCGTCAAGCGCCGCGGCCCGAACAGACTGTTGCCCGACGCCTCGCAGGCCGACTGGCCCGATGACACCCTGGCCTGGAAGGCGCGCGCGGCCCTGCGCGCCAACCAGGGCGCAGGCCGCTGGCAGCAGGTGGTGCAAGCCGTCAATGCGATGAGCCCGACCGAGCAACGCGATGCGACCTGGGTGTACTGGAAGGCGCGCGGACTGCAGGCCTTGAGCATCGATTCGCAAGACGGCGACGGACTGCGAGCGCTGTCGCGCGAGATGCTGGGCAGCATTGCCGGCCAGCCGCATTTCTACGGCAAGCTCGCCAGCGAGCAGATCGGCCAGCCCATCAAGCTGCCGCCGGCACCCGCCGAGCCCACGCCCGCCGAACGCGATGCCGCCGCGCGCAACCCGGGGCTGACGCGGGCGATGCAGCTGATAGCCATCGGCCTGCGCAGCGAGGGCGTTCGCGAATGGAATTTCAGCCTGCGCGGCATGACCGATCGCGAACTGCTGGCCGCGGCGCAGCTGGCCTGCGACAAGGAGCTGTGGGATCGCTGCATCAACACCAGCGACCGCACCCGCACCGAGATCAACATGCAGCAGCGCTTTCCCACGCCGTTTCGCCAGCAGGTGCTCGCGCGCACCCAGGAGATCGGGCTCGACCCGGCCTATGTCTACGGCCTGATCCGCCAAGAATCGCGCTTCATCATGGACGCGCGCTCGGGCGTGGGGGCGTCGGGGCTGATGCAGGTCATGCCGGCCACCGCCCGCTGGACGGCCAAGAAGATCGGCATGCCCTTCAGCCCTGACCAGATCACCGACCGCGACACCAACATCAAGATCGGCACCGGCTACCTCAAGCTGGTGCTCGATGACTTTGCGGGCTCGCAGCCGCTGGCTGCAGCCGCCTACAACGCCGGCCCCAGCCGCCCGCGCCGCTGGCGCGAGGGCCCGCCGCTCGAGCCGGCAGCCTGGGCCGAGAACATCCCCTTCACCGAGACCCGCGACTACGTCAAGAAGGTGCTGTCGAACACCGCCGACTACGCGGCCTTGCTGCGCGGCGAGACGGTGTCCCTGAAGTCGCGGCTGGGCAAAGTGATCGGCCCGCGCGACACCACAGCACCTGACGTTGACAAGGAATTGCCATGAACCACCCTACCCCACCGAACTCACCCACACGCATCCTGGTGCTGGGCGGCAGCGGCTTTGTCGGCCGCAGCGTGTGCGAAAAACTGGTCGAGCGATGCAACGGTGCTGGCGGGCGCATCCTGGTGCCCAGCCGACGACCGCAGCGCGCGCAGCACCTGCGCACGCTGCCCACCGTCGAGCTGGTGGCCGCCGACGTGAATGACGCCGTCACCCTGGAGCGGCTGGTCAGCGGCTGCGACGCGGTGATCAATCTGGTGGCCATCCTGCACGGCAGCCAGGCAGAGTTCGAGCGCGCCCATGTGGCGCTGCCGCACAAGCTGGTGGCCGTGTGCAAGGCCCGCAGCGTGCGGCGCGTGGTGCATGTCAGCGCCCTGGGCGTGTCGGCCAACGCACCGTCGCGCTACCTGCGCTCCAAGGCCGCCGGTGAGGCGGTACTGGCCGCCAGCGGGCTGGATGTGACGGTGCTGCGCCCGTCGGTCATCTTTGGCGAGAACGACAAGTTCATCAACCTGTTTGCGGGCATGCAAACCGTGGTGCCCATCGTGCCCTTGGCCGGTGCCACCGCGAAATTCCAGCCGGTGTGGGTGGACGACGTGGCTGCAGCCATCGTGGCCGCGCTCGACCGCCCTGACTCCATCGGCCAGACCATCGAGTGCGGCGGCCCCACCGTCTACACGCTGGCCGATCTGGTGCGCTTTGCCGGTCGCGCCAGCGGCCACCCGCGACCGGTGATCGGGCTGCCCGACGCCATCGCCCGACTGCAGGCCGGCCTGATGGAGCTGCTGCCGGGCACGCCGCTGATGTCGCGCGACAACGTCGATTCGATGCAAGTGCCCAATGTGCTGGGCGGCACGCTGCCGGGCCTGCGCACGCTGGGCATCGAGCCGTGCTCGCTCGAAGCGGTGATGACGCCGGTGCTGCAGGGCCGAGCCGGTTGCGCGCGGCTCGACGTGCTGCGCGCACGCGCTCACGGCGATTGAGCGGGGTGGCGCTGCGATGAAGGTCTGGAAGGTCGGCGGCGCGGTGCGTGATGCGCTGCTGGGCCGACCCTGCGGCGACACCGACTGGGTCGTCACCGGTGCCAGCCCCGAGCAGATGGTGGCTGCGGGCTACACACCGGTCGGGCGTGACTTTCCGGTCTTTTTGCACCCGGCCACGAAAGAGGAATACGCACTGGCGCGCACCGAGCGCAGCACCGCGCCGGGCTACCACGGCTTTGTCTTTCACACCGCACCCGACGTCACGCTCGAGCAAGACCTGCAGCGGCGCGACCTGACCATCAACGCCATGGCCGTGGACGCTGATGGCACGCTCATCGACCCCTACGGCGGGCAGCGCGATGTGGCCGCGCGGCTGCTGCGCCACGTGTCACCCGCCTTTGCCGAAGACCCGGTGCGCATCCTGCGCGTGGCGCGATTTGCCGCCCGCTTTGATGACTTCAACGTCGCGGCCGAAACGGCGCAGCTGATGCGCCAGATGGTGAACGCCGGCGAGGCCGACGCGCTGGTGGCCGAGCGGGTGTGGCAAGAGCTCTCGCGCGGGCTGATGGAATCGCACCCCTCGCGCATGCTCGACGTGCTGCACGACTGCGGCGCGCTGGCACGGCTGCTGCCCGAGGTGGATGCCCACTGGCGTGACAGCTCGGGCGTGGCGACCTTGCGCCAACTCCATCTGCGTCACGCGCTGGATGCCGCCGCGCGTCGCGGCGCGGCGCTGACGGTGCGCTTTGCCATCCTCACCCACCTTGTGGGATCGATGCATGCGTGCGGTGCGCCCGATGCGCTGGCCGCACTGTGCGAGCGCTGGCGCATCCCCACAGACTGCCGCGAACTCGCCGAGCTGCTGCTGCGCGAGCGGCTGGCGGTGCAGCACAGCGCGACCATGGACGCCGAAACGCTGGTGGGCCTGCTCGACAGCGCAGACGCCTGGCGCCGACCCGAACGCTTCGAGCTGCTGCTGCTGGCCTGCGACATCATCGCCCGCTCGAATGCCGAAGATGACGACGGCCTGGAAGTGCGCTCGCGCTGCCGACTGCGCTCAGCCCTCAAGCGCGCCAGTGCACTCGACACCAGCGTCATCGCCCAACGCGCCGCCGCCGCCGGTGAGCGCGGCCCCGCCATCGGTGCCGCCATCCACCAGGCCCGCGTGCTGGCGGTGGAAGATGAACTCAGCGATGAGATGAACGACTGAGGATCAGGGCGCGCTGTTTGGCCGGGACATCAGCGGAAAAGCAGCCGGGTCGCGCAAGGCATCGACCGACAGGTCAACATCGAGCAGCGGCCAGTAAAGATGATTGGAAGTCGGTCGCTCGACTTGGGTGATCTGTTCGACCGTGGCCTTCTTGAACCACGGGAACTCGGTGAATGGAACGAGCAGCTCCTCGGTCCCGAGCAGCATCCAGAAGCCGTGGGGGGAGATGTGGGTGACCTCAACTTCCAAAGTGGCGGTACCAGGCATCTTCAACCTCCTTCAAATGGGCTTCCACGACAGCTTGCGCCTGTCGGATCTGTGTCGCAGACAGACCCACGTTGGCCGCAAGTTGAACCTCGGGCGTGAGCCAGAACTTGGCGTCTCCATCGGGGTGCGCCACGTGCACGTGAATTCGAGGCTCCTCCCGAGAGAAGAAGAAAAGCCTGAAAGGGCCATCTCGCAAAAGGGTGGGCGCCATTGGGTCAATGTACCCCAGCGCTTGCCGCTCACCCATCGACTCAAGCCCGGCGCGCTGCCTTTGGCCGCCGCCGCTGGGCCAGCCCGACCAGCACGCAGCCCAGCAAGATCAGGCCCCATTGCGGCAGGGTCGGGATGTCGGCATTGGCGGCGCCGCCAACCTCCACGCCACCGCCGCCGTTTGGAGCAGCGACTGCGGCCACGCTCACACTGGCCACCGCCGAGGTGCTGCCGACGTTGTTGGCATCGCCGGAATACACCGCGGTGATGCTGTGGGCGCCCACGGTCAAGGTGTTGGTGGCGTAGCTGGCCGAGCCGTCTATCAGCGTGACGGTGCCACCCAGATCAACGCCGCCATCCTTGAATTGCACCGACCCGGTGGGTGCGTAGCCGCTGACCGAGGCCGTGAGGGTCAGCGTCTGGCCCGGCGTGAGACTGGCCGCGCTGGCGTTCAATGAGGTGGTGCTGGACGCCTGCGCCACGGTCTGCGTGAGCACCGCCGAGGTGCTGCCCGCGTTGTTGACGTCACCCGCGTAGACCGCGGTGATGCCGTGGCTGCCCGCTGGGAGGCTGCTCACGTTGAGGCTGGCCGTGCTGGTGCTGGGGGTGGCGGAGCTGAGGGGCGCTGGGCTGCCCAGGGCGCTGCCGCCATTCATGAACTGCACCGTACCGCCAGGCGAGTCGCCGGTCACGGTGACGGTGAACGTGACCGACTGGCCGACCACGCTGGGGTTGGCGCTGCTGGCGAGGCTGGGGTGCAATGCGGCGATGGCGCTGCTGACCGCAGCACCCGCGTTGACGATGCCCGCGCTGCATGGCGAACAGGTGGCGGGAAAAGCGCGGGCGCTGCTTTGGAGCAGCCGCTTCACCTGGCCGGGCTTGAGGCCGGGGTTGGCCGAGAACATCAGCGCGGCCACGGCAGACACGTGCGGTGTGGCCATCGAGGTGCCTGAAGCGTAGGCATAGGTGTCAGCGCCCGGGGTGGTGGTTCCAACATTCCACGTCGACACCACACCGTCGGTACCACCGCCGCCGCCCGGTGCTGCCAGCGTGATGCCCGCGCCGTCATTCGAGTAGTAGGCCTTGCCACCACTGCGGTCCACCGCGGCCACGGCGATGACACCCGCGCAGTTGGCCGGCGATGAATTGGCCATGTCGACATTGCTGTTGCCGGCAGCCACCACGACCACAGCACCGCGGTCGCGTGCGCCGTTGATCGCGGCCTGGGTGGTGGCGCCACACGCGCCGCCGCCGCCGAGCGACATGTTGACCACCCGGGCGGGCGTGGGATTCAACGGCAGACCGGTGACGGTGCCGCCCGACGCCCAGACGATGCCGTCGGCGATGTCGCTGGTGTAGCCACCGCAACGACCCAGGGCACGCACCGGTTGCACCTTGGCGCCATACGCCACACCAGCCACGCCATTGCCGTTGTTGGTGACTGCGGCGACGGTGCCGGCCACATGGGTGCCGTGCCAAGAACTGCTGGTCGCCCTCGACAGGAGCCCGCACTGGCCGGCGGTGGTCCAGTCACCCGGATCCAACGCGTCGCTGTCGCGGCCGTCACCGTCATTCGACACCAAGGTGTCGATGATCATGTCGTACCCGGGCACGATGTTGGCTGCAAGATCCGCATGCGGCCGGTAGCCCGTGTCGATCACCGCCACCACCACACCCGAGCCGGCGCTCAGGTCCCACGCGGCAGGGGCGTTGATGCCGCCCGCAGCCTCAAAGTAGTGCCACTGAAGGGGGTAGTAGTAGTCGTTTGGCGTCGCCAGGATGTGCATGCGCCGGTCCGGCTCGGCGTATTCCACGTCGGGGTGGGCGGCGATCAAGCGCGCCAGCGCGGCCAGCGCGGTTGCCTTGAACCGGCGGTCGAGCTTCATCACGTTCGCGCCGAAGGCATTGCCGCGCAGGCGGCGCATCTGCGCGCCGGCGCGCCTGAGCCTGTCGTGCGCATCGGCCATGGTCTGAAGATCGGGCCGCTCCCGGGCCGCCGAGCCCTCGCGGTACTTGATGATCAGCTGGTCGGTCTGGTCATCGTCGTCGGCGGGCGCGGGCAGTTGCACGCCGCCGGCCAGTGCCGCACCGCCGAACAGCAGCGCGCCCAGCAGCGCGGCAAGGCACAGGATCCAGCGGTGTTTCAGGCTCAGGGCAGACAAGCGACGATTCCGGCGGCAAGCAAACCTTCTCGCCGATGCGAGAAGCGGCCAGCAAAGGTAATGCCTGCGCGTGACACCGCAGCGTCATGCGCGCCGCATCAAGCCCCCGTCAGAACAGCTTGCCCAGCGCCAACGCCACCAGACTGAGCAGCACGCTGCTGCCAATGGGCACGAAGAACTCGCGACCGAACAGCTTGAAACGGAAGTCGCCGGGCAGACGGCCGAGGCCGATTTTTTCGAGCCAGCGGTGCAGCCCGCTGAAGATCATCAGCACCAGCAGGATCACGATCAGCCAGCGGATCATGGGCAGCGGCGCATCACAGCGTGTGCGAACGATCGCCGTGGGCAAAGCCCAGCGGTGCGCAGGTGAAGGCCGGATCGCAACCGCGGGCAAAGCCGACCACCTTGAACAGCTCGCCCATCTCGTGCTCGGTGAGCAGCTTTTGCGCGTGGGCCACGGTGCGCAGATCGGCCTGCTCCAGCAAATCGAGCAGGCCGCAGTTCATGAGAAATCGCGCCTGGCTGGTGTAGCCCAGCACCTCGAGGCCGGCTTCTTGCGCGGCCAGCGCGATGCCGGTGAAGTTGACGTGCGCGGTGATGTCCTTGGCGCCCACGTCGGCCAGCGGGTCGGTGTCGGCCAGATGAGCGCGGTGGCACATGAGCGTCCCGCCCACGCGCTGCGGGTGGTAGTACTCGGCCAGCGGAAATCCATAGTCGATGAAAAACGCCGCGCCGCGCTCCAGCCGCTCGGCCAGCGTGGCGATGAAGGCCTCGGCCTGCGGATGGATCTCGGTGACGGTGCCCGGCACGAACAGCTCGCCGTCATCGACCGGCGGTCGCAGTTCGGTCGGGCGATCGGCCCAGACCCAAGGCGCGGCGCCCTGCCCTTGCGCCGACACATCACCCGCCACCACGCCCCGCTCGAGCCAGCGCGCGCCGTCAAAGTGCAGCAGCTGCACCGGCATGGCGTCGAGCACCTCATTGCCGATGACCACGCCTTGCATCTCATCGGGCAGTTCATCGACCCAGCGCACGCAGCCCAGGTGAGCAGCCAGCACCTCGCGCTGGCGTTCGCGCAGCCGGCCCGACAGATCGACGATGGTGTAGCGGCGCACGCGCGGGCCCAGTGCTTCAAGCAACTGCAGCGCCAGCGCGCCCGAGCCGGCGCCAAATTCCCAGATCTCATGGGTGGCGCTGCCCTCGAGTGCCTGCGCCAGCTGACGCGCCAGCGCCCGGCCAAACAAAGGCGACAACTCGGGCGCGGTGACGAAGTCGCTGCCCGATGACGACAGCACGCCGAACTGGCGGTTGCCGCGGGCGTAATAGCCCAGACCCGGTGCGTAAAGGGCCAGCGCCATGAAGCGGTCAAACGGCAGCCAGCCACCCTGGCGCTCGATGGCCTGGCGGATCAGCGCGGCGATGGCTTGCGAGGGGGTGGCCGATACACTCGCCGGCTGTTGGTTGGGCATGCCCCGATTCTAGAAACCATGTCCGAACCCCTGTCCTCCACCCCCCGATCTGCGAGCGATGCCACCCGACGGGTGGTGCTGGTGACCGGCGCTGCGCGGCGCATCGGCCGCGAGATCGCGCTGGATCTGGGCGCGCACGGCTTCGATGTGGCGGTGCACTACCGCAGCAACGCCGACGAGGCCGAGGCCACCGTGGCGGACTTGGTCTCTCGCGGAGCGGCAGCCCACGCGTTTGCGGCCGACTTGTCGATCGAAGCCGCCTGCCGCGAGTTGCTGCCGCAGGTGGCGGCGCACTTCGGCCGGGTGGATGCGGTGGTCAACAACGCGTCACTGTTTGAATACGACACGCCGGCGAGCTTTGGCCACGCGTCGATGGAAGCGCACTGGCGTGCCAACACCGCGCCGGCGGTGATCCTGGCGCAAGCACTTCATGAGCTGCATGGCGATGGAGGCGAATCGGCCTGCGTGGTCAACCTGCTCGACCAGAAGCTGTGGAACCCCAACCCCGACTACTTCTCGTACACGCTGTCCAAGGCGGCGCTTCAAGCGGCCACGGTGATGCTGGCGCAGGCGCTGGCGCCGCGCGTGCGGGTGTGCGGTGTGGCGCCCGGTGTCACCCTGGTGTCGGGGCCGATGAGCGAGGGCGAATTTTCGAAGGCTCACACACTCACGCCCTTGCAACGCTCATCGACGCCGGCCGACATCGCCCGCAGCGTGCGCTTTCTGATCGACAGTCCGGCCATCACCGGCACCACCCTGATCGTCGATGGTGGCCAGCACCTGCTGGGCCAGCCACGCGATGTGATGTTTTTGGCCCAAGGAACTCCATGACCCTGCTGACGAGCGACCCCCGCCTGAGCGACTGCCGCCGGCTGTTCCTGCGCGAGCACGCCATCGATGTTCACATCGGCGTGCACGATTTCGAGAAGGCAGCACCCCAGCGGGTCATCTTCAACGTGGAGCTGTACGTGCCGTTGGCGCTGTCGACGCCGAAAAACGACTGCCTCGACGAGGTGGTCGACTACGATTTCATCCGCACAGCGATCACCGAACGCGTGGCTCGCGGCCACATCGAGCTGCAAGAAACGCTGTGCGACGACCTGCTGGCCATCATGCTGGCCCACCCCCGGGTGCGTGCCGCGCTGGTGTCGACCGAAAAGCCGAACGTCTACGCCGACTGCGCCTCGGTGGGCTGCCAGGTGTTCGGTGTGCGCGCCGATCTGGGCTGAACGAAGGACAACGCATGAGCGCCGTGCTGACTGACATCGACCCAACCGACACGGCGGCCAGCCCTACCGAGCCGCGCCAAAGCGTCGAGATCAACAAGCTCAGCAAGCGGCTGCATCGGCTGACCGGTCAGGCTATCGTCGACTTCAACATGATCGAAGAAGGCGACAAGGTCATGGTGTGCGTGTCGGGCGGCAAGGACAGCTACGCGCTGCTCGACATCTTGCTCAACCTGCAAAAGCGCGCGCCCATCCACTTCGATCTGGTGGCGGTCAACCTTGACCAGAAGCAGCCCGGCTTTCCGGAGCACGTGCTGCCCGAATACCTGTCGCGCATCGGCGTGCCGTTTCACATCGAGAACCAGGACACCTACTCGATCGTCAAGCGCGTGATCCCCGAAGGCAAGACGACCTGCGGGCTGTGCTCGCGGCTGCGCCGCGGCATCTTGTACCGCGTGGCGGGCGAGCTGGGCGCGACCAAGATCGCGCTCGGCCACCACCGCGACGACATCGTGCAAACGCTGTTCATGAACATGTTCTTCGGCGCCAAGATGAAGGGCATGCCGCCCAAGCTGGTCAGCGACGACGGCAAGAACGTGGTCATCCGCCCGCTGGCCTATGTGGCCGAAACCGACCTCGAGCGCTGGTCGGCGCACCGGCAGTTTCCGATCATTCCGTGCTCGCTGTGCGGCAGCCAGGACAACCTGCAGCGCGTGCAGATCAAGCAGATGCTGCGCGACTGGGACAAGCGCTTTCCGGGCCGCGTCGAGAACATCTTCAACGCCATGGGCAACATCGTGCCGTCGCACATGATGGACCGCGATCTGTTCGGCTTCACCGAACTGAAAGCCACCGGCGTGGCCGATGCGGCTGGCGACCGCGCCTTCGATGACGACGAGAGCTGCGCCACGCCGAGCGGCACCGCCGCAGCTGCGGGAGCGGGCGCTGCGATCACCTGGACGCTGCGGCCCGAGGCCTGAACCGCGGCGCTACTTGGCCTGCGCGGCCAGCACGCGGGCGTCTTCTTCCCAGTCCTTGAACCGCTGGGCTGCGGCAGCGCGCTGCTTGGGCGTGGTCAGGTTGTGCACCTGTGCCACGAAGCCGCAGTTGAAGCGGATCAGCCGCTGCTGATAGGCCCGGTAGTCGTCATCGGGCGAATGGCGCGCCCGCTGCACCAGCAACTTCAAGGCGGCCTCGGCCTGCGTCACGCTGGCCTGCTCGGCGCTCAGGCGGCGCAAGGTCTGCAAGGTGTCTTGCTGGCGCAAACGTCGCTGGGCCAGCCAGCGCTCGGGGTCGAACGGCGTGTCGAGTGCGAGCTGCGCGATGCGCTCGAGCTGCGCGCCATCAAGGCTGCCGTAGAGCATCTCGATGCGGTCGACCGCACGCTCGAGCTGCGCCTTGCGCCGCGCCGCGGGTTGGCGCTGCAAGAAGCGATCGGCCAGGCTTTCATTGGTCTCGGCGAACTTGTGCTCAAGGTGGGCCAGCTGCGGCGCGTCAAGGCCGCGCATCACCTCGGCCATCACGGGCAAGGCCTGATCAATCGCGGCATCGGCGCGCGCGTTGAGGTCGCCGAACCAGCTGCAGGCCTGCTCGGTGGTGACGGGGCCAACCACCTGCTCGCGCGCACGGGCCAGCAGGGTGGCGTACTGCGGTAACTCGCTGTGACGGTGCCAGCGGAACCAGCCATCCAGCCCCTGGCGCAAGGCCACCGACTGGTCGCGATCGAAGTCCACGTAGTCGTCGAGCCACCAGTAGGCCACCTCGGTGCCCTGGTTGTAGGCGATGCGAACCGCGCTGCAGCCGCTCAGGCACAGCGCCACGGCCAGCAGCAGCGTCAAGCGCCGCAGCACGGCGGTCACACCCGAGGAGGCCCCGCCGATAATCGACCGACCAGCTCGCGGCACAGGGGAACAGGACATGGCGTTGGACATCGTGATCATGGCGGCGGGCAAGGGCACGCGGATGAAGTCGGATCGCCCGAAGGTGCTGCATCCGCTGGCGGGCCTCAGCTTACTGCAGCATGTGCTCAAGCCGGTGGGCGAACTCAATGCGGCGCGCATCATCGTGGTGACCGGTCATGGCGCCGATCAGGTCGAGGCCTCGCTGCCCGACCCCAAGCCAGCGTTCGTGCGCCAGATGCCGCAACTCGGCACCGGCCACGCGGTGCAGCAAGCCGCGCCGCTGCTGCACGACGACGGCATCACGCTGATCCTCAACGGCGACACCCCGCTGATCGAAGCGGCCACGCTGCGCGCGCTGGTCGAGGCCTGCGGCGGCACGAATCTGGCGCTGCTGACGGTGAACCTGATTGATGCCAGCGGCTACGGGCGCATCGTGCGCAGCGAAGGCAGCAGCCACATCACCGCCATCGTCGAGCACAAGGACGCCACGCCCGAGCAGCGCGCGATCCACGAGGTCTACACCGGCGCCATGGCCGCGCCCACCTCGCAGCTCAAGCACTGGCTGGCGCGGCTGGACAACCGCAACGCCCAGGGCGAGTACTACCTGACCGATGTGGTCGCCCACGCCGTGGCCGATGGCGTGACTGTGGTGGCCGCGCAGCCGCGCCGCGCCACCGAGGTGCTGGGCGTCAACAGTCCGCAGCAGCTCGCCACGCTCGAGCGCTTGCTGCAGCGCGACCGTGCCGACGCGCTGATGGACGCCGGCGTGCGGCTGGCCGATCCGGCGCGGCTCGATGTGCGCGGTGAACTGCAATGCGGCACCGATGTGGCCATCGACGTCAACTGCGTCTTTGAAGGCACGGTGCGCCTGGGCGACCGGGTGAGCATCGGCGCCCACTGCGTGATCCGCAATGCGGTGATCGCCCACGACGCGGTGATCCACCCCTTCACCCACATCGACGGCGACGCGCTGGGCGTGAGCGTCGGGCCGGGCTCGCTGATCGGCCCGTTTGCCCGCTTGCGCCCCGGCGCCGTGCTGGGTGCCGAGGTGCACATCGGCAACTTCGTCGAGGTGAAGAACTCGACACTCGCCGACGGCGCCAAGGCCAATCACCTGGCGTATCTGGGCGACGCCACGGTGGGCCAGCGGGTCAACTTCGGCGCCGGCAGCATCACCGCCAACTACGACGGCGCCAACAAGCACCGCACCGAAATCGGCGACGACGTGCACGTGGGCAGCAACTGCGTGCTGGTCGCACCGATCACGCTGGGCGCGGGTGCGACCATCGGCGGCGGCTCGACGGTGACGCGCGATGCGCCGGCCGGTCAACTCACCGTGACGCGCGCCCGCCAGCTGTCGCTGTCAACCTGGAAGCGGCCGGTCAAGTCGCGCTGACGATGAACAGCGGCCGGGCTGCGGGTGCGGCGCTGCCGGCATCGGCGTCCAGCCGCATCACCAGCGTGGCGGTGGGCGGCCCGCTGGCTGACCTGGCCTCGGCCTGGCTGTCGATCTGACAAGCGATGTCGAGCAACGTGCGCGGCGGCGCCTCGTCCATCGGCAGCGGCGGCGCCATCCAGTCGCTGCGCGGCACCACCTGCCAGATCGGCCGATCGGCATCGGCGAGTTCGCCCAGCCTGTCGCGCTCGATCCAGTCACCGCGCAGGTGATCGGCGGCCACGCCCGGTGTCGCCGGCATGGCATCGCCCCATCGATAAAACAAACGCCCGCGAGTGCAGGCCGCCGGCGTCCAGGGCTCGGCGTCCCAGGGCGCAGGCGGTGTGTGGCGCAGCTGGCGGCCGAACATCTTGTTCAGCTTGGTGGCCAGGGTGTCGATGCGGTCCGGGCCGATGAAGTCGGCCGGCGTGGCCTGTGCGCCGCGGGCGGTGCACAGGTAGAACTTGACCGCCAGCTCCCACTGCCAGCGCTGTCCCTGCGCGTCTTGCAGCAGAAAGTCGATTTCGCCTGTGGTCGTGCGCAGCCCCTGCGGCGACACCTCGCGCAGCGCGACATTGGCGGCCAGCAGCCGGTGGACGGGGCCGTGGCGCAAGAAGTACTCCATCAGCCGCTCGGCGCGCCGTCCCAGCCGCGGCGACGGGGCCCGCCAGCGCGCCGCATCGACACCAGCCGGCGCACCAGGATGCACAAAGCGCCACAGCGCCTCGGGATCGAGGTCGACCTCGCCCAGCCACTGCGCAATCGCCTGCCGCTCGGCCGGCGTGAACTGCTGAATCGCAGCGGGATGGGCGCCTGGCGCGGTGTCGAGCAGCGGCGGCGACAGCAGCAGCCAGCGCAGTTCGCGTGCGGTGTGGGCCGCGCGCACCGCGTCAGTCACGAACGACAGGCGATGCGGCATCGGCTGCCGCCAGGGTATCGAGCGCCAGACAGAGGTCGTCCCACGCCTTGGCCTTTTCGGTCGGCTGGCGCAACAGGTAAGCCGGGTGGTAGGTCACGATCAGCGGCACGCCTTGGTAACTGTGGACGCGGCCACGCAACTGGCCAATCGGTGCGCTGCTGCGCAGCAGACTTTGCACCGCGAAGCTGCCCATGGCCAGGATGATCTTCGGGCGCACCAGCTCGATCTGGCGGATCAGGAAACCCTCGCAGCGGGCGAGTTCCTCGGGCTGCGGGTTGCGGTTGCCGGGCGGTCGGCACTTGAGGGTGTTGGCGATGAAGACCTGGGTGGCCGCATCGGGCGCGTCGCCGCCGTGGCGACCGAGGCCGATGGCGCGCAGCATGTTGTCGAGCAGCTGGCCCGAGCGGCCGACGAAAGGCTCGCCGCTCAGATCCTCGGCCTCGCCGGGGGCTTCGCCGACGATCATCCAGTGCGCCTGGGGGTGACCGGTGCCGAACACGGTTTGCGTGCGGCTTTGGGCGAGCGGGCAGGCGGTGCATGAGGCCACGGCCTCGCGCAGCGCGGGCCAGTCCAGCCCGGCGGCGTCGACGGCTTGGGGTGCCACCTGTGGTGCCGCAGGAGCACGCTCGCGCAAAGGCGCTCGCGGTGCCGCCACGCGAACGGCCTCGGTCGGCACAGCTTCGTCCACGGCGAGCGCGGGTGCCTCAGACCCTTGCTGCGCCGGGGGCTCGGGCGGGCTCCACACCCGCAGCCCCATCACCTCGAGCATGGCGCGCTGGCGTTCAGACCACGTCACGGCGCCGGCTCCACGGTCAAGGTCATCACCCGTGCGTCTTCGCGCTGCCCCTGGGCCGCCGGGTAGTAGCCGCGGCGCACGCCCACCTCGCGAAAGCCATAGCGCTCGTAGAGCGCCTTGGCCTTCGGGTTGCTTTGCCGCACCTCGAGCCACAGTTGCTGCGCATCACAGCCGCGGCACAGCTCCACCAGCGCGTCGAGCATCCAGCGCCCAAGACCGCAGCCCTGCTCGGCGGGCGTCACGGTGATGTTGAGCAGGTGCACCTCGTCAACACCCTCCATCGCGACGAAGTAGCCAATGATCCGAGCACCCCTCGCGTCATCGACCAGAACGCGCGCCGGGTAGCCAGCGACCAGCGAGTCGGTGAAGTTGCCCAGCGTCCACGGGAAGGGATAGGCCAGGTTCTCGATGGTGGTCACCGCATCGAGATCGGCCAGCGTCATCACCCGCAATCGATGCGCGGGGCGCAGCACGGTGTTCATGGCGTGGCGTCCCGTACCAACTCACCAGCGGTGGCCGCTGCTGCCAGCTTGATCGCCGCGCGCTCGGCCATGGTCTGCGCCACCTTGTCGCGCAGATACACCGGCAGCGCCAGTGCCGCATCGACCGCGCCGCCGCGATCCCACAGGGCTGCGGCCAGCGGCAGCATCGCCGTGGCGCGTGGCAGCGCATCGGGCAGGACATGCGCCTGACCACAGGGCAGCGCCGGGCCGAACGCCGACAGTGCGCTGCCGGCCACCACCACAGGCGGCCGCTCGCGCCAGCGTTCGGTCAGATGCTGCGGCGTGCACAGCATGGGCGTGGTGAGCCACTGCCAGCCGCCGTCGCCAAACAGCGCGTGCGCGGCATAGATCTCGCCCATGCGCGCGTCCATCGCCACCCACACATCGTCTTGTACCGGCGCGCCTCGCATGCGGCGGGCGTCTTCGGCCACGGCGAGCAAGGTGTCGATGGGCAGCACCGGCAGATCGGCACCCAAGGCCAGCCCCTGCGCCACCGAGCAGGCGGTGCGCAGTCCGGTGAACGCACCCGGGCCGCGTCCAAAGGCAATCGCATCGAGATCGCGCAGGGCCACCCCTGCCTGAGCCAGCAGATCGAGGATGGCGGGGATCAGCGTGGCCGAGGCCTGCGCGCCGCCCGGGCCCTCGTGCGACCACACGCGACCGTGCACCTGAAGGGCGATGCTCAGGTGCTCGGTGGCCGTGTCGAAAGCCAGGCAGGACGTCAGTGGTGGGGGCACGCGATGAGTCTATCTGCGCGGCCCGCTGCCTCGGCGCAAGCCCCTTGCGGGCGTGTTGCCCATGCGATCATCGATCATGGTCTTCAGCCCCTTCCAAGCTGCGTTGCGGCACGTCTGCGCAGGCGTTTTGATCGGACTGGCAGCGGTGGCTGCGCAGGCTCAGTCGCGCACCAGCCTGCCCGCCGAGGTGGGCGCCGCGCTCGATCGGGCCAAGGTGCCGCGCGATGCGCTGGCGGTGGTGGTGCAAGACATGACAGACCGCGGCTCGCCGCGGCTGACGTGGCAGGCGCAGGCTGCGGTCAACCCCGCATCGCTGATGAAGCTCGTGACCACCAGCGCCGCACTCGACGTGCTGGGGCCGGCCTACACCTGGACCACGCCGGTGTGGCTGCAAGGCAGCCTGCGTGCGGGCAACAACGGCGTGTTCGACGGCAACCTGGTCATCAAGGGCAGCGGCGACCCCAAGCTGGTGTTCGAACGCGTGTGGCTGCTGCTGCGCCGGGTGCAGCAGCTCGGCGTGCGCAACATCCATGGCGACATCGTGCTCGACCGCAGCGCGTTCGAGGTGCCCGCACAAAACCCAGGCGACTTCGACGGCGAGGCGCTGCGCCCGTACAACGTGGGTGCCGATGCGCTGCTGCTGAACTACAAGTCGGTGTCTTTCACCTTCACGCCCGATGCGCAACGCGGCGTGGCGGTGGTGAGCTTCGAGCCGCCGCTCGAAGGCGTGCAGGTCGAAGCCCGCGTACCTCTGGCCGCGGGCGCTGGTGCGGCGGTGTGCAACGACTGGCGCGGGGCGCTGGAGGCGGATTTTTCCGATCCACGCAAGCTGCGCTTCAAGGGCATCTACTCGCCGGCCTGCGGCGAAAAGACCTGGCCGCTGGCCTATCCCGAGCCGGCGGCCTACAACGAGCGCGTGCTCGCCGGCTTGTGGGCCGAGATGGGCGGCCAACTCGCCGGCCGGGTGCGCGACGGTCAGGCGCCCGACGCGCCGCCGACCTTTCTGGTGACGTCGCCCACGCTGCTTGAGGTGACCCGCGACATCAACAAGTTCAGCAACAACGTGATGGCGCAGCAGCTGTTCCTCACGCTCGGGCTCACGCAGCGGGGTCTGGGCACGCCGGACAACGCGCGCGAGGTGCTGCGACAGTGGCTGACCACGCGCTTTGGCGAAGCCGCTCGCACCGCGGTGGTCGACAACGGCTCGGGGCTGTCTCGCGACGGTCGCATCAGCGCGCAGCTGCTGGCTAGGCTGCTGCAGGAATCGGCCGGCGGTACGCAGATGTCCGAGCTGATGAGTTCGCTGCCGGTCAATGGCGTGGACGGCACGATGAAACGATCGAAAGCCCCGCCCGGCCGCGCCCACCTGAAAACGGGTTCGCTGCGCGATGTGTCGGGCGTCGCCGGCTACGTGCTGGGTGCAAGCGGCCGCCGCTATGTGCTGGTGGCCATCATCAACCACCCCAATGCAGGTGCTGCGAAGGCGGCACTCGATGCGCTGATCGAATGGACCGCCCGCGACACATCCACCGAGCAGCAGGCGCTGAAATGACCCGGTGCCGCAGCACCAGAAAGGCACACCGATGACCGGTATCTCGTGGATGGACCTGCTGGGCTACGCCGCTGCCACGCTCACCACCGCCTCGTTCATACCGCAAGCGTGGCTGACGTTTCGCACGGGCAATGTGCGCGGCATTTCACTGGCGATGTATTCCACCTTCACCGTGGGCGTGGCGCTGTGGCTGGGCTACGGCCTGATGCTCGGCGCGTGGCCCATCATCGCAGCCAACGCCATCACGCTGCTGCTGGCGTTGGCCATCCTGACCATGAAGCTGCGCGGCGGGCGCAAGGGGCCTTGAACCGACCCGATGCGGCCGGTGTCATCAGAACGGGTTGTTTTCTACCAAAAAGCGTGCTCGGTCGCCCAACAAGAAATGGGCCTGTACACCGAAGTGGATCTGGTCAGCCCACATGTAGTAGTTGTCGTTGTAGGCAACGCCAGGATCGACCAAGGTGAGGGAGTTGCACTCATCATCGGGCTTGGCTGGGTTGTAAGCCGGCTGGTTGGCCGGCAGGCAACCCGCGTCGGTCAGGTTGAAGATGCCGTAGTTACTGGCAAAGTTTTCGGTGTTGTTGGTGAGGTTGAAGAACAGGTTGTAGCCGTCGACCAGACCCAGGCTCCTGCCATTGTTCGCGATGTTGTTTCGCAACCCCAGATTGAAGCCCTCGTAGTTGTTACCCACACCGAAAGTCATGCGGCTGAGCAAGGCGCCTCCGTCGGCTTGGCTCAGTCCATACGGGGTTTTGCCCACGTCGGGAATGACCACGTACAAGGCCCGCGCTTTTTTGTTCTTGCTGTTGGTGATGACGTTGGTGAACAGCGCTGCCAGAGCCTTGCCCCGGTTGAGGGCTTCTGTCACGGCCTGATCCTGGGCGGCTTGTGATGTGTCGCCTTTGAGCTTGTAGGCCTCGTAAAGCTCGATGATGTCGTTTTGCCCCACCATCACCGTGACCAGATCGGTCGGGCCGAAGCTGTTGCCTTGGCTGAGCCAAACATTGACTTGGCCCACCGCGTCAGCCACCTTGGCGCCAGCCGTTGAATAGTTGAAAGCGGTCACCGGCGCGCCAGTGAAGTTGCAAGCTTCGAACACAAAGTTGTAGTTGGCGGCCAGCCACTGAACCCACAACAGGTTGATGCCGCAATCGAGCGTCGAAAACGCCGGCGTGGTGTCGGGGGTGAAGCCGTTGATGGTGTATTTCTTACCGTCGCGCGCGGTCGCCGAGGAGCCGCGTGTCAGCAGGCTGGCTTCATCACCGAACACGAGCAAGCGCTTGGGAGCGAATTCCTGGGTCGTCGTGCTGCCGCCGCACGAGCCCAGCAACACGCTGCCCACCACCGAGACAGCCACGAGGCCGCGGCGCAGCGCGGCGGCGCTCCATTGATCGATTCTGAAATTCATGCGGGCTCCGAAGGAAAAATGTGGTCGCTGGGTCAGGCGGCGGCGGCACGGGCGAGACGGTCTTTGACACCGTCCCACTCGGGGTCTGCGGGCGGTGTCTCGACCCAGATCAGCCCGACGCCTTGCCCATCGAGACGGCGCAGCACGCTGAACAACTCATGGGCCGCCGCCGCCGCGTCGACAGGCATGGCCTGAAAAACCGCCGCAGCGTGGTCTGAAAAAGGGTGGCGCGAATATACCGCCACCAGGGGAGGCGCCCCGGATGGGGCCGCGGCACTGGCCGGACCCAGCATCTCAAGGGCCAGGCGCAACTGGTCTTCAGACATCAGCCGAACGCGAGCGCGTGGCGCGTAATGGGACTCGAGCGTGCCGGGCGCGCGCGGCGCGGCCGCATCGCGATCGCCCACAGGCTCGCCCAGCACCGCTTCGATCGCCTGCCGCGTGATGCGGCCCGGGCGCAGCAACACGGGCTGGCCTCTGGTGCAGTCGACGATGGTCGATTCAATCCCCACCTCACAAGCTCCGCCATCGAGCACGCGCAAGCCCGGCTCGTCACCGAGTTCGGCCAACACATGCGCCGCTTGCGTCGGGCTCAGGCGGCCGAAGCGGTTCGCGCTGGGTGCAGCCACACCACTCACCCCGAGCGCAGCCGCAGCGCGCAGCAAAGCCTGTGCCACCGGATGGTCCGGACAGCGCAAGGCGATGGTCGGCTGCCCACCGGCGCATGCCGTGGCCACGCCCGGCCGGCGTGGCACGATGACCGTCAGCGGCCCGGGCCAGAACGCACTCGTCAGGCGCTGCGCGAGTTCGGGCCAGTCGGCACAGAACACACGGGCGGCGGCGGCATCGGCCACATGCACGATCAAGGGGTGATCGGCAGGCCGGCCCTTGGCGCGGTAGATGCCGGCAACCGCGCGGTCATCGTCGGCACGCGCGCCCAGTCCATAGACCGTCTCGGTGGGAAGCGCGACCAGCTCGCCAGCGGCCAGGGCGACAGCAGCCTCGGCGATCGCCGCCGGATCGCGCCCATCGAGCACAGCGCCATTCACGCGAGAAATCGCATCAGAAAGCCGGCAAGCCCAGCACCGCGGCCGCCTGCAGCGCGACGTGTCGTGCTTGAGCAGCGCTGGCCGCCGTGACCGTGAGGTGCCCCATCTTGCGGCCGGGCCGGGGCGCTGTCTTGCCGTACAGATGCAAATGCACGCCGGGCAACGCCAGCAGCTGAGCCCAATCGGGCTCGCGTGCGGTGGCGGGCGCACCGGCAACAGCGTCGGCAAACCACAGATCCCCCAGCAAGTTGAGCATCACCGCGGACGAATGCAGCCGGGGCGCCGGCATGGGCGCGCCTGTCATCGCACGCACCTGCAGCTCAAATTGCGACAGGTCACAAGCGTCGATGCTGTAGTGGCCCGAGTTGTGCGGGCGCGGCGCCATTTCATTGGCCACCAGCCGGCCGTCTTGCAGCACGAAGAATTCGACGCACAGAACGCCCACGTAGTCTAGCGACTCGGCCACGCGCCGCGCGGCATCGATCGCTTGCTGCTGCAAAGCCGCCGACACATCGGGCGCAGGCACTTGCGTGATGGCCAGGATGCCATCACGGTGCAAGTTTTGCTGCAGCGGCAAATGAACCAGTTCGCCGGCCGCGCTGCGCGCCACGATCACGCTGACCTCTTGGGAAAGCGGCAGCTGCTGCTCGAGCACCGCCGAGACGCCGCCCAGCGCGGTCCAGGCCGCAGCCAGTTCAGCGCGTGTGGCCACACGCGCCTGACCCTTGCCGTCGTAGCCCATGCGCGTGGTCTTCAGGATGCCGGGCAGCAGGTGATCGGGCACTGCATCGAGCTGTGCGGCGCTTTCGATCACGGCGTGCGGCGCGCACGGCACATCACAGCTCGCGAAGTGACGCTTCTCGGCAGCTCGGTCCTGACACACCGCCACCGCGGCCGCACTGGGCGACACCGGTCGCCCAGTGGCCAGCGCCTGCAGTGCCGCAGCCGGCACGTTCTCGAACTCGGTAGTGATGGCGGCACTGCGCTCGGCGAGCCGTGCCAGACCCTGCTGATCAAGGTAACCGGTGTGCACATGGTGGTGTGCGACCAGTCCCGCCGGGCTGGCCACATCGCCGTCAAGCACGGCGGTGAAATAGCCCATCTGCTGCGCCGCGTGCACAAACATGCGGCCGAGCTGCCCACCGCCCATGACGCCCAAGGTGGCGCCGGGCGCGATGAAATCGGTCATGTGAGCTGCGAGGTCATCGCGCGGGCCGCCTCGGTCTGTCGCGCGCGGTAAGCCTCGAGCCGCAAGCGCAGCGGCTCATCAAACACCGCCAGCATCGCTACCGCAAACAGCGCCGCGTTGGCCGCTCCAGCGGTGCCGATGGCGAAGGTCGCCACCGGGATGCCCTTGGGCATTTGCACGATGGAGTGCAGCGAATCGACCCCCTGAAGATGGCGGCTGGCCACCGGCACACCGAGCACCGGAACGGTGGTCTTGGCTGCGAGCATGCCGGGCAGGTGGGCCGCGCCACCGGCACCGGCGATGATGGCCTTGAGGCCCCTCGCACCGGCCGACTCGGCATACGCAAACATCTCGTCTGGCATGCGGTGGGCCGAGACCACGCGCGCCTCGAAGGCGATGTCAAACTCGGCGAGAATTTCGGTGGTTGTCTTGAGGGTTTCCCAGTCGCTGCTGGAACCCATCACCACACCCACCACGACAGGCGCGTTCATGGCCTCGCTCCGTCTTCTGTAAAGCCCAGAATTGTAGGCGCCGCCATCATCGCTGGCGGCGCGCGCGCCGTCCCACTCACGCACCCGACACCCCACCATGATCGACATTTCCATCAATAACCTGCAGTCTGATCTGATCCAGGCCTCGCTCGAGCGGCCGGTGCTGCTCGACATCTGGGCGCCGTGGTGCGCCCCGTGCAAATCGCTGGGCCCGGTGCTTGAAAAGCTCGAGGTGGCCTATGCAGGACGCTTCACGCTGGCCAAGCTCGACTCGGACGCCGAGCCCGACATTGCCGGACAGCTGTCGCAGATGTTTGGCGTGCGCAGCATCCCGTTTTGCGTGATGTTCAAGGACGGTCAGCCGGTCGACGGCTTTGTCGGCGCGCTGCCCGAAGCCGAGATCCGCCAGTTCCTCGACAAGCACGTGCCTTCGCCCGAAGATATGGCTGCCGAAGAGGACGTGGAAGCCGCAGAGGCGCTGCTGGCTGACGGCCACACCGAAGACGCGATTGCCCTGCTGATGGATGCGGTGGCCACCAACCCTGGAAACGACACCGCGCGCTTCGACTGCCTTCGTGCGCTGTTGCTGGCCGGTCGTATCGACGAAGCGCGCGTGGTCTTCAACCCGGTGGCCGCCGCGGTGCTGCCCGATGCACGGCTGGTGGCCTGTGGCCACTGGCTGGCGGCCTGCGAGTCGGCCGTGAGCTCGCACTCGCCCGATGTGCTCACGGCTGCCATCGGTGCCAATCGGCGCGATTTCGAGGCGCGATTTGAGTTGGCTCAGATTTACTTCGCCGCACAGCGCTTCACCGAAGCGATGGACGAACTGCTCGAGATCGTGATGCGCGACAAGGCCTGGAATGGCGAGCTCGCGCGCAAGACCTATGTCGCCATCCTCGAGGTGATGAGCAAGCCGCCGGCCACCAAGGCCGAGCCCGCCGCACCCAAGGGCACGCTCGAGATCGCCGGCAAGGTCAACACCACACCGGCAGACCCCGTGGTCGACCAGTACCGCCGCAAGTTGAGCATGGCGCTGTTCTGACCTGACGCGCCCGCCGGCGCTGCGCCATCAGGCGGTCGTCGATTTCAATGCGCGGTCAAGCAGCTCGATCACCGAGCGCTGCATCGCGTGTTCCTGCGCCCAGTGGTCGTTCGCCAGCGAGCGGTAATGCCCAGCGGCCACGTCATCGGCCAGCGCTTCGTACACCTGGGCCAGACGGCCGCAAGCCACCGCCGCATCTTCGACATACATGCCGGGGATGATCAGCGCGGCCGCCGCAGCAGCACCGCTGCGAGCGCCCTCCACATCGCCCACATGAAAACGGCACCATGCCTGATCGGCCACATAGGCCGCGCGCATGTGTTCAAGGCCCTGGGCACAGGCCTCGTCAAGGTAGGCGACGTACTGGGCCTGCGCCTTGGCGTGCTCGTGCTGCGCGGAAAACACCTGGGCGCGAAACATCTCCATGAACGCGGTCTGGGACACCGTGCCCACCCAGCGGTCGAAATTGACCGAGGCATCGATCCAGGCCTGCGTGCGGCGCGCCTCCTCGGTGTTGGGATCACCCAGGATGGACGCATGAAAGACATGATTGCTGCGGTGTCCGGCCATGGTGAAGGTGATGACGCCCATGGTCGCGTCGTCGGCCTCAGCCATCGCGTGCTCGCGCGCGCGGGCGTACCAGGGCTGCGCCAGATCGAGACGGTTGGCCCAGTGATAGGCGCTGGCCGCCACCAGCGAGGCGCGCGCGCGAGCCGTGTGGTGATCAGGCTCGGCCAACTGCAAAGCCTGAACCAGATGACGGGCCATGTCTTCCATGTCGTCCTGGCTGAAACACACATGCGCCAACCACGCAGCGCTGAGCGCCTGCATGGGCCGCAAGCCTGCGGCTGCCGCCAGCGCATGCGCGCGCAGCATCTTGTCGCGGCCGGCCGTGACCCGGCCGCTGTAATGCTCGACCCAGGCCTCGACCACGCAGACCCACACGGTGACCAGCGCCACCGGCCGCTGGGCGAACTCGCTGCGCAGGCTCGTCAGCGCCTGCCTGGCTTCGTCAAAGACGCCCTGCCGGGCTTGAAAGCCGGCCAGCTCGGCGCGGGCGCAAGCCCTGTCGACCGAGTGCACCGCAGCCGCCAGCGCGGCTTCAAGCCGCGCGAGCATGGGCGACGGTGGCAGCGTCATGCGGTCAGACGATCAAGGGCCTCGCGGTAACGCTCGGCGGTGTAGGCCACCACCGCATCGGGCAGCGTGGGCGATGGCGCCTTCTTGTTCCACGGCGCGCCATCCACCTGCGCCTGCTCCAGCCAGTCGCGCACGAACTGCTTGTCATAGCTCGGTGGATTGCGGCCGTCAGCGAAGGCGGCTTGATAGTCTTCCTGGGGCCAAAAGCGCGAGGAATCGGGCGTCAGCACCTCGTCCATCAGCGTCAGCGTGCCGTGCTCATCGAGGCCGAACTCGAACTTGGTGTCGGCAATGATGATGCCCTTGGTGAGCGCGAATTCGGCCGCCGTGCGGTACAGCTCGATGGCCACATCACGCACTTGCACCGCGAGTGGCTCGCCAATGATCTCGACCATGCGAGCAAAGGAAATGTTTTCGTCGTGGTCGCCCATCTCGGCCTTGGTGGCAGGGGTGAAAATGGGATGCGCCAGCTTGGCCGCGTTGGTCAGGCCTTCGGGCAAGGCCACGCCGCACACCGTGCGGTCGTGCTGGTATTCCTTCCAGCCGCTGCCGGCCAGATAGCCGCGCACCACCGCCTCGACGGGCAGCGGCTTGAGCCGCTTGACCAGCATCGAGCGCCCCGTCACCTGTGCGCGCTCATCGGGTGCCACCACGCTTTCGGGCGACTCGCCCGTGAGGTGATTGGGCACGATGGATTTCAGGCGCTCGAACCAGAACAGCGCCATCTCGGTGAGCAGTCGGCCCTTGCCCGGAATCGGCTCGCCCATCACCACATCGAAGGCGCTCAGGCGGTCGCTGGCGATCATCAGCAGTCGGTCATCGCCCACGGCGTAGTTGTCGCGAACCTTGCCGCGCGCCAGCAGCGGCAGCGAATGCAGGCGGCTTTCGAGCAGGGAAGATGTCATCGCGCGCTGTCTTGGTGGATGGCCATCAGACCACGGTCTGCGCGAGTTCGCCCTGCGCATAGCGCTCGGCCACGGCCGACAGCGGCTGCGGCTTGATCTTGGCGGCCTGGCCTTCGCAGTTGAACTCGACATAGCGCTGCTTGCAGATCTGCTTGGCGGCTTCGCGAGCCGGCTTGAGGTAGTCGCGCGGGTCGAACTTGTCGGGGTTTTGAAACATGAACTTGCGGATGGCCGCGGTCATGGCCAGGCGCACGTCGGTGTCGATGTTGATCTTGCGCACACCGAACTTGATGGCTTCTTGGATCTCGCTCACAGGCACGCCATAGGTCTCGCGCATGTCACCGCCAAATTCGCGGATGGTGGCCAGCAGATCCTGCGGCACGCTGGAGCTGCCGTGCATCACCAGGTGCGTGTTGGGGATGCGCTTGTTGATTTCCTTGATGCGGCCGATGGCCAGGATGTCGCCGGTGGGCTTGCGGGTGAACTTGTAGGCGCCGTGGCTGGTGCCAATCGCGATGGCCAGCGCGTCGAGCTGGGTGCGCTTGACGAAATCGGCGGCCTGCTCGGGGTCGGTGAGCAACTGCTCCATGGTCATGGTCGCGTCGGTGCCGTGGCCGTCTTCCTTGTCGCCCTTCATGGTCTCGAGCGAGCCCAGGCAGCCGAGTTCGCCCTCGACGGTGATGCCCAGCGCGTGCGCCATGTCGACCACCTTGCGGGTGACCTCGACGTTGTAGTCGTAGCTGGCGATGGTCTTGCCATCGGCTTGCAGCGAGCCGTCCATCATGACCGAGCTGAAGCCCAGGTTGATGGCGCCCTGGCAGACGTCGGGGCTTTGACCATGGTCCTGATGCATCACCAGCGGGATGTGCGGCCAGCTCTCGAGCGCGGCCTGGATCAGGTGCTTGATGAAGGGCTCGCCGGCGTACTTGCGCGCGCCGGCGCTGGCTTGCAGGATCACCGGCGCGCCCACTTCAGCGGCCGCCGACATCACCGCTTGCACCTGCTCGAGGTTGTTCACGTTGAATGCCGGAATGCCATAGGCATGTTCGGCAGCATGGTCGAGCAGCTGGCGCATCGAAACGAGTGGCATGGTCTGTCCCAGAAGTGAGTAAGGAGGGCCGGCTGCCGGGCATCAAGCCACGCGGCAGATCTTCAGCATGTTGGTTCCGCCGGGGTGGCCCATGGGCTCGCCCACGGTGATCGCATAGGTGTCGCCCGACTTGAGCACGCCCCGATCCACCAGGAGCGACTCGGCCCTGGCCAAGGCCTGATCGCGGTCGGTGTAGCTGGGGATCAGCAGCGGTCGCACATTGCGGTAGAGGCACATCTTGCGCTGGCTGTTGACCTGCGAGGTGAGTCCGTAGATGGGCACGTGAATGCGGTGACGACTCATCCACAAGGCCGTGGAACCCGACTCGGTGAGCGCTAGGATCGCCTTGCAGCCGAGGTGGTGAGCCGCGAACAAAGCGGCCATCGCGATCGACTGATCGATGCGCCCCACGAATTTGTTGGTGAAGTCGGCATCGAGCGAGACCTCTTCGGCGCGTTCGGCCTCGATGCAGATGGTGGACATCATCTCGACGGTTTCCACCGGGTACTTGCCAGCGGCCGTCTCGGCGCTGAGCATCACCGCGTCGGTGCCGTCAAGCACCGCGTTGGCCACGTCGCTGACCTCGGCACGCGTGGGCACCGGGTTGACGATCATCGACTCCATCATCTGCGTGGCGGTGATGACGATGCGGTCAAGCTCACGCGCCATCTTGATCATCTTCTTTTGCAGCGCCGGCACGGTGGCGTTGCCGACTTCCACCGCGAGGTCGCCGCGCGCGACCATGATGCCGTCGCTGGCGCGCAGGATGCTCTCGAGGACGGGAATGGCTTCGCTGCGCTCGATCTTGGCGATCAGTGCCGCGCGGTGCTTGGTGGGTTCGCCGGCCACATTGGCCAGTTGGCGCGCCATTTCCATGTCGGTGGCGTTCTTCGGAAAGCTCACCGCGAGGTACTCGCACTGGAAGCTCATCGCGGTCTTGATGTCTTCCATGTCCTTGGCGGTCAAGGCCGGCGCCGTCAGACCGCCACCGGCCTTGTTGATGCCCTTGTTGTTGGACAACTCGCCTCCCACCACCACAGTGGTGTGGATCTCGGCCCCACGCACCGCATCGACGGTGAGCTTGAGCAGCCCGTCGTTGAGCAACAGGGTGTCGCCCGGGCGCAGATCGCGCGGCAGTTCCTTGTAGTCCAGGCCCACACGCTCATTGGTACCGAGCTCGGTGGTCGCGCCGTCGAGGATGAAAGACTGCCCGGGCTCGAGCATGGTCTTGCCACCCTCGAACTTGCCCACGCGAATCTTCGGGCCCTGCAGGTCGGCCATGATGGCGACTTCCTTGCCCACGCGGCGGGCCACTTCGCGCACCAAGGTAGCGCGGTCGATGTGGTCTTGCGCCGTGCCGTGCGAGAAATTGAGCCGGACCACATCGACGCCGGCGCGGATCAACCGCTCAAGGACCTCGGGCGAGCTCGATGCCGGGCCGAGGGTGGCGACGATCTTGGTGGCACGGGTCATGGACGAAATCTCCGGTGGGTCTGTCAGGTCAGAAAGTGGGGCAGCAGACTCGGCCGCTCGGCCGGTCAGCTCACCGTTTCCAGGGCTCGACGCTCAAGCACATCAATGGCAGGCAGCACACGCCCTTCCAGCATTTCAAGGAAGGCGCCGCCGCCAGTGCAGATGTAGCTCACGCCGGACTCGACGCCGAATTTCGAGATCGCGGCCAACGTGTCGCCACCCCCGGCGATGCTGAATGCGTCCGATGCGGCGATGGCGTGGGCGATGGCTTCGGTGCCATGGGAAAACGCATCGAACTCGAACACACCCACCGGCCCGTTCCACACGATGGTGCCGGCCGACTTGAGTTGCTGCGCAAGCAAGGCCGCGGTCTGCGGGCCGATGTCAAGAATCAGGTCGTCGGCCGCGACGTCGACGGCGGCCTTGGTGGTGGCGGGCGCATCGGCTGCAAACGATTTGGCGGTGACCACATCCACGGGAATGGGCACATCGGCGCCGCGCGCCTTCATCGCGGTGATCACGGCACGGGCCTTGTCCACCAGATCGGGCTCGGCCAGCGATTTGCCGATCGGCAACCCCGCGGCCAGCATGAAGGTATTGGCAATGCCGCCGCCCACGATGAGCCGATCGACCTTGGCCGCCAGCGAATCAAGGATCGTCAGTTTGGTGCTGACCTTGCTGCCCGCGACGATGGCCACCAGGGGCCGCTGAGGGTGGGCCATCGCGCGCGTGATGGCATCGGCCTCGGCGGCCAGCAGCGGACCGGCGCAGGCCATGGGCGCGAACCGTGCCACGCCATGCGTGGACGCCTGAGCGCGATGCGCCGCGCCAAAAGCATCGTTGACGAAGATGTCGCACAAAGCGGCCATCTTGCGGCTGAGGGCTTCATCATCCTTGCTTTCACCCACGTTCAGGCGGCAGTTCTCGAGCATGACCAGATCGCCGGCGGCAAGCGCTCGGCCATCAATGCTCACGCCGTCAACCCAATCACTGATCAGCGGCACCTTGCGGCCAAGCAACTCGCCAAAGTGGCGTGCGATGGGCGCGAGCGAGTCTTGTGCAGTCATGCGGCCTTCGACGGGGCGGCCAAGGTGCGAAGTCACCATCACGGCGGCGCCTGCCTTGAGTGCGGCCTCGATGCACGGCAATGAGGCCCGGATGCGCGTGTCCTCGGTGACACGCCCGTCGGCGTCTTGCGGCACGTTGAAATCGACGCGGATCAGCACGCGTTTGTCAGCCACTTGCTGACTGGCGATCAGATCGGTGAAAAGGATGGCGTTCATGCTGTGGGAGAGCTGGTCTGAGAGAAGTTTAAAGGGGCAAAGTTTCACCTTGAACACCGCGCCTTGAGACAGGCGCGGGCCATGCGGATCGGCTTGGACAACGTGACGCGACCGGGCCTTTCGGGCGGCCTGACAGACGCTCAGGGGGCCTTGGCGTCCTTGGCAGACTTGGCCGATTTGGTCGATGCGGGCTCGGCATCGGCAGCCTCGGCATCGACGGCCTTCAAGCTGGCGCCCTGAGCGTTCAACTGCGGCGGCACCGGTTCGATCTTGTTTTCGCGCATGTAGTCGTTCATGTCGCGCCAGCCGGCAAACACGGCCGCCTTGTCTGCCTTCTTGTTCAGCGCGTAGCAGTCTTCTATGGCCCGACCGGCATGGCGACAGGCGCTGCCAATCGCGTTGCCCTCGGCCAAACGCGCGGCAGCCACCTTTTCAGGCGACTCGATACCCAACTGATCGCAACCGGCGAGCAGCGAGGTCGCGGCCATCAGCAAGCTCAGAGTCGAGCGCGTTGCGGCAGATCTGAATGAAGATTCGATGGGCATGGGACAAGGACCTTTTTCGTTTCTTCGACCACGGACATGACAACTTGAATGGGGGCGGTTCACGCGCTCACTCCTTCGGCGGCGGCCCGAACCGCTCACCGACCCGCACAGCGCATCCCTGCAGAAAGCGCGCTGCAGTCAAACGTTTGCCGCCGGCTCGCTGCAATTCGCCAAGCACCACCGCCCCCGTACCGCAGGCCACGGTGATGCCGTCTGGCGATGCATCGATCACCGTGCCCGGCGGCGCACTGGAAGTCGGCAGCGGTGCGGCCATGGCCAGCCACAGCTTGACCGATTCACCGTGCAGCCACGACACCGCACCCGGCGCGGGGTTGAAGGCGCGAATGCGGCGAGCCACGAGGTTCGCATCCTGATCCCAATCGATGACGGCCTCGGACTTGTCGATCTTGTGCGCGTAGTTCACGCCCTCGGCCGGCTGTGGCGTGGCCGTCAACGCGCCGTGACCAGCCCGTTGCAGCGCATCGACGATGAGTTGGCCACCCAGCTCAGCCAGACGGTCATGCAGCGTGCCCGTGGTGTCATTCGGCGCGATGTCAATCGATTCGGCAAGCAGCATCGGCCCGGTGTCGAGACCTGTTTCCATCTGCATCACGGTGATGCCGGTTCGCTCATCACCCGCTTCGATGGCCCGATGGATGGGCGCAGCTCCACGCCAGCGCGGCAGCAAAGACCCGTGAATGTTCAGACATCCCAGAGGTGGCAGCTCCAGAGCCCATTGCGGCAGGATCAGGCCGTAGGCAGCCACCACCATGGCGTCGATGCGAGCGGCCTTCAGGCTCAAACGTGCCTGTTCGGCGTCGGCCGCATGGCGCCCGTCAAGCCGCAAGCCCTGCGGCTGAATCACGGGGATCGCATGCTCAAGAGCCCACGCCTTCACGGCCGAGGCCTGCAACTGCTGGCCTCTGCCGGCTGGCCGATCGGGCTGGGTCAGCACCAGCGCCACCTCGATGCCCGAACGATGCAAGGCCGCCAGAGCCACACGCGCGAACTCAGGCGTTCCAGCAAAGGCGATCCTCACCAGCGGTGACCCGAAAAAATCATGTCAGCGACCATTGTCTTGAGCGTGCTTGAGCATCTTGGTCTTGATGCGGGTGCGTTTGAGCAAGCTCAGATAGTCAACGAACACCTTGCCGCGCAAGTGGTCCATTTCATGCTGAATGCACTTGGACAACAGATCGGCGGCGTCGAATTCAATCGCCTGACCCTCGCGGCCCAACGCACGCACCCGGATGCGTGCAGCGCGCGTGACCTTGCCGTAAACCGTGGGCACAGACAGGCAGCCCTCTTCGTCGACCACCTGCTCGTCGCTGACCGAGACCAACTGCGGGTTGATGAGAACGAGCGGCTCGTCGCGGGTTTTGGAAATGTCCATGACGATCAACTGCTCGTGAACATTGACCTGGGTTGCCGCCAGTCCCACGCCGTCGCAGGCGTACATGGTCTCGATCATGTCGTCGATCAAAGTGGCAATGCGATCGTCGAGCTGGGCCACCGGCTTGGCGACGGTTGTCAGCCTGGGGTCGGGGTAGCAAAGAATCGTCAGCTTGGTCATGGTGGCAGTCGCGGCAGCTTCATCTGGGCCCATGATGCGGATCAGCGGCGATGAGCCATCACGAGCGAAGGACAATGAGATTTTGGATTTGTTGCCGAGCCAAGGGTTCGGGGCAAAATCCTCTCAATCACTTGGAGATTTTCGCTGAATTTCCAATCGCGCAGGCCGATACCGAGGTGCGAGCATTCGGCACCCCTGCTCAGGCCAAAACATGGTTCGGCGCTGTTGCCGGCTCGTTGGGAGATTCATTGCATGATGCGTTTTGCTCCTCGTCTCCATCTCGGCCACCCGTCATTCGCTGCGCTGGCCGTCCCCTTGCTGATCGCCTGTGCGGCGGTGGCTGCGTCGGGCTCAGCGTTCGCGTTTGAGCTTACCGAGCAGCAACGCAGCGCAGCGCAGAAAGTCGCCGAAGCCGGCTTGCCCTTGTCCGAACTCTCGGCCAATGCGCCGGACTCCTACACGGTCAAGTCGGGCGACACGCTGTGGGGTATTTCAGGCCTGTTTCTGACGCGCGCTTGGCGCTGGCCTGAGTTGTGGGGAATGAACCTCGAGCAGGTTCGCAACCCTCACCTGATCTATCCCGGCCAGATCCTCTATCTGGAAAAGTCCGATGGCCGCGCGCGTTTGCGCATGGGCAGCGCGGTCGGTGGCGGTACGGTCAAGCTATCGCCCGAGGTGCGCTCGTCGAAGCTCGCCAGTGCGGCCATCGCGTCGATTCCATTCCATCTCATCGACCCTTTCCTCAATGAGGCCGTGATCTTTGACGGCGACTTCCTCAAGGACGCCCCACGCATCGTCGCCGCCAAGGAAGGGCGTGTGATGTTGTCGCGGGGCGAGACGGCCTATGTGCTGGGTGTCAACAGTCCGAACACGGTTTTTCGCATGTTTCGCAATGCCAAGCCACTGAAGGACCCGACCACGCGCGAGCTGCTCGGGTACGAAGCGGCCTATGTGGGAACAGCCGAACTGGTGCAAAAAGGCGGCGAACAGATATCGCCCAAGGGCAAGCGTGAAGTGATCCCGGACACCTTCATCGTGACCAGCGTCCGTCTGGAAGGGATGATCGGCGATCGGCTGGCCCCCGTGAAAGCGCGGGACTACCAGAACTACGTGCCGCACGCTCCGCAAGGCGATATTTCAGGGCAGATCGTGTCCATGTACGGCGATGCCATCACTGGCGGCCAAAACCAGATCGTGGCGCTGAATCGGGGCGCAGGTGACGGGCTCGAGCGCGGCCACGTGCTGGCCCTTTGGCACGATGGCCGCGTCGAAGTCGACCCGACCGACGAGCGCAAGACCTTGATGAAACTGCCTGATGAGCGGCATGGCGAATTGTTTGTCTTCCAGGTCTTTTCCCGAATGTCATATGCGTTGATCCTGTCGGTCAAAGAGCCGGTCAGCGTGGGCGATCGCTTCACCAAGCCGTGAAGCCGTCCGAGGGTTCGTGACGTGATCGACCGTCTGGAGTTGGCGGCCTGGTTGAGGTTGCTCGAAACCCCAGGCGTAGGACGCGACTCGGCGCGCCGACTGCTGGCAGCGTTCGGCTCGCCCCAAGCGGCGATAGGTGCATCGGTAGCAGCGCGCAGCGAGGTGGTGGGGCCCAAACTGGCGCAGGCGCTGTGCGCCGCACCGGCTGGGCTTGACTCGCTGATTGACCTGACTCTCGCCTGGCTGCAAGACGGACAGAATGCGACAAGGGCTTTCATCCCGCTGGGGGATCCGCGCTACCCACGCCCATTGCTGGACACCTGCGATCCGCCGCTGGTGCTTTACGCCCAAGGCTGCCTGGAACTGCTCGAGCAAGACAAGGCGATCGCCATCGTCGGCAGCCGCAATCCCACGCCACAGGGCGAGCAAACCGCCCGCCAGTTTGCGAAGAGCCTCGCACAGGCTGGTTGGGTGGTGGTGTCAGGGCTGGCGCTCGGAATAGACGCTGCGGCCCACGAAGGGGCGCTGGACTGTGGATCCCCCACGATTGCGGTGGTCGGCACGGGGCTCGACCGGGTGTATCCCAAGCGGCACTTGGAACTCGCGCATCGCATTGCCTCACAGGGCCTGTTGCTGAGCGAGTTCGCGTTGGGCACACCTGCGCTGGCCGCTCATTTCCCCTTGCGAAACCGGATCATCGCGGGCATCACGAAAGGCACGCTGGTGGTGGAAGCGGCGCTGCAGTCGGGGTCGCTGATCACCGCACGCCTGGCCACCGAGGCGGGTCGCGATGTGTTCGCGATACCCGGATCGATTCACTCGCCGCAGTCGCGCGGATGCCACCTGCTGATCAAGCAAGGTGCCAAGCTGGTCGAAACCGCACAGGAAATTCTGGAAGAACTTCAACCCCTGACGACGCCAAGGCCCGCCGCGGCGGATGTCAGCGTGCAGAGCCCCCTAAAAGACCCTTTACTCGAGGCCATGGGGTACGAGTTGGTGTCGATGGATGCGCTGGTCGCACGCACCGGATGGTCGGCGCAAGAGATCAACATCAAGCTGCTCGCCCTCGAACTGGAGGGGCAGGTGGCACGGCGGCCTGGTCAACTTTTTCAACAAATTGCGGTGGTCTGAAAAAGGGCGCTGCGGACGGCTTGCGCGGGCAAACTCCTCGGGTATAGTGTTTTCATGTTCGATGTGCTTGTGTACCTGTACGAGAACTACTGGCGTCCGGATGCCTGTCCGGATCAGGTCAAACTGACTCGAAAACTCACGTCAGTAGGGTTCGAGTCAGATGAGATTCAAGAGGCCTTGTTCTGGCTGGAAGGCCTTGCAAGCGCGGCCGAGTCCTATGTGGGTGAGCAAGGCGAATTGAGCCTGAGGGTCTACTCACCTGCCGAGCAGGATCACTTTGGCGAAGGCTCCATCGGCTTCATCAGCTTTCTCGAAGCTGCAGGTGTGCTGCCCCCGCCGATGCGCGAAATGGTGATTGACCGGGCCAGCGCCATCTCCGGCAGCCCGATCGATCTGGAAGACCTGAAGATCATCGTCTTGATGGTGTTCTGGAGCTTGGGCGAGGAGCCCGACGCCTTGATCCTGGATGAGCTTTTCGTTGACGAGGAAGACCGCCTGATCCACTGATCCACGAACGGCTGTCTACTCAATCAGACAGCTCGGATTGGCTTCTATCTGGGCCAGTGCACTGCGAGTGGCTCGTGTCGTGAGCGACTCCTCCTCGACAGGCACCAGCAAGCCAGCCTGCAAGAAGGCAGCCAAGCGCTGTTGCTGAAACAAGATGCAGCGTCCTTGCGGCGACACGAACAGAATCAACTGGCGGCGCATCCCGTGCCATGCGAGTTGGACCGAATCCTTGCGATTGCGGTAGTCAAGACTGAACCAGCTTCCCACCTGAAGTTCGCTGGCCCACACAAACATCTCCGGGCTGGCCTCCGAGCCCCCAGAGGTAACCACCTCAAAGTCACTGGTTTCGTGCAACGACAAATCAAACACCAGTGACTCATCGATCTCCAGATCATCAGCGTCAGGCAAGAGCTCTTCCAGAGTCTCCAGGCGCGCCAGCAATTGATCGAGGCGATCCTTGGAGATGACTGCCGTTCGAGCGGTGAACGCACTGGCCAGCGACTGGTTGAGGCTTTGAATGTGGCCGTCCTGCACCGTTGCATTCAGACCGGCCGCGCTCATGCCTTCTCGCAAGAGCCTCAACAGCGGCGGCAAGCGGCGAATCACCTCGGCGCGTTCTTCCTGAGAGACCTTGGCGCTGGCCGACCAGATCAAGTCGGACGCTGCCCGCTTCATGACCTTGATGTCTTCCCCGTGCAGCCCCGATTTCACTGAAGTCATGGCCAGCACATCGGCCCAGATCCTGAACAGGAAGTCGCGCACGCCCTCGTGCACGGGCACTTCATTGAGCATCTTTCGCAACTCAATGGTGAACTGGATGGCCAGCGTCTCGCGCTGTTCGACTTGCTCCGCCAAGGACACGCCAATTTGCGATGCCTCGTTCTCGCTCTTGAAATAGTGCTCAAGGAAACGGTCGAATTCAGACAAGACCATCTGAAAAACCCGGCTGCCGGTGTCGGGATAGGCTTCGACGACCTGTACCACCCGTTTGATTTCTCGCTCAATGGCGGCACCGGTGAGTTGCATGTTCTTGGCGTCAAAGCCCATCACGCACGCGCCCATGGAATCGATGAGTCGCTTGGCCGGGTGATCGCTGGTCGCAAAAAAATCTGGCTCGGCGATCGCCACGCGCAATACCGGCATCTGCAAGCGCGCAAACCACACCCGCACCGAACTCGGAATCCGGTCTTCGGTCAGGATGCTTTGAAACAGCAGGGCGACCACCTCGATCGTGGCCCGCTCGTCGCTCGTTGTGGCCGCCGCCTTGAGCGTTTGCCTGTGCTGACGCAAACCAGCCAGCATGGCCGACAGCCCCTGCGCGCCTATCGCGTCGGCAGCTTGGTCGGCTGAGGCCAGATGATGGGCTACTTCCTTCTGGACGGCGGAGATCGCTGAACCCAGATCCGGTGAGGCGTCGATTTGCCGCACGGGACGAAGCAGGCCCTCGGGGGCCCTTCCCATCAATCGGTTCAAGCGCCAAAGCACCGCCTCGGCGTGGTCGGCGTCTTCGTTGAAAGTACCGCCGGTTCCTTGCATCGGTCGGCCATCAGCGAATGCGTTGCCCCGGGGGTCTGTCTGAAAACCTGACTGCGGCGTCGACGCCGTGCCACCCATGGACGGGGACAAGGAAGCCGCCTGAGGGACTCCGGAAACGGGGTCATGGGCACGGCGAATGAAGGGGCGAAGATCAATCTCAGGCAGCACGCCTTGCTGAATCAGCTGCCGGTTGACCTCGTGGTATGCCTCGCACACGACAAGAGAAAACTCCTCGTGCAGCACGCTTTGGGCGGTTCGCCAAACGTCATGGCCGAGACCGGCCGATCGCCAAGATTTCACTGCCAGGTACGCCAACATTTCTGGCCGAAGAATCTCGTTGGATTCGAGCTCTTCACACCCGTCAAGAAAAATCATCCGCGAGCGCAGGTCGCCAAACTCCCAGCTCGCTTTTTCCTTGATTGCCAGACTCAGCCGCGAACTGAGGATCTCTGCTTCAATGGTTTCGTTATCGACAAGGCTGAACTTGAGACGCCCGGTGGACGGCAATGCCGCAGGTGTGGTCGCGGGTATCAAACCATCAGGGTAGGCGGCTTTCGCCACTGAAAGCATCCCCTCCAGCCACAAACCCGAAGCCGCCCTCAAGCCATCGAGAGCCTCTCGCCGGCGCAACATGATGGCGGGCAAGGCCACTTGGTCTGCGAGTCGACGCACGCCCGACTCAAGTTGAGCCACCAGACCTGGCAAACCATTGACGAGCCTGTCGATGAACAGCCTGCGCGATTGCTTCGCTTGGGCTTGCTTGGGTGCGTCAGGAACCATCGCTGAGCATTCGCCAAACCCACCAACCTAGACGACCGCCCCAGCGTTCGGATCGTCAGGATCGAGGTCCTTGCCAGACGCCTTGATGAGGTCTTCGCGCTTGACACCCAACCACATCGCGATCGCCGCCGCCACGAAAACCGAAGAGTAAATGCCGAACAAGATACCGATGGTTAACGCAACCGCAAAGTAGTGCAGTGTTGGGCCACCAAAGATCAGCATCGAAATCACCATCATGAGCGTACAGCCATGGGTGATGATGGTGCGGCTGATGGTGCTCGTGATGGCGTGGTCAATCACCTCGATCGTTGTCAGTTTTCTGTACTTTCGGAAGGCTTCGCGAATACGGTCGAAGATGACCACCGACTCGTTGACCGAATAGCCAAGAACCGCCAGGACGGCCGCTAGCACCGACAGCGAAAACTCCCACTGAAAAAAAGCGAAAAAGCCCACGATGATGATCACGTCGTGCAGGTTGGCAATGATGCCGGCGACCGAAAACTTCCACTCGAAACGCAGCGCCAGATAAATCATGATGCCGACGATGGTCACGGCAAGAGCCAGCGCTCCATCACGCGCCAGTTCGGAGCCGACCGAGGGGCCGACAAATTCACTGCGCTGCAGCCGAACGCGCTCTTCACCCACCTCCCCGCAAACCTGAGCGCTGGTCTCAGCGCCCTTTTCAGACTTGACCTGCTGCGTGCTCACCTTGCTGCCCTCGGCCTTGCAAAGCTCGCTGAAGACACGGGCAACAACCTCTGCCTGCTTGACATCCCCGCGCACTGGCAGGCGGATCAAAACATCACGTGAAGTGCCGAAGTTCTGGACTTGAACCTCGCCAAAACCGAGTGACTCCACGGTAGCGCGCACACGGTTGATGTCGGCTGGCTGCGCATAGGCCACCTCGATCACCGTCCCCCCTGTGAATTCGATGGAAAAGTGCAGCCCGCGTGTTGCAATGAAAAACACCGCCGCGAAGAAAGTCAACGCTGATATGGCGTTGAGCACCAGCGCGTTCCGCATGAACGGGATGTCGCGCCGGATCCTGAAAAATTCCATGTGTGTTCCTAGTTTGGCGACGTCAGGCTGCGAGGCACGGGGCCGGCCTCATGCAGACAGACCATCTCAGGCCACGGGCTTCCACACCTGCCCGATCGACACGCCCTTGAGTTTCTTTTGACGTCCATACCAAAGGTTGACCAAGCCGCGAGAGAACACCACCGCAGAGAACATTGAGGTCAGAATTCCGAGGCAGTGCACAACCGCAAAACCGCGAACGGGGCCAGAGCCAAAAGCCAGCAGCGACAAACCGGCGATCAACGTTGTCACGTTGGAGTCCAGAATGGTCGTGAAAGCCCGCTCGTAGCCGTTATGAATCGCCGACTGCGGTGAGGCACCGTTTCGCAACTCCTCTCGCACACGCTCGTTGATCAGCACATTCGCATCAATCGCCATGCCCAGAGTCAGCGCGATGGCCGCCATTCCCGGCAGCGTCAAACTGGCCTGCAACATCGACAACACAGACACCAGCAGCAACAAGTTGAACCCAAGGGCAAGGGTCGAGATCGCTCCAAACAAAAGGTAATACGCGCACATGAACAGCGCAATCGCGGCAAAACCGTAAAGCACGCTGTCAAATCCCTTCGCGATGTTGTCGGCACCAAGACTCGGGCCTATCGTGCGCTCCTCGATGATCTCCATCGGCGCTGCCAACGAACCAGAACGCAAAAGCAAGGCCGTGTCCGCTGCTTCGCTGGTGGTCATACGGCCCGAAATCTGCACCCGCCCCCCTCCAATCTCAGCGCGAATCACCGGGGCAGTCACGACTTCGCCCTTGCCTTTTTCAAACAAGAGAATAGCCATGCGTTTGCCAATGTTGTCTCGGGTCACGTCTTTGAAAATTCGTGCGCCCTTCGCATCCAAGGTCAGGTTGACCGAGGGCTCTTGTGTCTGCGAATCAAAGCCCGTTTGAGCATCGGTGAGGTTCTCTCCGGTCAAAACAACTTGTCGTTTGACGATCAGGGGCTGGCTTCCACGCTCCATGTAGCGTTCACTTCCCAACGGAACGGGACCGTTACCGCTGACAGCGGCGGATGCCTCAACGCTCTCGTCGACCATGCGAACCTCGAGCGTGGCCGTGCGGCCGATGATGTCCTTGGCCTTGGCCGTGTCTTGGACACCAGGCAACTGCACCACCACGCGATCGGCGCCCTGCTGCTGAATCACCGGCTCTGACACGCCAAGTTCGTTGACGCGGTTGTGCAGGGTCGTGATGTTCTGCTTAACCGCAGCCTCCTGCACTCGCTTTGCAGCCTCAGGTTTGAGCGCGCCCGAAAGCTTGATCTCACCGCCCTCTTCAGACTCAGACCAGTTCAGGTCCGGAAGCTCATCTTCGAGGAGCTTGCGAGCTGAGGTCAACGTGTCGCGGTCCTTGAAGCGCACCGCCAAGGACTGCCCATCCCTGCTGATGCCAGCGTGGCGCAGGTTCTTGTCACGCAAAATCAGGCGCACGTCCCCGGCAAGAGACTCCGCTTTTTTGGTCAGTGCCGACTTCATGTCGACTTGCATCAAAAAATGAACCCCTCCGCGCAGGTCAAGGCCCAGTGACATCGGAAGCGCATTCACGGACATCAGCCAGTGCGGCGAACGGGACAAAAGGTTGAGCGCGACGATGTAGCTGGCGTCGGCCGGATCCGGATTGAGCGCCTTTGAAATAGCGTCCTTGGCCTTGATTTGGGCATCTGTGTCGGCAAAACGTGCTTTGACAGAGCCTGCCTCAAACTGGACGAAGTCCGCATTCAATCCTGCGGCAACAAGCGCTTCTTCGACTCGAGTTGCAACCGTACCGTCCACCTTGACGGTAGATCGGCCACTGCTGACCTGAACCGCTGGCGCTTCACCGAAAAGGTTGGGCAGCGTGTAGACCGACCCAACCAGCAGTGCCACCAACAGCAGCGCGTATTTCCAAACGGGGTAGCGATTCATAGCGAGTGCCTGGCCATCCAAGGAAACGAATCAATGCCGACTGAGAGGCAGTGGGCACCATCTGCCGCAGGAACGAACAGCCCCTTTCACTTGAAGGTGCCCTTGGGCAGCACGAGAACTACCGACGAACGTTGAACCTGAATTTCGACACCATTGGCGACCTCGACGCCTAGGTAAGTCTCGCCCATCTTGGAGACCTTTCCGAGAAGTCCTCCTGCGATGATGACCTCGTCACCTTTGGCGAGCGCATCGATCATCGATTTGTGCTCCTTTTGGCGCTTCATTTGCGGTCGGATCATGACAAAGTAAAGCACCACAAACATCAGGATCAGCGGGAGCATCGAAGTGAGACTTCCGAACATGTCCGGAGTAGCACTTGGGGCAGGCGCTGCTTGGGCAAAGGCTTGAGAAATAAACACGTTGAGTCCTACTTGATGAAAGTTCCCCCTCAGGGAACCAAACCTAAAACCGGAATTGTAATGTCGGGGCCCGCGCCGGCAAGCATGACACAAAAACAACGAAGCCGGCATGCGCCGGCTGTGTTACCAATAAGTGGTTGCGGGGGCAGGATTTGAACCTACGACCTTTGGGTTATGAGCCCAACGAGCTACCAGACTGCTCCACCCCGCGCCAGATTAGAATAATTATAGCGCCAAACTTTACACGCAGGCCGGGGATTCCCAACAAATAAAGTCCAGACACCACATGATCAATCTCCCGATTCAGCCCCAGACGACACATCAACTTCAGCGCGATCCACCAACTCAACGAATGCCATGGGAGCATTATCACCAACGCGAAAACCCATTTTCAAAATTCGTGTATATCCACCAGGCCTTGCCTTGTATCGCGGGCCCAACTCGTTGAACAATTTCGAGACAATCTCTCGATCCCGAGTACGGTCAAACGCCAAACGCCGGTTCGCCAGCGTCGGCTCTTTCGAAAGCGTGATGAGTGGTTCAACAACACGGCGCAACTCCTTGGCCTTTGGAACCGTCGTCTTGATCGCTTCGTGCCTCAACAACGAATTACACATGTTGCGAAGCATGGCAAGCCTATGCTCGGAGGTACGGTTTAACTTGCGAAGACCGTGACGATGGCGCATGGTGCATATCCTTTCTTCATATTAAAGTAGCAGCCGTATCAGGTACTTCTACGTGCACCAGATCTGTCCTAAAGACAGACCCAAACCAGAATGGTCAATAGACCACCCAAAGACATTAACGCCTATCAAGCCCTTGAGGGGGCCAGTTTTCAAGCCGAGCACCGAGTGTCAACCCTCTCGAAGCCAACACCTCTTTTATCTCGTTCAACGACTTCCGGCCGAGGTTCGGCGTTTTCAACAACTCAGTTTCTGTGCGCTGGATCAAATCACCGATGTAATATATATTTTCGGCTTTCAGGCAGTTCGCAGATCTGACAGTCAACTCTAATTCATCAACTGGCCTGAGCAAGATCGGATCGAACTGAGTGTTTCGGTTCTGAGGCTCGTTAAAGGCGAGAATCTCGCTATTCTCAAGCTGCGCAAACACAGCCAACTGCTCTACCAAGATCTTTGCGGAAGCTCGAATCGACTCCTCTGGAGATATCGCCCCATTGGTCTGGATCTCCATGACCAACTTATCCAAGTCAGTTCGCTGTTCAACACGGGCACTTTCGACCACATAGCTCACTCGGGACACCGGAGAGAACGACGCGTCCAGAACAATGCGACCTATCGACTTCGAGGACTCTTCCCCAAAACGGCGCATCGTGCCTGGAACATATCCACGGCCTTTCTCGACCTTGATCTGCATATCAAGCTTGCCGCCGTGCGACAAGTTCGCAATCACGTGACTCGGGTTCACGATCTCAACGTCATGCGGAGCCTGGATATCTGAGGCTTTTACGGGCCCCTCACCATCCTTGCGAAGAACCAACGTCACTTCATCGCGGCTATGGAGGCGAAAGACCACGCCCTTCAAGTTGAGCATGATATGAACCACGTCTTCTTGCACACCGTCAATGGCAGAATACTCGTGCAAAACCCCAGCTATCGTTACCTCCGTAGGAGCATAACCCACCATAGACGAGAGTAAAACCCGACGCAACGCATTACCAAGGGTGTGTCCATATCCACGCTCAAAAGGTTCGAGTGTCACCTTCGCGCGGTTGACTCCAAGTGGTTCAACGTGGATGGCCTTGGGCTTAAGCAAATTAGTCTGCATGGAGTGTTTCTTTCAATACCCTCGGCTCATTACGCCGATAAGGCTGATGGATCCGTCGGTGAAGTGAATCTCACAATCACCAATCTCGAAGGTCGCCAACCCTCACCAAACATGGGGAAAAGGGCAGACCAAAGCTATCCGAAAACGCTTAACGCGAATAAAGCTCGACAATCAGCGCTTCCTTGACATCAGCGGCGAATTCGTCGCGATCCGGCGTCTTTTTAAACAATCCCTCCATCTTTGAACTATCAACCTGAACCCATGCGGGAAGTCCAATCGACTCTGCGAGCTTCAGGGAATCTGCGATACGCAACTGGTTTCTAGACTTTTCGCGAACCGAAACTGCATCGCCAACCTTGACCATATAGGAGGCAATGTTGACCACTGCCCCATTGACGGTAATAGACTTGTGTGAAACCAACTGCCTTGCTTCTGCTCGGGTAGACCCAAATCCCATCCGGTAAACCACATTATCGAGACGAGACTCAAGCAGCATCAACAAATTTGCACCTGTATTGCCTTTTCGACGTTCGGCTTCCGCGAAGTAGCGCCTAAACTGGCGCTCAAGTACACCATACATACGCTTCACCTTTTGCTTCTCACGAAGCTGGAGGCCAAAATCTGAGGTGCGCGTCCCAGACGTCCGGCCGTGCTGACCCGGCTTACTGTCAAACTTAGCCTTATCCCCGATAGGGCGCCGCGCGCTCTTGAGGAAAAGATCCGTACCTTCTCGACGGGACAGTTTTGCTTTTGGACCTAGATAGCGTGCCACATGAACTCCTTGATTTTTAGGTAGCGCAAACGTGTTACCTTGCGCTAGTCTGGCTTATCTTGTTTTTTTTGCTCAGACCGGGGGCTTTTACAAATTATCGACGGTTAACCTTAAACGCCGAAAAAAGGCCTTCGAAAAAATTTAAAATGCGCCAACTCAAACAACTAGATCCGGCGACGCTTCTGCGGCCGACATCCATTGTGTGGAACTGGCGTGACATCCGAGATCAAATTGATTCGAATACCAAGAGACGCGAGCGCACGAACCGAAGATTCACGACCTGGACCCGGACCTTTGATCCGGACGTCAAGATTCTTGATGCCCTGCTCCTGCGCGGCTCTTCCAGCCACCTCGGCAGCAACCTGTGCCGCAAACGGCGTGCTCTTCCGCGATCCCTTAAAGCCCTGACCACCACTAGATGCCCAAGCCAAAGCACCTCCTTGACGGTCGGTGATCGTGATGATGGTGTTGTTGAAAGAAGCGTGAACGTGAGCAATCCCATCCGCCACGTTTTTTCTAACTTTCTTTCGCACACGTTGTGCGGCTGTATTCGCTGTCTTAGCCATATGATTTTTTCCTCAACCAGAACCGCAACATGCCTGCTACGGGCATGCTGAACATTACTTTTTCACCACAGCACCCGACTTGCGGGGCCCCTTGCGTGTCCTAGCGTTGGTCTTAGTGCGCTGACCACGAACTGGAAGCCCGCGACGATGACGAAACCCGCGATAGCAACCCAAATCCATCAAACGCTTGATGTTGATTGACATTTCTCGGCGAAGGTCACCCTCGATGGTGAGGCGACCAATTTCTTCTCTGAGACGCTCGAGGTCGGTATCCGTTAGGTCCTTAATCTTCCGATCAAAGGGCACACCGCTCTTCACACAGAGCTTCTGTGCAGTAGTCCTTCCAACACCGTAGATCGACATCAGGCCGATCTCCGCATGCTTGTGTGGAGGTATGTTAATGCCAGCAATACGGGCCATGATTTTCCTCTAAATAACTTTACTTACCGCCAGAATTAACCTTGACGCTGCTTGTGTCGCGGATCAGTACAAATAACACGGACCACCCCTTTTCTACGGATGACCTTACAATTCCGACACATTTTTTTTACAGACGCAGCAACTTTCATCAAAATCTCCAAAGCCCACCGGGCAACAAACGTAATATCGAAGAAACGAACCGGTTCATAGTGAACTTACTTCGCTCGAAAAACAATTCTCGCCCTGCTCAGATCATAGGGCGTCAACTCTACAGTCACCTTATCTCCGGGTAAAATCCGAATGTAGTGCATCCGCATCTTCCCGGAAATGTGACCGAGGACGACATGCCCGTTTTCGAGTTTCACTCGAAACGTTGCGTTGGGAAGATTTTCAACAATCTCTCCCTGCATCTGAATAACGTCATCTTTCGACATGCAATCCGATTAAAATTTCAAGTGAACTAAACGTATATTCAAAAAACAACTCAACTTGGCCTGAAATTCGATTTCTTTAGCAATGATTCATACTGCTGGCTTTGAACATAGCTTTGAACTTGGGCCCAAAAGTCCATCGTCACGACCACTATGATAAGCAACGACGTACCGCCAAAATAAAACGGAACGTTATATTTGAGCACTAAAAACTCAGGGAGAAGACAAACGCTTGTAATGTAAATGGCACCCGCCAGCGTGAGTCTGGAGAGAATGCGGTCGATGTGCCGAGACGTCTGATCCCCGGGCCTTATCCCAGGAATAAACGCACCACTCTTTTTCAAGTTATCCGCTGTCTCTCGACTGTTAAATACCAACGCAGTGTAGAAAAAACAAAAGAAAACTATAGCTGCAGCGTATAAAAGAACATAAATCGGCTGCCCTGGGGCAAGCAAGTCAGCCAAATCCTTTAACCACCTCAAACCATCACCCGTTGCAAACCAGCTTACTACCGTTGCGGGCAAGAGGATTATTGACGATGCAAAAATAGGAGGGATCACGCCCGACATATTTAGCTTCAAGGGAAGGTGTGAAGATTGACCACCGTAGACCTTGTTTCCGACCTGACGCTTCGCGTAGTTCACCAAAATCTTTCGCTGCCCTCTCTCAACGAAAACAACGAAAAACGTCACCAAAATAACCACAAAAATAATGAAGAGGCAAGCCACATAGCTCATGGCACCGGTGCGAACAAGCTCCAACAAACCACCTATTGCTCCAGGCAGTCCCGCAGCGATACCCGAAAATATCAGTATCGAAATCCCGTTACCCAACCCTCGCTCCGTTATTTGCTCTCCCAACCACATCAGAAACATTGTTCCAGCAACGAGACTCACGACCGCGGTAACCCGAAACCCTAAGCCAGGTGAAATGACAAGCCCCTGCGACCCTTCAAGAGCAACAGCAATTCCAACAGACTGAAACAATGCGAGCCCCAGCGTGCCATATCTCGTAAACTGGGTAATTTTCCGGCGCCCAGACTCACCCTCTTTCTTAAGCGCCTCAAGCGAGGGAACCACATACGTCATCAACTGCATAATGATCGATGCGGAAATGTATGGCATGATCCCGAGAGCGAACACTGAAAATCGGGAAAGAGCTCCACCAGAAAACATATTGAAGAGACTTAATATACCCCCTTGTTGACCCTTAAATAGTTCTGCGAGCTGGTCTGGATTGATCCCAGGCACAGGAACATGTGACCCAACCCTGTAGACGATCAAAGCCAACAAAAGAAACGTCAGTCGGCGACGAAGATCCCCGAACTTCGAACTTTTTGTCGCCTGTGCAGAACTAGTAGCCACGTTGATGGTCCGCCGATTGGGAAATCAGGGTCAAACTACCGAACCACCAACAGACTCAATACACTGCCGAGCACCGGCAGTCGCCGAAATTCCCTTGAGGGAGACAGCGCGAGTTAAAACCCCAGTCTTCACAACTTTGACGAATCTCGACATTTCCCCAACAAGCCCAGCTTGCTTCAATGTCAGTAAGTCCACATCCGAAGCTTCCATCCGTTCCAGATCCGTCAAAGTAATTTCTGCGTTGTACTTCAACGTCGTTGACTTGAACCCGCGCTTAGGCAACCTACGCTGAAGCGGCATTTGCCCGCCCTCAAAACCCACCTTGTGATACCCACCAGCACGAGACTTTTGCCCCTTGTGTCCACGACCTGCGGTTTTACCCAGGCCTGAACCTATTCCTCGCCCAACTCGTCTTCGATCACGTTTAGCCCCGAAGGCTGGCTTAATTGAATTAAGTTCCATAGCTAACTTTCTAATAACAATCAAAGTACCTTGAGTAGGTAGGAAATCTTATTGATCATTCCCCGAACCGAAGGAGTATCTTCGAGAGTCGATTCACTGTTCAATTTGTGCAAACCGAGGCCGCGCACAGTGGCGCGATGAGACTCTCTGGTACCAGCAATGCTGCGAACCAATTTGATTTTTACAGTGGGCTTCTCGCTCATGATCAATTCTCCGAAAAATGTTCAGTTGAAAATTTCTTCAACTGTCAACCCACGTTTCGCCGCCACCTGTGCTGGCGTACTTGTATGCTTGAGAGCGTCAAGTGTGGCTCGAACCAAGTTGTAGGGATTCGAAGATCCTAGACTCTTGCACACAATATCGGTAACGCCCATAACTTCAAAGACCGCTCGCATGGGACCGCCCGCGATAATTCCGGTTCCCGAAGGCGCTGGCGCCATCAGAACGTGCGACGCCCCGTGTTCACCAACCACCTTGTGGTGAATGGAACCGTTTCTCAATGAAATCTTGACCATATTGCGCCGAGCGGACTCCATAGCCTTTTGAACAGCCACAGGTACCTCTTTTGCTTTACCCTTGCCCATACCAATTCGGCCGTCTCCGTCACCAACTACAGTCAGCGCAGCAAAACTAAGCGTTCTACCGCCCTTCACAACTTTCGTAACGCGGTTTACGGCGATCATTTTTTCCTTGAGACCGTCGTCATTACCTTCGGTCTGGGCTCGCGCCTGAAACTTTGCCATTTTTGTAATCCCCGCTTAGAACTGTAGGCCGGCTTCACGCGCGGCTTCGGCAAGTGCTTTGATACGCCCGTGATACGCAAAACCAGCGCGATCGAACGCGACTTTCTCTATCCCGGCAGCCTTGGCTTTTTCGGCAATTCGCTTTCCAACGATTGACGCTGCACCCACATTACCGCCATTCGCTGCATCACCGAGTTCTTTTCGGATCTCAGCCTCCAGCGTGGAGGCACTGGCCAGGACTCGCGAACCATCATCGGAAATGACGCTTGCGTAAATGTGTGAATTAGTCCTGAAGACAGAAAGCCGGGCCACCCGCTGTCGAGCAATTCGAGCCCGAGTCTGCCTTGAGCGGCGAACACGCTGGTCTTTTTTATTCAACATGAAATTAGCCTCTTACTTCTTTTTGGTTTCTTTGATCGTGATCTTCTCATTCGCATAACGAATTCCCTTGCCTTTGTACGGCTCGGGAGGACGAATTGCCCTTACCTCGGCTGCGATTTGACCCACCACCTGCCGATCAGAACCCTTGATCACGATTTCTGTCTGTGTCGGGCAATCCACCTTCACACCATCTGGCATTTCTTTCGAGACCGGATGAGAGAAACCGATCTGCAGGTTCAACTTGCTTCCAGCAGCCTGGGCTCGGAAGCCAACGCCCACCAGGTTCAATTTCTTTTCAAACCCTTTACTGACGCCATTGACCATATTGGACACCAGCGCACGCATCGTTCCAGACATTGCATCTGCAGCCGTACTGCCATCAGCAGGCGTAAACTCAAGCCTGTCTGCAGAACCATGAATCTTTACCAGATGGTTAGCAGGACGCACCAAAGCACCGAGCGCTCCTGTGACTTGAATTTCGTCTTGCGAGATAGCAACCTTTACCCCAGCAGGCAGGGTCAGCGGCATTTTTCCGACTCTTGACATACTGATCTCCCTTAGGCCACGTAGCAAAGAACTTCGCCACCGATACCAACTTGGCGAGCCTTACGGTCGGTCATCACCCCCTTTGGCGTCGTCACTATGGCCACACCGAGCCCATTTTTGACGTTTGGAATATCATGACGGCCTTTATAGACACGAAGTCCTGGACGACTCACCCGTTCGATATGCTCAATCACCGGCTTACCCGCGTAGTACTTCAGTGAAATCTGCAACTGAGGCTTTCCGTCAGCGGTTAAAACTACAAAACCGTCGACATAGCCCTCGTCTTTCAACACTTGGGCAATAGCAACTTTCAGCTTCGAGCACGGCATCGACACCATAGGCTTCTCGACCATTTGGGCGTTACGAATTCGAGTCAACATGTCGGCGATTGGATCGCTCATACTCATACGATATTCTCCTGATCTGCTCGCAGATTACCAGCTAGCCTTGATGACGCCTGGGATGTCACCCTTAAACGCTAGTTCGCGGATTTTATTTCGACCGAGGCCAAATTTCCGGAAGGTCCCACGCGGCCTTCCCGTCAAGGCGCAACGGTTTCGTTGACGAGTCGGATAAGAATTTCGCGGCAACTTTTGCAGCTCAAGCCGTGCGGCATAACGCTCTTCGTCCGTCTTTTTGGCGTCATTCGCAATTCCCTTGAATTCCGCATACTTTTTCGCGTACTTAGCGGCGAGCTGCTCGCGCTTGAGTTCACGCTGAATGAGAGATAGTTTTGCCACGGCCGGCCTCAGTTCTTAAACGGGAATTTAAACGCAGCGAGTAGAGCCTTACACTCGTCATCGCTTTTAGCGGTGGTCGTAATGCTGATATTCAGCCCTCGGAGCGCGTCCACCTTGTCGTAATCAACCTCAGGAAATATAATCTGCTCTTTGATCCCAATATTGTAGTTTCCGCGCCCATCAAACGAGCGGCCCGAGATACCACGAAAGTCTCGGACCCGTGGCAACGCTATAGTTACAAAGCGATCCAAAAACTCATACATATGAACACCACGCAAAGTGACCATACAACCAATGGGCACACCATCGCGGATTTTGAATCCTGCAATTGCTTTCTTAGACTTCGTCACCACGGGCTTTTGTCCAGCGATTTTTGTCATATCGCTAACCGCGTGCTCCATCACCTTTTTGTCCGATACAGCCTCGCTGACACCCATGTTGAGCGTGATCTTGGTGATGCGCGGCACCTCCATTGGAGACTGATAACCGAACTTGGCCATCAACCCAGGAGCGACGGCATCTCGGTAGATAACCTGAAGACGAGCCAATTGTTGTTGCGCCATATCAGACCTTTAAGCCTTAATTTCTTCACCAGTAGACCGGAAGATTCTCACCTTCTTGCCATCCGCCAAAAGTTTGATTCCCACACGATCCCCACAACCAGCAGCAGAATTAAATATCGCGACATTTGACTGATGGATTGGCATCGTTTTCTCCACGATCCCACCGGTCACACCCTTCATCGGGTTGGGCTTGACGTGCTTTTTTACAAGGTTCACACCCACAACTTCGAGGCGGTTGCCATCGACCCTGGAGGCAACCACCCCTCGTTTTCCTTTATCGCGACCGGTCAAAACCACAACCTCGTCACCCTTGCGAATTTTGTTCATCACCTGACCCCTACCGCTTTTTAAAGTACTTCCGGAGCGAGCGAGACAATCTTCATGAAGCGCTCAGTGCGCAACTCACGAGTGACCGGCCCGAAAATCCGTGTGCCAATCGGCTCCAATTTGGCGTTCAAGAGTACAGCAGCGTTGCCATCAAACTTCACCAACGAGCCGTCTTGCCGCCGAACGCCCTTTGCGGTACGGACGACCACAGCACTGTAGACCTCACCCTTTTTGACCCGCCCACGAGGAGCAGCCTCTTTGATGCTCACCTTAATCACATCACCAATGCCGGCATAGCGCCTTTTGGAGCCGCCAAGCACTTTGATACACATCACCGACTTGGCGCCGGTGTTGTCAGCGACATCAAGTCGCGATTGCATTTGGATCATTTTTTTGTCCCAACTTGTGCAGATCAGCCACCTGCGTCAGCAAGCACCAGTCAGCTAGTCTTGGTCCCGTTACTTCTGGCGAACGACCAGAAATGGATTAGGTTGAAAGCACCGCTTGGCGAACCAAGGCAGCGCAGGAAAGCCTTCTATTCTACCGCTCTTTTCGCTCGAAACCTAAATGTTTCTCTAGTGCAGCTGAATCCCCAACTCACCAATTTCGGCCGAAGAGCGGCATGCTCACGATGTCAGACCTCTCTGGCTTTTTGAACGAGCTTCGTCACCACCCAAGCCTTAGTCTTTGAGATGGGACGGCTTTCGGATATCTCCACCACATCACCGTTCTTGTACTCATTGGACTCGTCATGCGCGTGGTACTTGCTGGTCTTCGCGACGATCTTTCCGTATAGCTCATGTTTGGTACGCCGCTCAATCAGAACGGTGATGGTCTTGCTGCGCTTGTCGCTGACCACCTTACCAACCAACGTCCGGAGCGTCTTTTCTTTGGTGATAGTTTGAGCTTGGTTCATTTCGACGCTTCTTTCACTTCACGTTTCTTTTGCACCAAGATGGTCTTGGCTCGCGCTATGTCTCGCCGCGTGTTGCCCAACTGTGTATGGTTGGACAGTTGCTGCGTCGCCTTCTGCATACGCAAACCAAAGTGCAATTTCAGCAGTTCACTGACCTCTTTTTTGAGGCCGGCCACATCTTTTGAGCGGAGTTCTGATGCATTCACTTTAAGTTCTCCAGTAGACATCAAGCGCCGACTTGTCTAGCGACGAATGTGGTGCTGAGCGGAAGCTTTGCCGACGCTAGCCTGAATGCTTCACGCGCGAGATCCTCAGGCACACCATTTATCTCGTACAGAACCTTACCGGGCTGAATCTCAGCCACGTAGTACTCAGGGTTGCCTTTACCATTGCCCATGCGGACTTCGGCCGGCTTTTGAGAAATGGGCTTGTCCGGAAAGATCCGGATCCAGATCCTGCCGCCACGCTTGACGTGACGAGAGATTGCGCGACGCGCTGCTTCAATCTGGCGAGCGGTCAATCGGCCGCGCTCGGTCGCCTTCAACCCGAAATCACCAAAAGATACCTTGGCACCACGAGTCGCGACACCGGTGTTACGACCCTTTTGCTCCTTTCGGAACTTCCTGCGAGCTGGTTGCAACATCGTTATTCTCCTTTGACTTCGCCGGGCGTCGGTGGAACCGCCTTGCGAACGCGCTTCACGCCAGAAGGTTTCCCCTCGCCGCCATCGACTGCTGTCGAGGTCGATTCATGCGGTTTTAGCGCAACACGTGGTCCGCGCTCAGCGCCGGGATTCTCGCCAGGGCGTCCCTTACCCATCGGCGCTCCGGGGCGAGCGCTGCGGCGCGGACGCCGGTCATCATCACCCTCTGGCTTTGATACCAGGCCTGGAGTCTCACCCTGCCCCAAACGATCACCACGATATACCCAGCACTTGACGCCGATAATTCCGTATGTAGTCTTGGCTTCAGAGAAGCCGTAATCAATATCAGCCTTCAAGGTGTGGAGAGGGACACGCCCCTCCCGATACCATTCGCAACGAGCAATCTCAATTCCGTTCAATCGGCCTGAAGACATCAACTTGATGCCTTGCGCGCCGAGACGCATCGCGTTTTGCATGGCGCGCTTCATCGCACGGCGAAACATGATCCGTTTTTCAAGTTGCTGCGTGATGCTGTCGGCAATCAACTGCGCGTCAATCTCAGGCTTGCGAACCTCTTCAATGTTGACGGCGACCGGCACGCCAAGTCGACGGGTCAACTCGGCCTTCAAACTCTCAATGTCCTCACCTTTTTTCCCAATGACCACACCAGGCCGAGCGGAAAAAATCGTGATGCGCGCATTCTTTGCCGGCCGTTCAATAAGCACGCGAGAGACCGCTGCACTTTTCAACCGCACCTTGAGAAACTCACGAACCTTCAAATCTTCTGCAAGCATCGTCGCGAAGTTTTGATTGTTCGCATACCAACGCGACGCCCAGTTTCTTGTGACCGGAAGCCTAAAGCCAACCGGATGAATCTTTTGTCCCATGATCTTCCTTGAGCCTCAGTTGCCGACGGTGATGTAGATGTGCGCGGTCGGCTTGCTGATGCGGTTTCCCCGACCCTTGGCGCGGGCAGAAAAACGCTTCAACGTGGCACCTTGCTCAACAAAGATCGTCTTGATCTTCAACTCATCGATGTCTGCGCCATCGTTGTGTTCGGCATTGGCGATCGCCGATTCCAGCGCCTTCTTGATGATGCCGGCGGCCTTCTTTGGCGTGAACGCCAGAATGTTGAGGGCCTGGCCAACGGGGCGGCCTCGCACCAAGTCGGCAACCAACCGGCCTTTGTCGGCTGAAAGCCTGACGCCGCGAACGATTGAACGGGTTTCCATCTCGGTTCCTTATTTCCTCGCGGCCTTTTTGTCGGCCGGATGCCCCTTGAAGGTGCGGGTCAGTGCGAACTCACCTAACTTGTGCCCGACCATCTGGTCGGTAACGTAGACAGGTATGTGTTGCTTGCCGTTGTGAACTGCAATGGTCAACCCAATGAAATCCGGCAATATCGTTGAACGACGCGACCAAGTCTTGATTGGCTTTTTGTCCTTGATGGCCACCGCTTTGTCGACTTTTGACATCAGGTGATGGTCGACGAAAGGACCTTTTTTCAGCGAACGGGTCATCTTGCTGCCCCTTTACTTCTTGCGACGCGAAACGATGAACGTCTGCGTGCGCTTGTTGTTGCGAGTGCGGTAACCCTTGGTCATCGTGTTCCAAGGGGAGACTGGTACTTGCCCCTCTCCAGTACGCCCCTCGCCACCACCGTGCGGGTGATCAACCGGGTTCATGGCCACGCCACGAACGGTTGGGCGAATGCCTTTCCATCGAATCGCCCCCGCCTTGCCGTACTGACGCAGGCTGTGCTCCTCGTTGGAGACCTCGCCGATCGTCGCGCGGCAGTCAATGTGGATCCGCCGTACTTCACCAGAACGCAGACGGACCTGAGCATACGTACCCTCCCGGGCGAGCAAGGTACATGCAGTTCCAGCTGAGCGGGCGATCTGAGCACCCTTACCTGGAAGAAGTTCGACGCAGTGAATGACTGAGCCGACGGGAATATTTCGAATGGGCAGCGTGTTTCCTGCCTTGATGGGTGCCTCAGCACCGCTCAGCAAGGTTTGTCCGATTTCCAGGCCACGTGGCGCAATCACATAGCGACGTTCGCCGTCTGCATAGCAAACCAGCGCAATGTGCGCCGTACGATTTGGGTCGTACTCAATTCGCTCTACCTTGGCAGGAATCCCGTCTTTGTTGCGCACGAAATCAACCACCCGGTAGTGGTGCTTATGCCCACCGCCTTTGTGACGGATCGTGATGTGCCCATTGTTATTCCTGCCAGCGTGCTGGAACTGAGCCTCAAGCAGGGATGCTTCCGGCTTGCCTTTGTGCAAGTGTGAGTGCACCACCTTCACGACCGCACGACGCCCGGGCGATGTCGGCTTTACCTTGACGACGGCCATTACGCGCCCCTCCCAGAAATATTGAGTTCCTGTCCAGCCCGCAAGCAAACATAGGCTTTCTTGACATGATCGCGGCGACCGACTGAACGGCCGAACCGTTTGACCTTGCCTTTTTGAAGCACAGTCTGAACCGACTCAACTTCGACCTTGAACATCAACTCGACGGCAGCTTTTATCTCTGGCTTGGTCGCGTCACGTAGCACCTGAAACAGCACTTGGTTGTGCTTGTCTGAAATCATCGTGGATTTTTCGCTGACGATTGGGGCCACCAAAATCTGCGCCAGTCGATCCTCTGCAAACTTGGCTGCGGTCATGCCAGCATCTCCTTGAGTTGCTCAATCGCGGCCTTGGTAACCAAGACCCTTTTGAAGTGAATCAAAGACAGCGGATCGGCATGACGCGGCTCAACCACCAGAACGTTGATCAGATTCCTGGATGCGAGCAACAGGTTTTCGTCAACCTGCTCAGAAATCACCAGAACCGAGTCCAATCCCATGGCCTTGAGCTTGGCGGCAAAGAGCTTTGTTTTCGGAGAGTCGGCCCCAATGGAGTCAACAACTGAAATTCGCCCCTCCCGAGCCAACTGGGAAAAAATAGACGCCATCCCAGCCCGGTACATCTTCTTGTTCACCTTTTGGGTGAAATTTTCATCCGGCCTGTTTGGAAAAATTCGGCCGCCGCCTCGCCATATAGGCGAAGAAGACATACCGGCACGAGCACGACCAGTGCCCTTTTGATTCCAAGGTTTCTTGGTTGAATGGCTAACCTCAGCACGGTCCATCTGAGCGCGCGTCCCCTGACGAGCATTCGCCTGAAACGCGACCACAATTTGGTGCACCAAGGCTTGGTTGTAATCACGGCCGAACAAAGTGTCCGGCGCGTCAACCTTTGCCGTTGCCTGACCTTGGGCGTTGAGAAGCTCGAGTTGCATCAGTTACCCCCCTTCTTGGCTTTCACCTTGACGGCGGGGCTGACAACAATATGCCCGTTCTTTGAACCCGGAACGGCACCGCGCACAAGCAACAACTGCCGCGCCTCATCAATCCGGACAATGTCCAGATTCTGCGTGGTCTTCGTCACATCACCGCGATGGCCGGACATTTTCTTGCCCGGAAACACGCGACCCGGGTCCTGAGCCATCGATATCGAGCCAGGGACGTTGTGCGAACGGCTGTTGCCGTGCGATGCGCGCTGCGACTTGAAGTTGTGGCGCTTGATGGTCCCAGTGAAGCCCTTGCCGATGGATGTGCCCTGCACATCGACCTTTTGGCCCACAGAGAAGACACCGGTCACCGCGACCCTTGAGCCCGGCTCATAGCCAGCAGCCACGTCAGCCTCGACACGGAACTCTCTGAGGATTTGACCAGCCTCCACGCCAGCCTTGGCAAGATGGCCTGCAGCAGGTTTATTTACCCGAGACGTCTTGCGCTCTCCGAACGCGACTTGAATCGCGCTGTAGCCGTCGGTCTCTGCGGTTTTGATCTGAGTCACGCGGTTATTGGACACGTCGAGCACAGTCACTGGAACGGCGTCGCCGTCGTCCGTGAAAATGCGCATCATGCCCACCTTGCGACCCAGCAATCCGAGGCGATTGCTTAGACTCATGATGGTTCTCCGGCCCCGCAGAACGAGGCCTTTGTTGCACACGCCCGACATCGATTGGCCGGGCTGATTTATGGAGGTGCCGCCGAAGCGGCACCCCAGGAAGGTCTTTGACTATAGCACTTTTGAAGTGCTGAACAAGTTAAACGTTGATTTTTTAATTCACTGCAACTTGATTTCGACATCAACACCAGCAGGCAGATCAAGCTTCATCAGGGCGTCGACCGTCTTGTCGGTCGGATCCACGATGTCCATGAGGCGCTGGTGTGTACGAATCTCGAACTGATCTCGCGAGCTTTTGTTCACGTGCGGCGAGCGCAAGATGTCGAAACGTTGCATGCGCGTCGGCAAAGGCACTGGGCCCCTCACGATCGCACCAGTCCTCTTGGCGGTGTCGACAATTTCGAGGGCCGACTGGTCGATCAATTTGTAGTCAAACGCCTTCAGGCGAATACGGATTTTTTGCTTTTGCATGGCGATTCCTTAAAGAGCGGGCGACTGGCTCACGCCAGTCAGTGGTTCACGTTGACTCGCGATGGCCGGCATGGGCCGCGGGCGCCCAATGCTGGCCGTCACGCATTTACTCGATGATCTTCGCCACCACGCCTGCGCCCACGGTGCGGCCACCCTCGCGAATGGCAAAGCGCAAACCCTCTTCCATCGCAATCGGGTTGATCAACTTCACCGTGATGCTCACGTTGTCTCCAGGCATCACCATCTCCTTGTCCTTGGGCAACTCCACCGCACCCGTCACGTCAGTCGTGCGGAAATAAAACTGCGGCCGATAGTTGTTGAAAAACGGCGTGTGGCGTCCGCCTTCTTCCTTGCTCAAAACATAAATCTCAGCCGTGAAGTGCGTGTGCGGCTTGACGCTGCCAGGCTTGCACAGCACTTGGCCGCGCTGCACGTCTTCGCGCTTGGTGCCGCGCAGCAAAATGCCCACGTTGTCACCCGCTTGCCCTTGATCGAGCAGCTTGCGGAACATCTCAACACCAGTACACGTGGTCTTTTGCGTGACAGTAATACCCACAATCTCGATTTCCTCGCCAACCTTGACGATGCCGCGCTCCACACGACCAGTCACCACGGTGCCACGACCAGAAATCGAGAACACGTCTTCCACAGGCATCAAGAAAGCGCCATCGACCGCACGCTCAGGCGTGGGGATGTAGCTGTCAAGTGCCTCTGCAAGCTTGAGAATCGCGCCCTCACCGAGCTCGCCCTTGTCACCTTCCATGGCGAGCTTGGCGCTGCCATGAATGATGGGAGTGGTGTCGCCAGGAAAGTCGTACTTGTCGAGGAGTTCGCGCACTTCCATCTCAACGAGTTCAAGCAACTCGGCGTCATCAACCATGTCGCACTTGTTGAGAAACACGATGATGTAGGGAACACCCACCTGGCGGGCCAGCAAGATGTGCTCGCGCGTTTGCGGCATCGGGCCGTCAGCAGCAGAACACACCAAAATGGCACCGTCCATCTGCGCAGCACCAGTGATCATGTTCTTCACATAGTCAGCATGACCAGGACAGTCCACGTGCGCGTAGTGACGGTTCTTGGTCTCGTACTCGACGTGCGCCGTGTTGATGGTGATGCCACGAGCTTTTTCCTCAGGCGCCGCATCAATTTGGTCGTAAGCCTTGGCCTCACCACCAAACAACTTGCTCAAAACCGTCGTGATCGCCGCCGTCAGCGTCGTCTTGCCATGGTCCACATGCCCAATCGTCCCCACGTTCACGTGCGGCTTGGTACGCTCAAATTTGCCTTTTGCCATTTCGTTTTCTCCGTATAAAGAGCAGTGCCAGTGTCTGGTTTAAGGTCTCCTGCGGGATGCTGTCCCGTCTACCACTGGCAGTAGACGGCAGCCCGCAAAAGACCGGCTTGGATTTTTCAGGCGTGGTTACTTGCCACGCGCCGTGATGATGGCGTCGGCCACGTTCTTCGGAGCTTCGCTGTAATGCTTGAACTCCATGGTGTAGGTGGCTCGCCCTTGCGACATAGAACGAAGAGTGGTCGAGTAACCGAACATCTCGGACAAGGGGACTTCAGCCTTGATGGCCTTGCCGCCGCCGGGCATGTCGTCCATGCCTTGCACCATGCCACGCCGTGAGGACAAGTCGCCCATCACGTTGCCGGCATAGTCCTCCGGTGTCTCGACTTCGACTGCCATCATCGGCTCGAGGATCACTGGACTGGCCTTGCGGCAGCCGTCCTTGAAACCCAGAGATGCCGCCATCTTGAAGGCGTTTTCGTTCGAGTCCACCTCGTGGTACGAACCAAAGGTCAAGGTGACCTTGACGTCCACCACCGGGAAGCCCGCAAGCACGCCCGCCGGCAGCGACTCTTCAACGCCCTTTTTCACGGCAGGGATGAACTCGCGTGGCACCACGCCGCCCTTGATGGCGTCGACGAACTCGAAACCCTTGCCAGGCTCCTGTGGCTCGACCGTCAGCACGACGTGTCCATATTGGCCCTTGCCGCCCGATTGCCGCACGAACTTGCCTTCGACATCGCTGATCGACTTGCGAATAGTTTCACGGTATGCCACCTGCGGCTTACCGACATTGGCCTCGACGCCGAATTCACGCTTCATGCGATCAACGATGATCTCAAGATGCAACTCGCCCATGCCAGAGATGATGGTCTGACCAGACTCTTCGTCGGTACGTACACGGAATGAAGGGTCCTCTTGCGCCAGTCGACCAAGCGCGATGCCCATTTTTTCCTGATCTGCCTTGGTCTTTGGCTCGACAGCCTGCGATATCACCGGCTCAGGGAAGATCATCTTTTCAAGTGTGATGATCGCCTCGGGATCACACAAGGTTTCGCCCGTGGTGACATCCTTCAACCCAACGCAAGCGGCAATGTCGCCCGCCAGAATTTCCTTGATCTCTTCGCGTTGATTGGCGTGCATCTGCAAAATTCGGCCGATGCGCTCCTTCTTTCCACGGATAGGGTTGTAGACCGAGTCACCCGACTTCAACACCCCTGAATAGACGCGGACAAAGGTCAATTGACCGACATACGGATCGGTCATCAGTTTGAAAGCAAGCGCGGCGAACTTCTCGTCGTCGGCCGCACGACGGACCACATCTTTCTCGTCGTCGTCAGTGCCCGGAACCGGCGGGATGTCAATCGGCGACGGCATGAAGTCGATGACCCCGTCAAGCATGCGCTGGACACCCTTGTTCTTGAAAGCTGAGCCGCAAAACATGGGCTGGATCTCGGCACTCAAGGTGCGTGCACGAATCCCGGAAACGATCTCCGCCTCGGTCAGTTCACCCGTCTCGAGGTACTTGTTCATCAGCGTCTCACTGGATTCAGCCGCGGCCTCCACCAAGTTCTCGCGCCATTTTTCAGCATCCGCCTGAAGGTCTGCAGGAATGGGTTCGTAGTTGAACTTCATCCCCTGCGAAGCTTCGTCCCAGATGATGGCCTTCATCTTGATGAGGTCGACCACGCCGGTGAACCTGTCCTCGGCACCGATAGGAATCACGACAGGAACAGGGTTGGCACGCAACCTCGTCTTCATCTGCTCGTAGACCTTGAAGAAGTTGGCACCGGTGCGGTCCATCTTGTTCACGAAGGCGAGACGAGGCACCTTGTACTTGTTGGCTTGTCGCCAAACCGTTTCCGATTGGGGTTGCACACCGCCCACAGCGCAATAGACCATACAGGCACCGTCAAGCACACGCATCGAACGCTCCACCTCAATGGTGAAGTCCACGTGACCCGGTGTGTCGATGATGTTGATGCGGTGCTCAGGCAAGGACAGATCCATACCCTTCCAAAAGCAGGTTGTGGCCGCAGAGGTGATCGTGATGCCTCGCTCTTGCTCCTGCTCCATCCAATCCATGGTTGCGGCACCGTCATGCACCTCACCGATCTTGTGATTCACACCGGTGTAAAACAGGATGCGTTCGGTGGTGGTCGTCTTGCCAGCGTCGATGTGCGCCGAAATTCCAATGTTGCGATAGCGCTCGATGGGTGTCTTGCGGGCCATGGTGTCACTCCAATAAACAAGCCAAATACGCGAGCCGCCAGCGGGTTAGTAAAAACCCGAAGGGCGGCCAGCAAGCGAAGGGGATCAGAAACGGAAGTGAGAGAACGCCTTGTTCGCTTCCGCCATGCGGTGGACCTCGTCGCGCTTTTTCATCGCGCCGCCCCGGCCCTCGACCGCCTCGAGCAACTCATTTGCCAGACGTTGCGCCATCGACTTTTCACCACGCTTGCGAGAAGACTCTTTCAACCAACGCATGGCGAGCGCAACGCGACGCACAGGTCTCACCTCAACAGGAACCTGGTAATTGGCACCGCCGACCCGTCGGGACTTCACCTCAACCATGGGCTTGATGTTGTTCAGTGCAGTGACAAAAATCTCGAGGGGGTCTTTGCCGGATTTTTTCTCGACCTGCTCCAAAGCGCCATAAATGATGCGCTCGGCAATGGCCTTCTTTCCCGACTCCATGATGACGTTCATGAACTTGGAAAGATCAATCGATCCGAACTTTGGATCAGGCAGGATTTCCCGTTTGGGGACTTCGCGACGACGTGGCATTTTTATTCCTTTAAAGCTTCAGTGGGCGGCGCCTTGAACGCCGCCAAGAACATCTAGCAGATGCTCCACTTACTCGATGAGCCGAGGACCCATCGTGGTTTGCCGCCTCCCCGCGCCCATCGCGGGAGGGCGAACGCATACGGATCAGGCCTTCTTGGGGCGCTTGGCTCCGTACTTCGAGCGTGACTGCTTGCGGTCTTTGACACCTTGCAGGTCCAGCGAGCCGCGCACGATGTGGTAACGCACACCCGGCAAGTCTTTCACTCGACCGCCCCGCACCAGAACAACGCTGTGTTCCTGCAGGTTGTGACCCTCGCCGCCGATGTACGAAATGATCTCGAACCCGTTGGTCAGGCGCACCTTGGCGACCTTACGCAAAGCGGAGTTCGGCTTCTTCGGAGTCGTGGTGTACACGCGGGTGCATACCCCACGCCGCTGGGGGCTGCCCTGCATGGCGGGCGATTTGGACTTCGTGACTTCGGTCTCGCGACCGTGACGCACAAGCTGATTGATGGTTGGCATGGCTAACTGGTTCCCATTTGAAAGCATTTGCCCTCGGCAGAGGGCGAGGCGCAAGCCCACCAATTGATGGGCCCGTTAGCCCACGAGCGAGACGCGGGCCACGCAGCGAAACCCAACGGGTGGGTGCGAGTCGTGCGCCGAAAAGCCCTCGAGTGTATTCGCCTGCAGCCCATACCGCAAGCATCGATTCAAACGGCTCACCCGTGACAGGCGGCAGGGCATCAAGGCAGTCCAAAAAAAGGGCGGCCGCAGCCGCCCTTTTTCTACTGACTGAGCTTTAGATCACTCGGCTGACTCCATTCCGGCATCAGCCTCCTGGCCCTGCACCTCAGCCAATTCCTCAGCTTCCTGAAGCGCAATGGCGCGGCGTTCGTCGTCGTCTGCCTCCTTCTTGGCCTTGCGGGCCTTGTGGAACGCCATGCCCGTACCTGCAGGGATCAAGCGGCCCACGATGACGTTTTCTTTCAGCCCGCGCAGCTCATCGCGCTTGCCCATGATGGCAGCCTCGGTCAGCACACGCGTGGTTTCCTGGAACGATGCGGCAGAGATGAAGCTGTCCGTTGACAGCGACGCCTTCGTGATGCCCAAAAGGACATCGGCGTGAGTCGCCGGCAACTTGCCTTCACTGACCATCCTGTCGTTGGTGTCGAGCAATTCCGAACGCTCGACCTGCTCGCCGGCAATGTAGGTAGTGTCTCCGGGGTTGACGATCTGCACGCGCCGCAGCATCTGGCGAACGATCACCTCGATGTGCTTGTCGTTGATCTTCACGCCCTGAAGGCGATACACGTCCTGCACCTCGTCGACGATGTAACGAGCCAGTTCTTCGATGCCCAGCAAGCGCAGGATGTCCTGTGGATCGGCTGGGCCGTCCACCACAGACTCGCCCTTGTTCACAACCTGGCCTTCGTGCACGAGGATGTTCTTTTCCTTGAGCACCAGTTCCTCGTGGACCCTGCCCTCTGGGTCGGTGATCTGGAGGCGAACCTTGCCCTTGGTCTCCTTGCCAAACGACACCGTTCCGGTGGTCTCGGCCAGCGTGCCCTTGTCCTTTGGCGTACGCGCTTCGAACAATTCAGCCACGCGGGGCAAGCCGCCCGTGATGTCACGGGTCTTCTGGCCTTCGACAGGGATACGAGCCAGAACTTCGCCGGGAGCCAGATCCTGACCATCGCGGATCTGGATCAGCGAGCCCACCGGGAAGCCGATGGTCACCGAGTGGTCGGTACCCGGAATCTTGACCTCGTTGCCAGCCACATCCAGCAGTTTGACCTGTGGACGCACCACTTTCAACGCGCCACGACGCTTCGAATCGATGACCACCAGAGTGGACAGGCCCGTCACCTCGTCCAACTGCTTGGCAACCGTGAGGCCTTCTTCGACATTCTCGAACTTCGCCTTGCCGGCGAACTCGGTAATGATGGGTCGGGTCAGCGGATCCCAGTTGGCCAGCACGGTGCCCGCCTTCAGTTGCTGATCCGGACCGATCGCCAAAAGCGCGCCGTAGGGCACCTTGTGACGCTCGCGTTCGCGGCCGTGCTGGTCTGAAACGATGATCTCGCCGGAGCGTGAAATCACCACCAGTTCACCCTTGCTGTTGGTCACGTAACGCATCGTCGGGTTGAACCCGATCTTGCCGTCGGACTTCGCGTCGACGCTCGAAGCCACTGCAGCGCGCGATGCAGCACCACCGATGTGGAATGTGCGCATCGTCAGCTGAGTGCCTGGCTCGCCGATCGACTGAGCCGCGATCACGCCAATGGCTTCACCCTGATTGACGGTGCCGCCGCGACCCAGATCGCGGCCGTAGCACTTGCCGCAGATACCAAAGCGCGTGTCGCAAGTCAGTGCGGTGCGGACCTTGACCTCATCCACGCCCGCCGCTTCGAGCATGTCGAGCACGTCTTCATCCATCATCTCGCCAGCACCCAGCAGCAAGGCCTGGTTTTCCGGGTGATAGACCTCGATGGCGGTGACGCGACCCAGCACTCGGTCGCGCAGGCTCTCGATGACCTCGCCGCCTTCAACCAAGGCGCGCATGTTCATGCCGTTGTGCGTGCCACAGTCGTCTTCGATGACCACCAAATCCTGGGTGACATCGACCAGGCGTCGCGTCAGGTAGCCAGAGTTCGCCGTCTTCAGCGCCGTATCCGCCAGGCCCTTGCGAGCGCCGTGGGTGGAGATGAAGTACTGAAGAACGTTCAGACCTTCGCGGAAGTTTGCGGTGATCGGCGTCTCAATGATCGAGCCGTCAGGCTTGGCCATCAGGCCCCGCATTCCGGCGAGCTGACGGATCTGCGCAGCAGATCCGCGAGCGCCGGAGTCAGCCATCATGTAAATCGAGTTGAAGGACTCCTGATCGACCTCGTTGCCGTGGCGATCAATCGTTTTTTGCTTCGAGAGCTGGCTCATCATGACCTTGCCGACTTCGTCGCCGGTCTTGCCCCAGATGTCGACCACCTTGTTGTAGCGCTCACCGGCCGTGACCAGGCCGGAAACGTACTGCTGCTCGATCTCTTTGACTTCTTTTTCGGCCCGCTCGATCAGACCCGGCTTTTCTTTGGGCACCAACATGTCGTCGACGCAGATCGAAATGCCGGCTCGCGTGGCCAGACGGAAGCCTGCCTGCAGCAACTTGTCGGCGAACACCACGGTTTCCTTCAATCCGCACTTGCGGAATGACACGTTGATGAGTCGCGAGATTTCCTTCTTCTTGAGAGCCTTGTTGATGTTGCTGAAAGGCAGCCCCTTGGGCAGGATTTCGCTCAGCAGCGCACGCCCCACCGTGGTGTCCACCAGTTTGGTGGCCTCGGTGTATTCGCCGGTCTGCTTGTCCTTGGTGAACTCGGTCAGGCGCACTGCGATCTTGCTGGTGATCTCGACCACGTCGTTGTCGAGCGCACGTTGCACCTCGACGACGTCCGAGAAGATCAGGCCTTCGCCCTTGGCGTTGATGCGATCGCGGGTGGCGTAGTAAAGACCCAGCACAACGTCTTGCGAAGGAACGATGGATGGCTCGCCGTTGGCTGGGAACAGAATGTTGTTGGACGCCAGCATCAGCGTGCGAGCTTCCATCTGTGCCTCAATCGACAACGGCACGTGCACCGCCATCTGGTCACCGTCGAAGTCGGCGTTGAACGCAGAGCACACCAGCGGATGCAACTGGATGGCTTTGCCTTCGATGAGCACCGGCTCGAAAGCCTGAATGCCCAGCCGGTGCAACGTTGGCGCACGGTTGAGCATCACGGGGTGTTCCTTGATCACTTCTTCAAGGATGTCCCACACCACCGGCGTGCCGGATTCGACTTCCTTCTTGGCCGCCTTGATGGTGGTGGCGATGCCCATCGCTTCGAGTCGAGAGAAGATGAACGGCTTGAAAAGTTCCAGCGCCATCAACTTGGGCAGGCCGCACTGATGAAGCTTGAGCGTCGGGCCGACCACGATGACCGAACGGCCAGAGTAGTCCACGCGCTTGCCCAGCAAGTTCTGACGGAACCGTCCGCTCTTGCCTTTGATCATGTCGGCCAGCGACTTGAGCGCACGCTTGTTCGCTCCGGTCATCGCCTTGCCGCGGCGACCGTTGTCGAGCAACGAGTCCACAGCTTCCTGCAGCATGCGCTTTTCGTTGCGCACGATGATTTCCGGAGCCTTCAGCTCCAGCAGGCGGGCCAGACGGTTGTTGCGGTTGATGACTCGGCGATACAGGTCGTTCAGGTCAGAAGTCGCGAAGCGACCACCGTCCAGCGGCACCAAGGGACGCAGATCCGGCGGCAACACCGGCAAGACGTCCATCACCATCCACTGCGGCTTGATGCCTGACTTCTTGAAGGCTTCCATGACCTTCAGGCGCTTGGAATTCTTCTTGATCTTCAGCTCGGAGCCGGTCATGTCGTTGCGCAGCTTGTCGATCTCGACATCAAGGTCGATTTCTTCGAGCAGCCGCTTGACACCCTCGGCACCCATCAGCGCCACGAACTCGTCGCCAAATTCGATGCGCTTGGCGTCGAAATCGTCCTCGGTCATGATCGCGAACTTTTTCAGTGGCGTCATGCCCGGATCGACGACCACATAGGCTTCAAAGTAAAGCACCCGTTCGATGTCGCGCAGGGTCATGTCAAGCACCAGACCCAGACGGCTTGGCAAGCTCTTCAGGAACCAGATGTGCGCGCACGGAGCGGCCAGATCGATGTGGCCCATGCGGTCACGGCGAACCTTGGTCTGGGTGACCTCAACGCCGCACTTCTCGCAGATCACGCCGCGATGCTTGAGGCGCTTGTACTTGCCGCAAAGGCATTCGTAGTCCTTGATCGGACCAAAGATCTTGGCGCAGAACAGGCCATCGCGCTCTGGCTTGAACGTGCGGTAGTTGATGGTCTCCGGCTTCTTGACTTCGCCGAACGACCAGCTGCGGATCTTTTCGGGTGAGGCCAGACCGATCCGGATGGCATCGAAATGCACATCCGGGGTGAATTGCTTGAATAGATCGAGTAAACCCTTCATGCATGTGCTCCTTAATTGCGTTCCAGCTCAATGTCGATACCCAGAGACCGAATCTCCTTGACCAGAACATTGAAGGACTCCGGCATGCCGGCTTCGATGGCGTGCTCGCCCTTGACGATGCTTTCGTAGACCTTGGTGCGGCCGTTCACGTCGTCTGACTTCACGGTCAGCATTTCCTGCAGAACGTACGACGCGCCGTAGGCTTCCAGCGCCCACACCTCCATCTCGCCGAAACGCTGGCCACCGAACTGGGCCTTGCCGCCCAGCGGTTGCTGCGTCACCAGGCTGTAAGGCCCGGTTGAACGAGCGTGCATCTTGTCGTCGACCAAGTGGTGCAGCTTGAGCACGTGCATGTAGCCGATAGTGACCGAGCGCTCGAAAGCATCCCCGGTGCGGCCGTCATGCAGCGTGGCCTGGGTGCGAGTCGCCGTCAGCCCCTTGGCCTTGGCGATGTCATCCGGATAGGCCAGCTTCAGCATGGCGCGGATCTCTTCTTCAGCAGCTCCGTCGAACACAGGCGTGGCAAACGGCACGCCCTTGCTCAAGTTGGCAGACATCTCGAGGATCTCTGCATCGCTGAGGTGGTCGAGACGCTCCGTCTTGCCGCCGGACTTGTTGTACAGCTCGTCAAGGAACTTGCGCAGTTCAGCCACCTTGGCGTGTTCTTGCAGCATGTTGCCAATGCGCTGGCCGATGCCCTTGCCAGCCCAGCCCAGGTGCACTTCGAGCACCTGTCCGACGTTCATGCGCGAAGGCACGCCCAGCGGGTTGAGCACGATGTCGCAAGGGGTGCCGTCGGCCATGTAGGGCATGTCTTCGATCGGAGCGATCTTCGACACCACGCCCTTGTTGCCGTGACGGCCGGCCATCTTGTCGCCCGGCTGCAAGCGACGCTTGACGGCCAGATAGACCTTGACCATCTTCAGCACGCCGGCAGGCAGTTCATCGCCCTGGGTGAGCTTTTTGCGCTTTTCCTCGAAGGCAAGGTCAAAGCTGTGGCGGGTTTGCTCGAGCGAGTTCTTGATGCTCTCAAGCTGGTTGGCCACCTCATCTTCTGCGGGGCGGATGTCGAACCAGTGGTAGCGCTCGACGCCAGCCAGATAGGCCTTGTCAATCGCCGTGCCCTTGGCGATCTTGTTGGGTCCACCATTGGCCAGTTTGCCCACCAGCAGCTTTTCGATACGGTCAAACGCATCAGCCTCGACGATGCGAAGCTGGTCGTTCAAGTCAAGTCGATAGCGCTTGAGCTCGTCGTCGATGATCTGCTGCGCGCGCTTGTCACGCACGATGCCTTCACGGGTGAACACCTGAACGTCGATGACAGTGCCGCTGGTGCCCTGATCGACGCGCAAGGACGTGTCTTTCACGTCAGAGGCCTTCTCGCCGAAGATGGCACGAAGCAGCTTTTCTTCCGGCGTCAGCGTGGTTTCGCCCTTGGGCGTGACCTTGCCGACGAGCGTGTCGCCTGGGTTCACTTCGGCACCCACGTAGACGATGCCCGATTCATCCAGCCGAGCCAATTGCTGCTCGCTCAGATTCGGGATGTCGCGCGTGATTTCCTCGGAACCAAGCTTGGTGTCGCGAGCCATCACAACCAGTTCCTCGATGTGAATCGAGGTGTAGCGGTCTTCGGCAATGACGCGCTCGCTGATCAGGATCGAATCTTCGAAGTTGTAGCCGTTCCAGGGCATGAACGCGACCAGCATGTTCTGGCCCAGAGCCAACTCGCCAAGATCGGTGGATGCGCCGTCGGCGATGATGTCCTCGGCCTCGACCTTGTCACCGCGCTTGACGATCGGGCGCTGGTGAATGTTGGTGTTCTGGTTGGAGCGCTGGTACTTGATCAGGTTGTAGATGTCGACGCCGACCTCGCCTGCCACGGTTTCCTTGTCATTGACGCGGATCACGATGCGGTTGGTGTCGACGTAGTCGACGATGCCGCCACGCTTGGCTGCAACGACCGTTCCCGAGTCCTTTGCGGCCACACGCTCGACACCGGTTCCGACCAGCGCCTTTTCGGGACGCAAGGTGGGTACCGCCTGCCGCTGCATGTTGGCGCCCATCAGTGCGCGGTTTGCATCGTCGTGCTCAAGGAACGGCACCAGTGAGGCGGCCACCGACACGATCTGCGTCGGCGCCACGTCCATGTACTGGATGCGCTCGGCCGAGGTCAGGATGGACTCGCCGTTGTCGCGTGCGCTGACCAATTCATCGATCAGCTTGCCTTGCGCATCGAGCGTGGCGCTGGCCTGCGCGATCACGTACTTGCCTTCCTCGATGGCTGACAGGTAGTCGATCTGCATCGTCACCTTGCCATCGGCCACACGGCGGTAGGGCGTCTCGAGGAAGCCGTACTCGTTGAGCTGCGCGTAAAGGGCCAGCGAGTTGATCAGGCCGATGTTCGGGCCTTCAGGCGTTTCGATCGGGCACACGCGACCGTAGTGGGTCGGGTGCACGTCGCGAACTTCAAAGCCTGCTCGTTCGCGCGTCAAGCCACCAGGGCCCAGAGCGGAGACGCGGCGCTTGTGCGTGATCTCGGACAGCGGGTTGGTCTGGTCCATGAACTGCGACAGCTGCGAGGCACCGAAGAATTCCTTCAGCGCCGCAGAGATCGGCTTGGAATTGATCAGGTCGTGCGGCATCAGTGCCTCGGTCTCGGCCTGGCCCAGACGTTCCTTCACGGCCTTTTCAATGCGGGCGAGGCCGGAGCGGTACTGGTTTTCGGCCAGCTCGCCCACGCAACGCACGCGGCGATTGCCGAGGTGATCGATGTCATCGACCTCGCCACGCCCGTTGCGCAGCTCGACCAGGATCTTCACGACGTCAAGGATGTCGTCGTTGTTGAGCGTCATCGCGCCTTCAGCCGAATCGCGGCCCACGCGGGCGTTGAATTTCATGCGGCCCACGCGAGACAGATCGTAGGTGTCAGCGTTGTAAAACAGCCTGTGGAAGAGCGCCTCAACGGCGTCTTCGGTGGGCGGCTCGCCGGGGCGCATCATGCGGTAGATGGCAACGCGTGCAGACAGCTGATCCGGCGTCTCGTCGGCGGTCAGTGTCTGCGAGATGTAGCTGCCTTCGTCGAGTTCGTTCGTGTACAGGCAAGGGATTTCAACCACGCCTGCCACACGCAGTTTCTTGAGCACGGGTTCGGTCAACTCATCGTTGGCCTTGGCCAAGATTTCGCCGGTATCGGCATCGACCACATTGCGCGCAAGCATCCGGCCGGCCAGGTAATCCTCAGGCACGCTGATGTGCGTCGTCTCCGAGGCCTCGATCGCACGGGTGTGGCGTGCGGTGATGCGCTTGTCCTTTTCGACAACGACATTGCCGTTCTTGTCGGTGATGTCGAAACGGGCGATCTCACCACGCAGACGATCGGCGACAAACTCCATTTGCGCGCCCGTGTCCATCAGGCGGAAACTGTCGAACACAAAGAAGTGCGCCAGGATGGATTCAGGGTTCAGGCCAATGGCCTTGAGCAGGATCGTTACCGGCATCTTGCGTCGGCGGTCGACGCGGAAGTACAGGATGTCCTTCGGGTCAAACTCGAAATCGAGCCACGATCCGCGGTAAGGAATGATCCGGGCCGAGAACAGCAGCTTGCCGCTCGAGTGGGTTTTGCCTTTGTCGTGCTCGAAGAACACGCCCGGTGAACGGTGCAGCTGCGAGACGATCACTCGCTCGGTACCGTTGACGATGAACGATCCGTAGTCGGTCATGAGCGGCACTTCGCCCATGTAGACCTCTTGTTCCTTGATTTCCTTGACCGTCTTCGCCTGCGGCGACTCACGGTCGTAAATGGTCATTTGCAGCTTGGCGCGCACGGCAGCCGCATAGGTCAGGCCCCGCACCTGGCATTCGCGCGTGTCGAATGCGGGCTTGGCCATGTTGTATTCGATGAACTTCATCTCGACGAACCCGTTGTGCGACACGATCGGGAACGCGGACAAGAAAGCGGCCTGCAGCCCTTCGGGCTTGCGCTTCAGGGGAGGTACATCCTTTTGCAAGAAGGCGATGTAGGACTCCTGCTGCATGGTCAGGAGGTAGGGAACCTTAAGAACGCTCTCGCGTTTTCCGAAGCTCTTGCGAATTCGCTTGCGCTCGGTGTACGTATAGGGGATTGCATGCTGCGCCATAAACACTCCGTCTCAGGGATTGCGGTCTTGGCCAAGACCGGCACACCCGTCGGCGACTGTCTTTCGGGCCTTGCGCCCGAAGCTTGGTGGTTGGCCACTACCAACCGCTGGCGGACAACCACGGCATTGCACCGTGGCCCGACCAAACCCGTTCTCTGCAGTCGGATCAGAGAACATTTTTAAAAACACTTGAGAAGACCCGCTTGATATTCACGGACCCTTTCGAGTGCTTTCAAGAGGCAACAAACTTGCCGCGCCTGAAGAGCAAAGGGCCGGGTGCCTTTGAAGCACCCAGCCCCCTGTCGCGAGGTCGAATTACTTCAACTCGGCCTTGGCACCAGCTTCAACGAGCTTCTTCAGAGCAGCTTCTGCGTCAGCCTTGGACACGGCTTCCTTGACAGCCTTTGGAGCGCCGTCCACCAGATCCTTGGCTTCCTTCAGGCCGAGGCCCGTCAGTTCACGAACGGCCTTGATGACCGAGACCTTGTTGGCACCGGCCTCAAGCAGCATGACGTTGAATTCAGTCTTCTCTTCAGCGACGGCTGCAGCAGCACCACCGCCACCGGCACCAGCCGGGGCAGCCATGGCGGCAGCAGAAACGCCGAACTTCTCTTCGATGGCTTTCACCAGGTCGTTGAGATCCATCACCGACATGTTGTCGAGTGCCGTCAGAAATGCGTCTTTGTCAAATGACATGGGGGACTCCTAAATTTGAAAACAATTGCTTGGGGGATCGATCAGGCGGCTGGCGTTGCTTCAACCGCCGGTGCTTCAGCGGCTGGTGCTTCGGCGACTGGCGCCTCAGCGGCGGGCGCTTCGGCCGGCGCTGGGCCGCCTCGCTTTTCCGCCACAGCAGCCAGCACACGCGCCATGCGCGAAACCGGCGACTGCATCAAGCCAAGCAACTGGGACAGCAAAACTTCCTTGGAGGGGATCGCGGCCAGGGATTTCACCCCATCGGCACTCAATACCCGGCCCGCGTAAGCGCCGCCCTTGACGACCAGCTTGTCGTTGCCCTTGGCAAAGTCCGACAGGACTTTGGCCGCGGCGACAGCGTCTTCTGAAAAACCGTAGATCAGCGGACCGACCATGCTCTCCGAGGCCACTTCGAACGGCGTGCCAGCCACCGCACGACGAGCGAGCGTGTTCTTCAGTACATGAAGATACACACCCTTGTCGCGCGCTTGGCGTCGCAGGTTGTTCAAGTGTTCCACGGTGAGGCCACGGTATTCGGCCAGCGCCAACGTCTGCGAGCGTGCCACCTGGGCCGCCACATCCGTGATCACGGCTGCTTTCTCGTTGCGATTGAGACTCAAGGTCTGCTCCTCACATCACGCATCCTTCGCCCGTTGGGGCCACCAGATGCAACTGGGTTCAGCGACCATCTGCGCAGGAGATCAATCCTTTACAGCGGGACCGCCATCTGCGCTGGCTTCCTGTACGCCGGGACTTTCGCCTCGACGGACCCTCCATTAAGCAACCACGAGGGCTGCACCAGCGGTCTTGGATGACCTGAACGAGGATCTCTCCTCATTCAGCCCACCAAACTCATCAGGCCGGCTCAACACGGGCGCCGGCCCGGGATTCATCACGCTCCAGGTGACGCCGCGTTGATTGAAGCCACGTCCACACGAGCGCCAACGCCCATCGTGGAAGACACGGCCACCTTGCGCAGATAGACACCTTTGCTGGTCGCTGGCTTGGCCTTGTTCAAGGCCTCAATCAGCGCGCGCAGGTTGCCCACGAGCTTGTCCGAGTCAAACGAACGGCGACCGATCGTGGAGTGCACGATGCCGCCCTTGTCCACGCGGAACTGAACCTGACCGGCCTTGGCGTTTCGCACTGCCTGAGCGACGTCAGGAGTCACGGTGCCGACTTTCGGGTTGGGCATCAGGCCGCGCGGGCCAAGGATCTGGCCCAGGGTACCGACGATGCGCATGGTGTCAGGCGATGCGATGACCACGTCGAAGTTCAGATTTCCGGCCTTGACCTGCTCAGCAAGATCTTCCATGCCCACGACGTCAGCACCGGCAGCGCGCGCTTCGTCAGCCTTGGCCCCTTGCGCAAACACAGCGACACGCTTGGTCTTGCCGGTGCCGTTGGGCAGCACGACGGCGCCGCGCACCACCTGATCCGACTTCTTGGCGTCGATGCCCAATTGCACCGCAACGTCAATCGATTCATCGAACTTCGCGTTAGCGCACTCCTTGACCAGAGCCAGCGCGTTATCGATGGGGTACAGCTTGGTCGACTCGACCTTGCCGACCATCGCTTTTTGCCGTTTTGTAAGTTTTGCCATGATCAGAGGCCCTCAACCAGAATACCCATCGACCGGGCCGAACCCGCGATGGTTCGCACTGCAGCGTCCAGATTGGCGGCGGTCAGGTCCTTCATCTTGGTGTTGGCGATCTCTTCGATCTGGGCGCGCGTCAGCTTGCCCACTTTCTGCGAGTTGGCCTTTGGCGAACCCTTTTCAAGCTTCAGCGCCTTCTTGATCAAGACAGTCGCCGGAGGCGTCTTCAGGATGAAGGTGAATGACTTGTCCGCAAAAGCGGTGATCACCACGGGAAGCATCAGGCCAGGTTCGACGCCTTGAGTCTGGGCGTTGAACGCCTTGCAGAACTCCATGATGTTGAGACCACGCTGGCCGAGTGCCGGGCCGATCGGGGGGGAAGGGTTGGCCTTGCCTGCAGGAATCTGCAGCTTGATAAAGCCGATGATTTTCTTTGCCATGTCTATCCTTGAAACAAGCGCAGCAGCAAAGCCAGCGCCTCGAGTGCAAACGCCAAGGACTGGTTACCTTGGCTCCTCAAACCGATGTCACGTCATCGGCAGCAACGGGCGAGAAGAACCCGCGCCCTAAGACACAGGAAAGCCCTCGCCAGGCTTTTCAATCCAAATTCAGACCTTCTCGACCTGCCCGAAATCAAGTTCGACCGGGGTGGAACGGCCGAAGATGGTCACCCCCACGCGCACCTTCGATTTGTCGTAGTTCACGTCTTCAATCGCACCGTTGAAGTCGGTGAACGGGCCGTCCTTGATGCGCACGAGTTCACCCACCGACCACAGCGTCTTGGGCTTGGGCTTTTCGATGCCCTCTTGCATCTGGTTGACGATCTTCATGACTTCGGCTTCAGAGATCGGGGACGGCCTGTTCTTGGCGCCCCCCACGAAGCCTGTGACCTTGTTGGTGTGCTTCACCAGGTGCCAGCTGTCGTCGGCCATCTCCATCTCGACCAGCACATACCCCGGGAAAAAACGTCGCTCGGTGATGGCCTTTTTGCCATTCTTCAACTCGACCACCTCTTCCATCGGGACCAAGATGCGACCGAACTTGTCCTGCAGTTCCGAGCGATCAATGCGCTCACGCAGATTTCGCTCGACGGCTTTTTCCATGCCGGAGTAGGCGTGCACCACGTACCAGCGCTTGTTCGACGCAGTGGGCGCAGCGGCTGGCACATCAGCACTCGACGGCACCAACATCGGGCTCATCGAACTGCTTTCTTCGGTATTGACGGTTTCTTCACTCATGACCAGACCCTCAACGCTTCCAACCCAACAGCAGGTCGTACAAGACCCATTCGAGCGTCTTGTCGGTCACCCACAAGAACACAGCCATGACCAACACGAAGGCAAACACATATCCCGTCATCTGCATGGCCTCTTTCCGAGTTGGCCACACGACCTTGCGAACCTCTTTGACGGAGTCCTTGCCGTAGGCAATCAGTTGCTTGCCAGATTCGGAGGTGAAGTACAGCGCCACCGCCACCGCCATCAGGGCCAGAAGTGACACAACGCGAAGCCACAAGTCCTGCTTGCCCATCACGTAGAAAACCACCACAGCCGCAACGACAAGCAAGGCCGCGCCTGCGAGCTTTGCCTTTTCAGCCCCGGTTGAAACCGTCTCTACGGGAGGATTCGCCATGTCGCTCAATTCACCTTGCAAAACCAACCGGACGCGCACGGCGTCAGATGAACCGAAAGAACCCGCAAGCGCCCGAAAGGGACTGACGGGCCACCCAACCAGTGCTGGAATGCAACCCAGCCGAACTTCAGTACCGAACCGTGGCAGGGGCGGAGGGCCTCGAACCCCCAACCTCTGGTTTTGGAGACCAGCGCTCTGCCAATTGAGCTACGCCCCTGCAGTCGATACCGTCACAACCACCAAATCACTCGATGATCTTCGCCACCACGCCTGCGCCCACGGTGCGGCCACCCTCGCGAATGGCAAAGCGCAAACCCTCTTCCATCGCAATCGGGTTGATCAACTTCACCGTGATGCTCACGTTGTCTCCAGGCATCACCATCTCCTTGTCCTTGGGCAACTCCACCGCACCCGTCACGTCAGTCGTGCGGAAATAAAACTGCGGCCGATAGTTGTTGAAAAACGGCGTGTGGCGTCCGCCTTCTTCCTTGCTCAAAACATAAATCTCAGCCGTGAAGTGCGTGTGCGGCTTGACGCTGCCAGGCTTGCACAGCACTTGGCCGCGCTGCACGTCTTCGCGCTTGGTGCCGCGCAGCAAAATGCCCACGTTGTCACCCGCTTGCCCTTGATCGAGCAGCTTGCGGAACATCTCAACACCAGTACACGTGGTCTTTTGCGTGACAGTAATACCCACAATCTCGATTTCCTCGCCAACCTTGACGATGCCGCGCTCCACACGACCAGTCACCACGGTGCCACGACCAGAAATCGAGAACACGTCTTCCACAGGCATCAAGAAAGCGCCATCGACCGCACGCTCAGGCGTGGGGATGTAGCTGTCAAGTGCCTCTGCAAGCTTGAGAATCGCGCCCTCACCGAGCTCGCCCTTGTCACCTTCCATGGCGAGCTTGGCGCTGCCATGAATGATGGGAGTGGTGTCGCCAGGAAAGTCGTACTTGTCGAGGAGTTCGCGCACTTCCATCTCAACGAGTTCAAGCAACTCGGCGTCATCAACCATGTCGCACTTGTTGAGAAACACGATGATGTAGGGAACACCCACCTGGCGGGCCAGCAAGATGTGCTCGCGCGTTTGCGGCATCGGGCCGTCAGCAGCAGAACACACCAAAATGGCACCGTCCATCTGCGCAGCACCAGTGATCATGTTCTTCACATAGTCAGCATGACCAGGACAGTCCACGTGCGCGTAGTGACGGTTCTTGGTCTCGTACTCGACGTGCGCCGTGTTGATGGTGATGCCACGAGCTTTTTCCTCAGGCGCCGCATCAATTTGGTCGTAAGCCTTGGCCTCACCACCAAACAACTTGCTCAAAACCGTCGTGATCGCCGCCGTCAGCGTCGTCTTGCCATGGTCCACATGCCCAATCGTCCCCACGTTCACGTGCGGCTTGGTACGCTCAAATTTGCCTTTTGCCATTCTCAACTCCTCGAATACGAGACAGAAAATTCACCAAGAAAACCAAAGAACTGGTGCCCATGGCGCGGATCGAACGCGCGACCTCTCCCTTACCAAGGGAGTGCTCTACCACTGAGCCACATGGGCTAACTCAAACTTCTCTGACCGACCCCGCAGAGGGTCGACCCACACGACTTCTTCCAGCGCAAACCGGCGAACACCTTGGAGCGGGAGACGGGAATCGAACCCGCGTCATTAGCTTGGAAGGCTAGGGTTCTACCATTGAACTACTCCCGCCCGGAGCCCTTCGCGCCGAGGCCCAAATGGCTCAAAACTCAATCTCTTCGCATTGGTGGAGGAGGCTGGATTCGAACCAGCGTACTCGTTAGAGGGCAGATTTACAGTCTGCTGCCATTAACCACTCGGCCACCCCTCCTCGGCGAGCCCGAGAGTTTATCACGGCAAACGGGGATCGGCGACCCTGTCTCTTCGCGTCAGTGAGGGTCTTCCATCGACCAAGCCAAAGCAGGCGCCTGCGGCCGCCTCTGCGCAAGAAAGCGGGTCGCCTGACCAAAGTGACCATTCCCCACGAATGGCGTGGGCGCGCGATTGGCGGCGAGCGGCGACGGATGGTTGCTCTGCAGCACCAGATGTTGCTGCGCGGCGTCATGGATGAGCGCCGCCTTCGACTGCGCATGGCCGCCCCACAGCAGGAACACCTTGGGTTCGGCATGGCGCGCTGCCGCGCGAACGATCTTGTCGGTCAGCTCATGCCAACCCCACTTCGCATGACTGCCGGGGGCGGCCTCTTCGACGGTCAGGCTCGAATTGAGCAGCAACACGCCCTGAGCGGCCCAACCACCCAAGTGGCCGTTGGACGGAGACGTTGTGCCCAAATCACGCTGCAACTCCTTGAAGATGTTGCGCAGGCTTGGGGGAATACGAGTGCCGCGAGGGACAGAAAAAGCCAGCCCCTCGGCTTGACCCTCGGAGTGATAGGGGTCTTGCCCCAAGATGACGACCCGAGTTTGCGCGAGTGGCGTCAGCTCCAGCGCACGAAACACCTGCGCCGGATAGACCTTGGCGCCAGCCGCGACGCGGCCGCCCACTCTTTCAATCAATGCGCGGCCGCTCAAACTGTCACGCCATGGGTCGACCACAGCACGCCAATCGGTGCTCAGGCGATCGATCTGACGATCCAGCGGCTCCATCAAGCACGGATGTGGCGCGCCCGGCGACACGCAGAGTGTCGACGCGGGCGCACCAGGAGCCGTCAAACAAAGAGCTCCGCGAGGGCCTGACCAGGATCGCTCGAGCGCATGAAGGCTTCTCCGACCAGAAAAGCACCCACACCCGCAGCACGCATGCGATCCACATCGCCGCGGCCCAGCACCCCGCTTTCGGTCACCAGCACACGGTCGGCAGGCACCTGCGACAGCAAGCCCAGCGTCGTGTCGAGAGAGACCTCGAAGGTCCGCAGATTGCGGTTGTTGATTCCCACCAATGGGGTGTTCAGCCTCAGGGCGCGGTCGAGCTCACGCCCGTCATGCACCTCCACCAGCACGGCCATGCCCAGTGAGTGCGCTTGCGCCTCCAGATCTGCCATTTCAGCATCATCAAGGCAGGCGGCGATGAGCAAGATGCAGTCGGCGCCCATCGCTCTGGCCTCAAAGACCTGGTAGGCATCCACCATGAAATCCTTGCGCAGCACCGGCAGGGTGCATGCGGTGCGGGCTTGCTGCAAGTAGGCGGCGCAACCCTGAAAGAACTGCTCGTCCGTGAGCACGCTCAGACAAGCGGCGCCGCCACTTTCGTAGCTGAGTGCGATTTCTGCTGGCACGAAGTGCTCGCGCAGCACACCCTTGCTGGGGCTGGCTTTCTTGATCTCGGCAATGACCGCAGAGCGGCCCTGACCGATGCGCGCTCGCATGGCGCCGACGAAGTCGCGCAGATCGCCCGTTGCTTCGGCCTCTCGGCGCAGCGAGGCCAGACCACGGCTGGCGCGCGCCGCTTGGATTTCCTCGTGCTTGACGGCGACGATGCGCTTGAGGATGTCACTCATGCTTGCACTCCTCAGCCTGCCGCCAACGACTGGGTGACGCCGACGAACTCGGCCAGCTTGGCGCGCGCTCGGCCCGTGGCGATCGCCTCGCGCGCCATCGACACGCCTTCGGCCATGGTGGACGCCACATCGGCGGCATACAGCGCGACGCCTGAATTGAGCATCACGATGTCCCTCGCAGGTCCGGGCTGGTTGTCAAGCACCGACAGCAGCATGCGCCTGGACTCCTCTGGCGTTTCCACCCGCAGGCTGCGCTGGCTCGCCATGGCCAGCCCAAAATCATCGGGATGGATCTCGTACTCGCTGAGGGTGTCGTTCTTCACTTCGCACACCAGCGTGGCGGCACCCAGGCTCACCTCATCGATGCCGTCGCGGCCGTAGACCACCACCGCATGCTGCGCGCCCAGGCTGCGCAGCGCACGGGCCTGAATGCCGACGAGCTCCGCATTGAAGACACCCATGAGGATGTTCGGTGCACCGGCCGGGTTGGTCAGGGGCCCGAGGATGTTGAAGATGGTGCGCACGCCCAGTTCCCTGCGAACCGGCGCCACATTCTTCATCGCCGGGTGATGTGCGGGCGCAAACATGAAGGCCACACCGGTTTGTGCAAGGCAACGCGAGATGGCCTCGGGCGGCAAGGCGATGTGCACGCCCAGCGCTTCCAGCACGTCGGCACTGCCTGACTTGCTGGACACGCTGCGATTGCCGTGCTTGCTGACCCGGGCACCGCACGCAGCAGCCACGAACATGCTGCAGGTGGAAATGTTGAAGGTATGAGAGCCGTCGCCGCCCGTGCCCACGATGTCCACAAGGTGTCGTCGGTCAGCCACTGCGACCTTGGTGGAGAACTCGCGCATGACCTGAGCCGCAGCGGTGATCTCGCCCACCGTCTCGCGCTTGACGCGCAAACCGATCAGCAATGCAGAGAGCACCGCCGGTGGCATGTCGCCGTTCATGATGCGGCGCATCAGACCAACCATCTCGGCGTGCGAGAACTCCTTGCGATCGATCAGGCCGGCCAGTGCCTGCTGATCGGTCATGGGTGCCACAGATTGATTCGGCTCGCTCACGGCTTGAGATCCAGAAAGTTCTTCAGCATGGCGTGACCGTGCTCGGTGAGGATGGATTCGGGATGGAACTGCACGCCCTCGAGCGGCGTCGCAGTGCCAGCCAGTTCGCGGTGGCGAACGCCCATGATTTCGCCATCCTCGGTGGTGGCGGTGATCTGCAGCACATCCGGGATCGTCTCTCGCTCGATGGCCAAGGAGTGATAACGGATCACCGTGAACTTGGCCGGCAAGCCGCTGAACACGCCTCGCTCATCGGTCGAGATCTCGCTGGCCTTGCCGTGCATTTGCACCCTGGAGCGGACGATGTTGCCGCCGAGCGCCGCACCGATGCTCTGGTGACCGAGGCACACGCCCAGGATGGGCAGCTTGCCCATGAAGTGGCCGATCGAGGCCACGCAAATGCCAGCCTCGGCGGGCGAACAAGGCCCCGGTGACAGCACCAGCCTCCCTGGGCGCAGTTCGGCAATGCCCTCGAGCGTGATTTCATCGTTGCGAAAGACGCGCACGTCCTCGCCAAGCTCTGCGAAGTACTGCACCAGATTGAAGGTGAAGCTGTCGTAGTTGTCGATCATCAGCAGCATGCGACACCCCCCATCTGCCGGCTTGGGCGCTTGACAAGGTGCTTCATCAGAAGCCCTCCTCGACGAGCTCGGCTGCACGGATCAGCGCGCGCGCCTTGGCCTCGGTTTCGCGCCATTCGAGCTCGGGCACCGAGTCGGCCACCACGCCGGCTGCGGCTTGCACGTAGAGCATCTGGTCCTTGACGATGCCGGTTCGAATCGCAATGGCCACATCCATGTCGCCGGCAAAACTCAGGTAGCCGCAGGCGCCGCCATAGATGCCGCGCTTGACAGGCTCGAGCTCGTCGATGATTTCCATCGCACGCACCTTGGGCGCACCGGTCAACGTGCCGGCGGGGAAGGTGGCTTTGAGCACATCGAGGTTGGTGATGCCGTCCTTGAGCAGCCCCTCGACGTTGCTGACGATGTGCATCACATGCGAGTAGCGCTCGACCGTGAATGCTTCTGTCACCTTGACGCTGCCGGTCTTGGCGATGCGTCCGATGTCGTTGCGGGCCAGATCGATCAGCATCAAATGCTCGGCGCGCTCCTTTGGGTCGGCGTTCAGTTCAGCTTCGAGCGCCAGATCGAGCTCCGGCGTCGCACCGCGCGGGCGGGTGCCGGCCAGCGGTCGGATGGTGACCTTGTCGCCTGCCGGCGTGTGCTCGCGGCGCACCAGAATTTCCGGCGAGGCGCCGACGATCTGGAAATCGCCCATGTCGTAGAAATACATGTAAGGCGAGGGATTGAGCGAGCGCAGCGCGCGGTACAGGCTCAGCGGGCTTTGCGTGTAGGGCTTGCGCAGCCGCTGACCCACCTGAACCTGCATCATGTCGCCCGCGGCGATGTACTCCTTGGCGCGCAGGACCGCAGCGATGTAGTCGTCCTTGGCGAAATCACGCAGCACTTCGCGCGGGCTGCCTTGCACGACTGGCGGCGCCTGCACGCTGTGGCCGAGTCGTGCGGCCAAACCCTCGAGCCGCTGACGGGCGCGCGCAAACGCATCGGGTTGCTGCGGGTTGGCATAGACGATCAACGACAGACGCCCCGAGAGGTTGTCGATGACCGCCAGCTCTTCACACTGCAGCAGCAAGATGTCCGGCGTTCCCAGCCCCCCAGGCAGTGTGGTGCCAGCCAACTTGGGCTCGATGCAGCGCACTGCGTCGTAGCCGAAGTAGCCAGCCAGGCCACCGCAAAAGCGCGGCAGGCCTGGTTGCAACGCCACCTTGAAGCGCTGCTGATACGCCGCGATGAAGTCAAGCGGGTTGCCATCGTGGCGCTCCACCACGACGCCGTCGGTCACCACCTCGGTGACAAAACCCGTGGCTCGCAACACCGTGCGGGCAGGCAGCCCGATGAAGGAGTAGCGCCCGAACCGCTCGCCACCGACAACCGACTCCAGCAAAAAACTGTTGGGCCTGCCGAGGCACAAGTCAGCGGACTCGGGTGCGGTGAGCTTCAGGTAGAGCGAGAGCGGGGTCTCAAGGTCGGCGAAGGCTTGGGCGATCAGCGGGATGCGGTTGTATCCCTCGGCTGCGAGGCGCTTGAATTCAGTGTCTGTCATCACGTTGCGGGGCCCTCCACGGCCTCGGGAAAGTGGCCTCGAGGTGCCACTGGGTGATTCGAGTCAGCCGGTCGGCCGCGGTGGGCCGTCGGCGAGGCCAGCGGCCTCAGCGTGGGCTTGTGCTGCGCCAGGGCCAGGCTCCCCGGTCGTGCGACCTCGAGACGTTTTTGCGCGGTGAAAACATGAACGAACTTTATCAGGGCAGTTTTTGCAGATCCTCCCGAAGGCAGGGTGTTGCGCAGAACAGGGCGGGAGGCCTGTCTTGGCTGCCTAGAATGCCCCGATGACACATCCTGAATTTTCGTGCTCGGTCTCGGTGCGTCACCTGGCCGAGCAGTCCGATCCTCAGACGCATCAGTATGCGTTTGCCTACACGGTCACCATACGCAACACAGGCGATGTCACGGCGCAGTTGATTGCGCGGCACTGGATCATCACGGATGCCAGCGGGCACACCGAGGAGGTGCGTGGACTGGCCGTGGTCGGCCATCAGCCGGTGCTCAAGACGGGCGAGCATTTCGAGTACACGAGCTGGACCCGCATCGCCACGCCCCACGGCACGATGCGCGGCACTTTCATGTGCATGACCGAAGACGCTGAGTCCTTTGAGGCCAGCGTTCCCGAGTTCGGCCTCACCCTCGCTTCGGCGCTGCACTGAGGCGAAGCTGTTCGCCGATGAGCGCATCGACACCCCTGCTGCCCTTGACGGCAGTGCCAGCGACTTGGGATCTCAAGCTGCTGCTTGATGGTCTGGCGCAAGCCGCCGACCGCCGGGCCTCGCTGGCCGAGCGAAACCTGTGGGTGATCAGGGCGCTGGAGTGGCTGCGCCACGCCCCATTGGCGGCAGCGCCGAGCGACGGCCAGGCAACGCCCTCCAAGCCGCAGCCGTTGTTGCGACTCAAGTACCTGCTTGACGAGTTGGACCGACACCCCGAGCAACGCGCCCAAGTGTCAGCGGTGCTCGGCCGTTTCTGGGCCGAGATGGACACCGCCGCCTTGTTTGCCGACTTCGGCTTTGCGCCGCGGGCCAACTTCTTCGGTGAACTGGGCCAAAGGCTCAAGCTCAAGCTGCTGCCCATCACCCCGGCAACCACCGATCTGTCGGAGTTGTTCGGGCTGCTATTCCCAGATGCCGATGATGCTCTGTGGCTGGATGTGATCGACGACACCACGCTGAACCGCGTGGGCGATCTGATGCCGCCGGACGCCTTGGAGGGTCGCGGCTGGAAGGAGCCCTTGCTCGACGCCATCATGTTTTTGGCCAGCGGCATTCGATCGGCAGCCTTTTCGGGCACCTTGCGCCAGCGCATGAGCACCGAGCTGCTGGTCAATGAACCTTTCCGCCAGCTGGCGGCGGTCGCCGAACGCGTGCGCGAGAAAGTGCATCTGGGCGACGAGGCAGCGCTGCTGCTCGAGGCGCAGTACCTTCGGGCGCTGCTCGACAGCTGCCGACGCTGCGCCGACAGCGTGCACGACCACCTCGAGGAGCACGGCGTTTCGGTCAGCATCGTGTTCGACGTCGACCAGTTGCGACTGCGCACCTACCGCATCGAACAGCTGCTCAACTGCGTGGTGAGCCGCCATCAGGCCAGGGACATCACACGGCTGTTCGCCGAACTGGTGCGCACGGCCGGGGAACGCCGCAGCATCGCGGCGCTGTTTGCGGAGCATTACTCGTTGCTTGCGCGCAAGGTGGCCGAGCGCAGCGCGGCCGCGGGCGATCACTACATCACGCGCGACAGCGCTTCTTATCGACAGATGCTGCGCGCTGCGGCAGGCGGCGGTGCGGTGATCGCGGGCACCACCTTCGTCAAGTTTTTCGTGGTGGCGATGGCCATGTCGACGTTCTGGGCGGGCTTTTGGGCCGGCATCAATTACGCGGTGAGCTTTCTGATCGTTCACCTGTGTCATGGCACCGTGGCCACCAAGCAACCCGCGATGACGGCACCTGCCCTGGCCGAGAAACTGGCCGATGTGTCCGACGATGCGGCGGTCGAGCGCTTTGTCGACGAGGTCGCGCACCTGATTCGCTCTCAGGCCGCAGGCATCTTCGGCAACCTGGCCGTTGTGGCGCCGCTGGTGCTGGCCATCCAACTGGCTTGGGACGCCGCTTTTGGGGTGACGCTGGTCCATGGGGAAAGCGCCGAATACGTGCTGCAGTCGATCACCCTGCTGGGCCCCACGGCCTTGTTCGCGGCCTTCACCGGGGTGCTGCTCTTCGCCAGCTCGTTGATCGGCGGCTGGGTGGAAAACTGGTTTGTCTGGCACCGCCTCGACAGCGCGATTGCCTGGAACCCCAGCATCGTCACCCGACTCGGTGCGCCGCGCGCTCAGCGCTGGGCCAGGTTCTGGCGCGACAACGTGTCGGGGTTTGCCTCAAACATCTCGCTGGGCATGATGCTCGGGTTGGTTCCCGCGGTGGGCTTGTTCTTCGGCCTGCCGCTGGAGGTGCGGCACGTCACGCTGTCGACCGGACAACTGGCCGCCGCGGCAGCGGCCGAAGGCCTGACGGTGCTGAGACTCGCCGACTTCTGGTGGTGCGTGGCCGGCATCGCCGTGACGGGAGTGCTGAACCTGGCGGTGAGTTTTTTCCTCGCGTTCAGGGTGGCGATGGGCTCGCGCGGCATCCGACTGGCCGACCGCAGCCGCATCCGCCGGGCGATCTTCAGACGCCTGATCAGTCACCCGATGTCGTTCATGCTGCCGCCGCGCCGTCTGGGCTGAGGCTGGCGCACCTCAGCGGGGCAAATCGGTCTGATCTGCGGCCTCGACTTCATCGGGGGGCGATTCGCGCTCACCGCGCCTGCGTCCAGAGAACATGGTCCACCAGACAATCAGGATCAACAGCGCCATCGCGCCAACTGCCTCCAGCAACAACAGCCACATGACACGCTTCCTCGTCTGGGTTTTTTTCATTCTAGGAGCGCTGGCCGGCTGCTCGAGCACGCCCGTGACCGTGCCAGCGCGAGTCGAGCTGCCCACCGGGTTGGACACGCAGGCCACACCCAGCGATGTGCTCATGCGTCCCCGCGCGAGATGGGTGCCGGCGAGCTGGTCGGAGCTGCCCGGCTGGGACAGCGACCGCACCGCCGAGGTGTGGCCGGCCTTGCTGCGCAGTTGCGATCGACCGGCAACTGGCTGGGCCAACATCTGCGCGCAAGCCAGGCTGAGCGCACCGGCCGATGACGCGGCCGCACGCGCGTGGCTGCAAAGTCGCCTGAATCCATACCGCATCGAGTCGCTGGACGGCTCGGCCCAGGGCCTGATCACCGGCTACTTCGAGCCCATCATCGTGGCCAGCCGCAAGCCTCAGGGTTTGTTCCAGGTGCCGCTTTACGCACCACCCGCTGACCTGGCCAGCCGCAAGCCTTACTGGACCCGGCAGGAACTCGAAACCCTGCCGGCGGCACAAGCCGCCATACGGGGCCGCGAACTGGCTTATCTGGCCGATCCGCTGGCGCTGCTCTCGCTGCAGATTCAAGGCTCGGGCCGCTTGCAGCTGAGCGAGCCCGACGGCAGCCAGCGCACGGTCCGCATGGCTTACGCCGGCAACAACGATCAGCCTTACAAGTCGGTGGGCAAGTGGCTGATCGAGCAAGGCGAGTTGCGACCCGATCAAGCGTCCTGGCCGGGCATTCGGGCCTGGGCACAACTCAACCCCCAGCGTGTGGGCGAATTGCTGTGGGCCAACCCGCGGGTGGTGTTCTTCCGCGAGGAAGCCTTGGTCGATGTCAACGCCGGGCCGCGCGGGGCGCACGGCACGGCACTCACGCCGGGCCGCTCGGTGGCCATCGATCCGGCGAGCGTGCCCTATGGCAGCGCGATGTGGCTGGACACCAGCGAGCCGCTGTCGAGCACCCCGCTGCGCCGCATCGTGATGGCACAAGACACCGGCAGCGCCATCGTCGGGGCCGTGCGGGTCGACTATTTCTGGGGCTGGGATGCACCTGCCGAACAGCAGGCCGGCCGCATGAAGCAGCCGCTGCGTGCGTGGGTGCTGGTGCCAAAAACCTGACCGCAAGCCTCGGCCATCGCAGCCGGCACTTTTGATGTATCCCAGCGAGGGTGGTGTTGTTATCCTCGACCGAATGGGCCTTTTCGCAACGACCGTCTTCCTCTCCGCCTTCCTGCTCTTCCAGATTCAGCCCGTGGTGGCCAAGATGATCCTGCCGTGGTTTGGCGGGTCCTCATCGGTGTGGAGCACGTGCATCGTGTTCTTTCAGGCCGAGTTGCTGCTCGGTTATGCCTACGTGCACTGGCTCCACGAAAAAGTGGCCGTGCGCAAGCAGCCCCTGGTGCATGTTGGCTTGCTGGTGCTGAGCCTGGCCATGCTGCCGGTGGCGGCGGACCCCAGCTGGAAAGGCATGGCGCTCGAGCATCCCGGCTGGAGCGTGCTGGTGGTGCTGGCCACGGCGGTGGGCGCGCCTTACCTGCTGCTGTCGACCACCGGACCCTTGATGCAGGCCTGGTACGCGCGGTCGTTCCCCTCGTCGGGTGTTGATACGAAGCCGTATCGGCTGTATGCGCTGTCCAACCTGGCCTCGATGCTGGCCTTGCTGAGCTATCCGGTGGTGGTCGAGCCGGTGCTGACGGTCGGCTCGCAGGCGCTGGCTTGGTCGGCGGGCTACGCCGTTTTCGTGGCCGTATGTGTGGCCACGGCGCTGTTCTCGCGTGGCCGCATGACGGCAGTGGCCCTGGAAGAACCCGTCGACACCACCGACTCACCCAAACCCGGCTGGGGCGAATGCCTGCTGTGGATCGGGCTTGCAGCTTCGGCTTCGATCCTGCTGCTGGCGATCACCCGCCACCTGACGCAAGACGTGGCGCCGGTGCCGTTTTTGTGGGTGGTGCCGCTGAGCATCTACCTGCTGAGCTTCATCCTGTGCTTCGATGCGCCGCGCTATTACGTGCGGCCGTTTTTTCTGGGTGCGCTGCCGCTGGCCTTTGTGGCGCTCGATCTGGCGCTCGAAGGCGGCTTGGGCGTGCCAATGCTGATCACGCTGCTGAGCGTGTCGCTGTTCATCTTTTGCATGGTGTGCCACGGCGAGCTGGTGCGGCGGCGGCCGCCGGTGCGGCATCTCACGCTGTTTTATCTGATGCTCTCCGTGGGGGGCGCGATGGGTGGCGCGCTGGTGGCGCTGGTGGCGCCGGCCGTCTTCACCGCCTACTTCGAACTGCCGATCGGACTCTTCCTCTGCGCGGCGCTGGTGATCGCCGTGCTGTGGCGCGACCTGCGCCCGATGTGGCGCGGCCTGCTGCTGGTGGCGCTGCTGGGCTATGGCTGGCGGCTTGGCAGCATCTCGCTCGAATACGTCGACGGCTACCGGCGCGTGGTGCGCAATTTCTACAGCCAGCTGCGTGTGGCCGAAGACACCGACCGGCTCGGCACGCTGCGGCTGATGCGCCACGGCCGCATCAACCACGGCGAGCAGTACATGGCGCCCGCGCTGCGCCGCGAGCCCACCGCCTACTACTGCGAAAAGTCAGCCATCGGACGCGCCATACGCAGCTTGCCGCAGGATCGCGCTTTGAAGCTCGGCGTGGTGGGCCTGGGCACCGGCACGCTGGCCACCTATGGCCGCTCGGGCGACGAGATGCGCATCTACGAGATCAACGAGCAGGTGCTCGAGCTGGCGCGCAGCGAATTCAGCTACCTCGCGGACAGCCCGGCGACCATCACGGCGGTGATGGGAGACGGCCGCCTGATGATCGAACGCGAGCCACCGCAGCAGTTCGATCTGCTGGCCATGGATGCGTTTTCGGGCGACTCGATCCCCACCCACCTGCTGACGCTCGAAGCCATGAAGACCTACTTCGGCCACGTCAAACCCGACGGACTGCTGGCCGTTCACATCACCAACCGCTACCTTGACTTGCGCCCGGTGATGGCCAGCGCCGCAGAGCACTTTGGCAAGGTCGCGCTGATTTACGACCTGAACCCGGACGATGACGACCTGTACTGCCGCAGCTCATTGTGGGTGCTGATGATGAGTCCCGAGCGGGCCGCCAGCTTGCCCGCCACGCTGCAAGACGGCGAAAGGCTGGCCACACCCGCCGGTTTCCGTCCCTGGACCGACAGCTTCTCGAATCTGCTGGGCATCCTGAAGTAGCGCATCGAGCGCGGCTCACTCAGCCTGCGGTCAACCAAACGACCAACCCGGCCACTGACAAGCCGGCGAGCAGCCCGGCGGCCACACGCAGCGCATAAGCGCGACCGCCGGTCGCCGCTGCGACGATGCACCGCGTGAGCGTGTTGGCGCTGATCGCCACCAGCACCATCGTCTCGAAGCGATGCGACGACAAGTCGCCTGCGGAATGAAGCGACGCCAGCGACGCCACCGGCGCCTGAGCATCGAGCAGCGCGGCCATCGCCGTGCCGACCACGAGCCCGGCATCGCCGAAGTGGCGCTGCGCATTGCCCACCACCAATGCCGCGCCACCCAGCAGGGCGGCAGCGATCAAGGCCTCGCGCAGGCGCAAGGCGCTGCCGGCGTGGGCGGCGGGCGGTTCTTCAGGCAGGGCACCGAACTGCGAGCGCAGCAAGCCCAGCCCGATGGCCGCCACGCTGAGCGCAGCCACCAGCGACATCGGCAGGATCGCCCAGGCCGCCCGTGGCGACAGGGCTGCGGTCATCAGCAAGGCCTGCACCCAGGTGGCCGATGACGACAGCACGGCAGCGGCAGCGAATGCGGCCACCTGCGGGGGATTCGCCCGCGCCCGCGCGCCAAACGAGGCGATGGTTGCGGTGCTTGACACAAAGCCGCCGGCAAAGCCCGACAGCAACAGGCCACCGCGGGCGCCCAGAGCGCGCAGCGCCACGTGGCCCGCGGCCTGAATGACGAGGATGAGCAGCACCAGCGTGAACAGCGGCCGTGGCTGGATCACGCTGAAGCCCTCGACCGGGCCACGCGGAATCAGCGGCAGCACGATCAGCGCCAGAGCTGCCAGCAGCAAGCCGTCTTGCAACTCTTGTTCGGTCAGCAACTGGGTGGCGAATCGGTGCAAGCGTTCACGCGAGGCCAGCAACGCGGTGAGCACCGCCGCACATGCGGCGCCAAAGTTCGGCCACATCACGCACTGCACGCCGATCAGGCAGGTGGCGAACAGCGCGAGCTCGGTGGTCATGCCGGGATCGCTCGAGCGAGTCTTGTAGTGCGACACCACACCGATCAGCGCCACGAAGGCCGCCGCGCACACCACCAGACCCGGCACCTGCAGCCACTGCGCGAGTGCCCCAATCACCGCCGCCACGGTGAAACTGCGCACGCCTGCGGCCTCGCGCTCGGCACCGCTGCCCTTGCGTCGCTCGCGTTCGATGCCGATCAGCAGCCCGCGCCCAACGCCACGGCCAGCCCGACGATCCCGTCCCCAGTCGCTTGCATGCCTGACAGATGCGCCTTGTGGCGCGCATATCAAGAGCCGTTCACGCGTCGCCAGCGCCCACAATCGGTCCAACACACCGAAAGCACCCATGCAAAAGCTCCCCACCCCCCATGTCAACCGCGACCTGACCGACGCCGAGTTTTCCGAGCTCGACGACCTGCTGGCCGCCACCCCGGAACCCCTCGAGCCTGTTGATGTCGTGATGCTCGACGGCTTTCTGTGCGGCGTGCTGGTGCAGCCCGTGCTGCTGGAAAGCGATCTGTGGATGCCCCATGTCTTCGATTTCGACGGCCAGGCGCTGCCAGACGACGTCGATGCCGAATGGGCGGCGCGCACGACCTCGCTGATCCTGCGCCGCCATGCAGCGCTCAACCGCGCCATCGTGGAAGACGGCTGGTTCGAGCCGCTGGTGCTCGAGTTCGACGAAGAGCACCCGCCCGAGCCGCCAGCCGATGGCGAACCCGATCCGCTGGCGGGCCTGCATCCGGTGTCGCATTCGCTGATGCCCTGGGTGGCGGGTTTTCAGCACGCCTGCGAATGCTTTCCCGATCTGGCCGAGATGACCGACGACGCGGTGCTGTCTGCACTGGCGCGCTTGTACCGTCACCTGCCGGCCGAGACCGACGATGAGCGCGAAGTGGTCGCCACGCTCGAGCGTGAACACCCCCTGACCACGCTCGACGATGCCCTCGAAGACCTGGTGGCCGTGGTGGCCGACCTGTCCCACCTGACCACCAAGATGCGCTACAAGGTCGACACCGTCAAGCGCGATGTGCCCAAGCCGGGCCGCAACGATCCGTGCAGCTGCGGCAGCGGCAAGAAGTTCAAGCTGTGTCACGGCAAGTGACGGGCTGACGGGCGCCGCCGCCAACCGCTGGCGGCGCGCCCCATGACGGCCGCGGCTGTCAGTAGGTCTTGTAGGACAGGAACTTGCCCGACATCACGATGTTGACGCGGTCGCCGGCATCGTTGGGCTCGCGCGTGAGGTCCATCTTGAAGTCGATGGCACTCATGATGCCGTCGCCGAACTCTTCGTGGATCAACTCCTTGAAGGTCGTGCCGTACACGCTGATCAGCTCGTAGAAACGGTAGATGAGCGGATCGGTCGGCACCGAGGTCGGCAGCGATCCCTTGTAGGGCACGACCTGCAGCCATTTCTCGGCTTCGGCGGTCAACCCGAAGGTCTTCGCGATGACTTTCGCCTGCTTTGCATCGAAGGTCATCTGGCCCAGGCAGCCGGCGGTGACCCACTCCTTGCTCAGGCCGACCTTCTTGGCCACGTCCTCCCACTTCAGGCCTTTCTGGATCTTGGCCTCGATGATCATTTCGGTAACGTCGTTGCGGTTCATGTGCGCTCCTTGGGGTTGATGGAAAAGGTTCAGGCGGTGGTCTGGGCCGGCGCGAGGCCAGGCTCCACGACAGGCGGCACCGCGGGTGCTCGGCCATGCGACAGCTCCTTCGAGCGCGCGACCAGAAAGTCGACCAGGTGGTTGCGAATGCGGTAGTACTGAGGGTCGTGGTGCAGCGAGGCACGCTGTCGGTCACGCGACATCGTGTTGCGCACGATCTCGGCGATGCGCGCCTGCGGCCCATTGCTCATCAGCAAGATCTTGTCGGCCAGCAAGATGGCTTCGTCCACGTCGTGCGTGATCATGAAAACCGTCTGGCGGGTCTCGGCGCAGATGCGCAGCAGCTCGTCTTGGATCGTGCCCCGCGTGAGCGCGTCGAGTGCCCCGAACGGCTCGTCGAGCAACAGCATCCTCGGCTCGATCGCGAAGGCCCGCGCGATGCCCACTCGCTGTTTCATGCCCCCGGACAAGGCAGACGGATTTTTGTCGATCGCAGGCGTCAGCCCGACCAGCGCGACGTACTTCTCGACCTGGGCATTGACCTGCGCGGCGCTCCAGCCAGGCCACTTGCTGCGCACGGCGAACGCGATGTTCTTGCGCACCGACAGCCACGGCATCAGTGCGTGACCCTGGAACACCACGCCGCGCTCCAGGCTGGGACCGGCGACCTCGCGGCCATCCATGAACACATAGCCGTCGGTCGCCTGATCGAGCCCGGCCAGCACGTTGAGGATCGTCGTCTTGCCGCACCCCGAGTGGCCGATGATGCAAACGAACTCGCCTTGCTGAATGCCGAAGTTGACGCTGTCGAACACCGGCTCGCCGGCCTTGCCATCCGCCGACGGATAGCACTTCGAAAGCCCTTCGACTCGCAGAAACGGCGCGTCGCTGGCGGTGCTGGGGTTCAACTCATTCGACATAGGAAATCGCCTTTTGCGCACGGGCGAATAGGCCGTCGAGCAGCATGCCGACAACGCCGATGACCCCGATCGCGAAGATCACGTTGGTGAGAGACAGGTTGTTCCATTCGTTCCACACGAAGTAGCCGATGCCGGTGCCACCGACCAGCATCTCGGCAGCCACGATCACCAGCCAGGCGATGCCCATGCTGATGCGCATGCCCGTCAGGATGGTCGGCGCGGCGGCCGGCAGGATCACCTCGAACGCCAGACGCAGCCGCGACACCTCGAGCGTCTTGGCGACATTCAGCCATTCACGCCGCACCCCGGCCACGCCGAAGGCAGTGTTGATCAACATCGGCCACACCGAGCAGATGAAGATCACGAAGATGCCCGAGATCGACGAGTCCTTGATGGTGTACAGCGCCAGCGGCATCCAGGCCAACGGCGAGATGGGCTTGAGCACCTGGATGAACGGATCGAGCGCTCGGTAGAGCATGGGGCTCATGCCGATCAGGAAGCCCAGCGGGATGGCCACCAGCGCGGCGATGGCGAAGCCCAGTCCGACGCGAGCCAGCGAATGCCCGAGCTGGATGCCGATGCCTTTGTCGTTCGGGCCGTTGTCGTAGAAGGGATGGGACAGCTGCTTCACTACCGTCTCGCCCATTTGCGCGAGGGTGGGAAATCCACTGTTCTTCTTTTCGCCCTCGGCCGCGCCGGGATCCTTGCCGAGCAGTTTCTGGTACTCGATCTGCTCGGCCGTCAGTGGCACGACGGAGACCGCAGCCGATTTCACGGGCAACGTTGCCAGATGCCACACCAGCAGCAGCACAACGAGGATGAGCGCGGACAAGGCACCCGATTGCAGCGCCTGCAGCTTGTGGGTTTTCACCGTGCGGCCTCAGATACGGCTGATGGCGAAGCTGTTGGCATACGCCTCGGCCTTGGCAGGATCGAACTCCTTGCCCATGATCTGGTACTTCCTGTAGGCACCTTCGGGCACTTTCTGATCGAGCAGCTTCATCTGCTTTTTGGCGTCGGTCAGCAAGAACACCTGCTCGGCGACCTGCTTGTAGTTGACCTCGCCCTTGAGGTAGCCCCAGCGCTTCATTTGCGTGAGCATCCACACCGCCATGCTTTGCCACGGCACCGGGTCGAAGTCGGCGCGGTCGGGCACGTTCTTGATGCCGCCCAGCCCGTCAGCGAACTTGCCCGTCAGCACCTGGGCTACCACCGTTTCCGGCTGGTTCAGGTAGGCGGTGGGGGAAATGACCTTGGCGATCAGTTCACGGTTCTTCGGGTCGCGAGCCATGTTGGCGGCGGTCAGCACCGCACGGAACAACGCGGCGAAGGTGTTGGGGTTTTGCTTGATGAAGTCGTCGCTGACGCCAAAGGCGCAACACGGATGACCGTCCCAGATTTCCTTCGACAGGATGTGGATGAAGCCGACCTCGTCGTACACCGCACGCTGGTTGAACGGATCCGGGCCGAGGAATCCGTCGATGTTGCCGGCGCGCAGGTTGGCCACCATCTCGGGCGGCGGCACGACGCGGATCTGCACATCGGTGTCGGGGTTCAGCCCGTTCTCGGCAAGGTAGTAGCGCAGCAGGAAGTTGTGCATCGAGAACTCGAACGGCACGGCGAACTTGAATCCCTTCCAGCCCTTCGGGTCGCGGTTGTCCTTGTGCTTGAGCGCCAGCGTGATGGCCTGGCCGTTGATGTTCTGGATCGTCGCCACGCGCATCGGTTGCGCAACCGAGCCCACACCCATCGAGATGGCCAGCGGCATCGGCGACAGGAAGTGCGAGGCGTCATGCTCCTTGTTGAGCATCTTGTCGCGGATGAGTGCCCAGCCCGCGGTCTTGTTGAGCTGAACGTTAAGCCCCTGCTGGCGATAAAAGCCGAGCGGGCTGGCCATGATGAGTGGCGTCGCGCAGGTGATCGCGATGAAGCCGAGCTTCAGGTCTTTCTTCTCGAGGGAGCCGGTGTCCTGCGCCATGGCTTCGAGCGCCCCCAGCGGCAGCAGCGAGGCAATCGCCGCACGGGCGGTGTTCGCGCCGACAGCTTGCAGGAAGCGGCGGCGAAGCGGCTCATGCGGAAACAGCGCTTTGACCAGCGAGGCCTCGATGAAGTCGCGCGAGTAGGCCTCGGCCGACATCGCCTGCGCTTCAGCCTGGTGATCGGCAGCGCTGTGATCGCGACCGCAGCCACATTTCATCATCAGCGGCCGGTCGGCGTTGTAGGGGTCGAAACTGTTGGTCGTTGGTGCGTCGCTGCGGCTCATGGTGGGACTCCTGTAAGACGATTGAAAGATAGGGGGTGCACCCCATGCCGTGGCACTAGCAGGTCAGCTCGGGCCGGTCGCCGACCCGGCGCTCAGGCCAGCCGACGTCCACAGGCTTCGGTGAGAGTCCACCGACGGCAGGGTCTTGCGTGGGGGCGATGGTCGGTTCGTGGATCATGCTGAGGGCCAAATGGACCCCACTCACTCAGCAAGGTGCATGCCAGCCAGAGTTTTGGAAGGCCCACAATCCGGTGTCGCACCGGCGGCAGCCAGGCCCATTCCCCGTCATTCCCCTCATTTCCCCCATCAGCCACATCTTGAAAATCGCCGTCGTTTCCATGCTGGCAGCGAGGCCCGCCCCGCAAATGTCGTGCGGCTGGCCTGTTGCACCGGTCTTCCCGAAAGGCAGCACCTGATGCGCTTGCAGGTCCTGTCCGACCTTCATCTGGAAACCGAGTCCTTCGAACCACGGCCTGCGCCGCATGCCGAGTTGCTGGTGCTCGGCGGCGACATCGACAGCACCTGGCGCGAGCTCGACCGCTTTGGCGGCTGGCCGGTGCCGGTCATCTTCGTCGCGGGCAATCACGAGTTCGATCAGCGAGAGCTCACGACCGCCCTACCCGCCCTGCGCGAGCGTTGCGAGTCGCTGGGCGTGACGCTGCTTGAGCGCGACAGCTGCATCCGGCTCGATGCGCAGGGCCGGCGCATCCGCTTCGTGGGCACCACCCGCTGGAGCGACTTCGACTTGCTGGGCGAAGCCGAGCGCGATCGCGCCATGCGCGCGGCCACCTACTTCGTCGACGTGATGCGCTCGACACAGCATGGTGCGGTGTTCGATGCGGCGGCCGTGCGCACCGAGTCACTGGCCTGTCGTGAATGGCTGGAAGGTGAATTGGCCCGCCGTCCCGAAGCGGCGGCTGAGCCCTGGGACGCCACCGTGGTCATCACCCACTACGGCCCGAGCGCACGCAGCACCGACCGTCGCTACGGAAAACAGCCGGGCAGCGCCAGCTTCTGCAATGCCGATGACGACTTGATGCCCGGCGCCGACCTGTGGATACACGGGCACCTGCACTGCCGCCACGACTACCGTGTGGCGCATGCGAATGGTGATACCAGGGTGATCTGCAATGCCCGCGGACACAGCCGCAAGGGCGAGGCCGATGGCTACGACGGGCTGCGCACCTTCGAGGTGTGATGCGCTGCGATCAGCCGATACGGCAGATCGGCCAGCGGCGTGTCGTCAGATGACCGAGCGGCCGTTGAGTCGATCTGCTGCAGGGTAGACGGAGTCGCCGCCGAACTGCGAGTTATCGGCCAAGACGCGGCTTTCGGGGTCGGCCTGCAAGCGGGCCTCGAGCGCCAGATCGGTGCCCATGCCGCCCATGTCGTCGGTCTCACGTGGCACGCGGGGCAACGACCAGCGTCCCCCCAAGGCCTGCCACCATGAAACTCTGCGACCGTTTCGCACCACCGCTCTCCTGTTGACCCCCACTTGGGCCATGGAGACAGTTTGCGGCCTCAGCGTGATGGCCAAGTGACAAAAAGCAACGGCAATCACCGTCAGTTCGTGACAGGCGGCGCGGATGTCTCACCGGCGGCGGCCGGAGCCTCGCGCTGGCGGCGCACCCGGGCGCACCGCAGGCCCGCGCGGTCTGGACAAATCCGCCAGCAGCAAGGTCGCACGCACGAGTTCTTCCACCGCGTCGGCCAGCTGTGACGGCGGCTCGAGCGATTCGATTTCGGCGAGCAACTCGTCGGCGTCTTCCAGATCCTCGGGGTCGAGATGGCGATACAGCAAGGCGAGCGGCGCGGTCATCGTCTTGGCGTCAAGCCGCATCAGCGCCGGAAAAAACTCCTGCGCCGTGGCAAAGCCGGCCACCCACGGATAGACCGCATCGCAAGCGGTGGGCTCGCGCTCACCATCGGGGTCATCGCCTTCTTCCATCTCGAACACCCAGGGATCGAACCACTGGCGATCGGCAATGGCCTGGCTCAGCTCAACATGGCGGCGGCGCACCAGCGCATGCAGCCCGGTGGCATCGAACGAAGCCGGCAAGGCACGCCCGTCGGCGTCGGTGATGTGCGGCAACCACTGTGCCTCGGCCACTGGCTGTGGCTGCAGCAGCACACCGCACAGAAAGCCATCGACCATGCTCACGTCCAAAGGCTCGAGCGGCGCGGGCACCCGGTCGAGGGCGTCTTGCAGCTCATCGATCTCGCGCTCAACCAGCGGCGCGACGGCTGGTGACTGAGGAGCGCTGACCGAAGGTGCAGCGTGCGTGCCGCCGGAGCGGGGTCGAAAGGTGTTGGCCATGCACAGATTGTGGCCGTGCGCCACCGCGCCGCGGCTGGTGCGGGCCTGAGGGGCAAAGTGGCGCGCGAATTGCCTAGACTGCAAACACCCGACCTCACCCCCCACCGCCATGAGCACCCACACCGCACCCGTTCCCGCGTTCACCTCAGCCACCGAGGTGGCGCATTTCATTGACGGACGTCACGTGAGCGGCAGCAGCGGTCGCCGCCAGAGTGTCTACAACCCCACCACCGGCGCGGTGGCGCGCCAAGTGGCGCTGGCCAGCGCCGACGAGGTGACGGCAGCCGTGGCCGCCGCGCAGGCCGCGTCCACCGGCTGGGCCGACACGCCGCCGATCCGCCGCGCGCGGGTGATGTTCAAGTTTCTCGAGCTGATGAACCAGCACCGCGACGCGCTCGCCGCCATGATCACCGCCGAGCACGGCAAGGTGTTCACCGACGCGCAAGGCGAGGTCAGCCGCGGCATCGACATCATCGAATTCGCCTGCGGCATCCCGCAGTTGCTCAAGGGCGACTACACCGAGCAGGTTTCCACCGGCATCGACAACTGGACGCTGCGCCAGCCGCTGGGCGTGGTGGCTGGCATCACGCCCTTCAACTTTCCGGTGATGGTGCCGTGCTGGATGTTCCCGGTGGCCATCGCCGCGGGCAACACCTTCGTGCTCAAGCCCAGCGAGCGTGACCCCTCGGCCAGCATCTTCATGGCCGAACTGCTGCGCCAGGCCGGCCTGCCCGACGGCGTATTCAACGTGGTGCAAGGCGACAAGCTGGCGGTCGACACGCTGCTCGAGCACCCCGACGTCAAGGCCATCAGCTTCGTCGGCTCGACCCCGATCGCGCAGTACATCTACGAGACCGGCGCCCACCACGGCAAGCGCGTGCAAGCCCTCGGCGGTGCCAAGAACCACCTGGTGGTGATGCCTGACGCCGACCTTGAGCAAACCGTCGATGCGCTGATTGGCGCGGGCTACGGCTCGGCCGGCGAGCGCTGCATGGCGATCAGCGTGGCCGTGGTCGTGGGCGACGTGGCCGATAAGCTGGTGTCGGCGCTAACCGCGCGCGCGAAGACGCTCAAGGTCAAGGACGGCATGCAACTCGACGCCGAGATGGGCCCCATCGTCACCCGTCAGGCGCTCGATCGCATCACCGGCTACATCGCCGCCGGCGTGGCCGAAGGCGCGACGCTGGTGGTCGACGGGCGCGTCGATGCGCACACCGGCGCGCCGTTCCGCGTGGCCGGCTTCGAAGACGGCTTTTTCATCGGCGGCACGCTGTTCGATCACGTCACCACCGACATGAAGATCTACCGCGAGGAGATCTTCGGCCCGGTGCTTGCGGTGGTGCGCGTACCCGACTTCGCCGCCGCGGTGAAGCTGATCAACGACCACGAGTTCGGCAACGGCGTGGCGTGCTTCACCAGCGACGGCAACGTGGCGCGCGAGTTCGCGCGGCGCATCGAGGTGGGCATGGTCGGCATCAACGTGCCGATCCCGGTGCCCATGGCGTGGCACGGCTTTGGCGGCTGGAAGAAGAGCCTGTTTGGCGACATGCACGCCTACGGCGAAGAAGGCGTGCGCTTTTACACCAAGCAAAAAAGCGTCATGCAGCGCTGGCCCGCGAGCATCGCCAAGGGTGCCGAGTTCGTGATGCCCACGGCCAAGTGATCGCTGGCCGCGCCGCGAGCGGTCGGCGCCGTGGCTGCCCCTAAGCGCTCAGCGCGCCGAGCGCCGCTACGGTCATCGCCTTGAGCACAAGCTGCAGTCGATCGGCGTGCGCTGGCTGGTAGTCGAACGGCGCTTGTTCGTTCATGTAGAGGCACTGGCACAGCTCGAGCTGGATCGCGTGCACCCGCTCGGTGGGGTGTCCGTGGTGGCGGGTGATGTAGCCGCCCTTGAAGCGGCCGTTGACCACCGAGGTGTAGCCGCTTGCCTGCGCGACGGCCACCACCGGCGCCAGCACCTCGGGCGCGCAGCTCGCGCCGTCGGCGGTGCCCAGGTTGAGGTCAGGCAGCTTGCCGTCGAACAGACGCGGCAGGCGGCTCGCGATCGAGTGCGCTTCCCACAGCAGCACGCGGCCGTGCAGCACCTTGAGACGCTCGATCTCTTCGGCCAGCGCATCGTGATACGGCTGCCAGTACAGGCCGAGCCTGCACTCGACTTCCGCCGCGTCGGGCTCGCGACCGGGCCGGTACAGCGGCTCGCCGCGAAAGGTCTCGCCCGGGCACAAGCCGGTGGTGACCTGGCCGGGATACAGGCTTTGGTTGTCGGGCGGACGGTTCAGGTCGATCACGCAGCGCGAATGCACAGCCGACAGCACCGAAGCACCCATCTCGTGCGCAAAGGCGTACAGCCGGTCCAGGTGCCAGTCGGTGTCGGCAAGTTCCAGCGCGGCATCGGTGTAGTCGCCACGCAGCACCTCGGGGATGTGCGTGCCGACGTGGGGGATGGACACAAGCAGCGGCCGCGTGCCGCGAACCAGGCGATAGGGTGGCAAAGCGTCAGGGATCGTCATGCGCAGGGCCTTGAAAAAGCGCGTCAAGCGGCGCCGGATCGCTCGGGCGTCGACCACTGCAACGCCTCGGGCGGCAGTGTAGGCATCGGCGACGGCTTCGCCAAAGAAGCCCGGCACGCTCAGGTGAGCGCCATCTCGTTAGCGTTCGACGGTCTGAGCGACAAGTTGGGACAGTTCCTGCTGTGCCGCCCACGCCTTGAGGCGTGGATGACGTGAAACGTTGGGAAGCATGGGCCGCAAGGTTGGCGACCACTTTCAGCACTGATGGGTGGTGCGCCCGGCTGGGATCGAACCAGCAACCCCTGCCTTCGGAGGGCAGTACTCTATCCATTGAGCTACGGACGCAACGAGGGTGATTGTAGTCAGCGCCCTTTTGCCCACCGGCCGCGACGGCACCCCCGCTTATACTCGCGCGCCGGGCTGGAAGACCCCAGGTTTCCGGCGCAACTTCTCCCCAATCGCACCACCCGCCACTCGAGGATTTCATGAGCGACGCCAGCCACTCTCACGAAGAAGAAGCCCACGAAGGGCCGATCAAGACCCCAAAGCAACTGATCACCGCCATTGTTTTTTCGATCCTCGTACCCGTCTTCGCCATCGTGCTGCTCGCCACCTATGTCACGACTGACAAGCGACCCGCAGCAGGCAGCGACGGTCTCGGCGCCGAAGCCACGGCCCTGCGGATTTCGCGGGTCGGCCACGTGGAAGTGAAAGACGCTTCGAGCCCCGCCGCCTTGAAGACCGGCGAGCAGGTCTACACGGCACAGTGCTCGGGCTGTCATTCGGCCGGCATGCTGGGCGCGCCTAAATTCGGTGACGCCGAAGCCTGGGCTCCACGCATCGCGCAAGGCTACGAGGTCCTGCTGAACAGCGCACTCAAGGGCAAGAACTCGATGAGTGCCCAAGGCGGTGGCGACTACAGCGATGTGGAAATCGGCCGCTCGGTGGTCTACATGGCCAACCAGAGCGGCGCGAAGTTTGCCGAGCCGGCAGTGCCTGGCGCAGCCGCCCCGGCTGCAGACGCTGCCCCAGCAGCGGCCAGCGCAGAGGCTTCCGCACCAGCTGACGCCGCCAAGTAAGGCAGCGAACGGCTCATCTCAAACGGCCCCAGTCGGGGCCGTTTGCACGTCTGAGTCAGGCGCGGTGCTCGGCAGCCGGGCTCAGCGTGACACGAAAGCGCTGCTGCAATTGAGCAAAGGTGGTCTCGGTCACCGCAGGCCACAGGCCTTGCTCGATGGCATCGGCGGCGGTTTCCATGTCCAGGGTGTGAACCAGGCCTAGGCCCAGGTCGGTGGCCACGAAGAGCCGACCGAGCTCGTCCAGCCATGTCGAGTCCAACACAGCCGCGCGGCCGCTGTGGCTGAGCAATTCGACGCGCTTGAGGCGGCCGCTGGCATCGCGCGATCCCGAAAGCCGCCACACCCAAGGCGCAGCCTCTAGCTCCACATAGACGCGCTGCGGTCCGTTCTGGAAAAACCAGGCACCGGACTCATCGCTGGCGTAATTGCGCTCGATGAAGTCGCGCAGTCCGACGTGCTCCAAGCGGCTGCCCTTGGCCTGCGGAAACAGCCCGGCGGCCTGCGTGCGGTCGTCGCGCAAGTACCAGTCACCACGCGCATCAAGCGCCAGCCAGCCGCGGCAATGCGGCACCTTGGGCCATTTCTTCAGCGCAGCGGCAACGATGTCGTCCATGGCCGAGTCAGCTCCAGCCGTGCGAGCTCAGCCAATGCAGCACGCGTTGGGGCGTGGCCAGCAGCCCACCCGGAAATCGCCCGGTCGCAAAGCCGTTGTGTCCACCGCGCTCGGGCTGCCACAGGGTGACGTGCTGGCCCACCTCGGCCTGACGCGGCAAGGACCACGCCGGCACGAACGGGTCATTGCGCGCGTTGAGCACCAGCGCCGGGAGGCGGATGCGGTGCATGTGCGGCTTGGCCGAGCCACGCAGCCAGTAGTCCTCGGTGTTGCGAAAGCCGTGCACGGGCGCGGTGTAGAGGTTGTCAAAGGCGTACAGATCGCGAGCGGCCAGCATCTTTTCGCGGTTGAACAGGCCCGGGTTCATGCGCAGTTTTGCCAGCGCCTTGGGTCGCAGCGAATTCAGGAACATGCGGGTGTAGACCTGCCGGTTGAAGCCCGCGCCCACCGCATGGCCACAGGCGGTGAGATCCACCGGCGACGACACCGCGGCAATGGCGCCAACCCGCGTCGAGGCCTGTTCGCCGGCTTCTTGCGCCCAACGCAGCAGCGCATTGCCACCCAGCGAGATGCCCACCGCCACGCGCGGCCCGGCATGAGCGGCCGCAAAGCGATCGAGCATCCAGCCGATTTCCTCGAAGTCGCCCGAGTGATAAGCGCGCTGCGTGAGATTGGGCGAACCGGAGCAGCCCCGAAAGTGCGGAATGGCAAAGCGCCAGCCCAGTTGCTGCGCCACCTGGGCAAACGGCCGCACGGTGTGGCTGGACGATGAGCCTTCGAGTCCGTGGAACAGCACCAGCAGCGGCGTGGGCTCGGTTCGCGCGGACAAGGGTTCTAGCCAGTCGACGTCGATGAAATCGGCATCGGGCGTGGTCCAGCGCTCACGCACAAAGCTCGGCTTGAAGCCATCGAGCCGCTTGCACACCAGCGCTGGCCAAATCGTCTGCACGTTGCCGCCCAGAGCACCGCCACCCAACAACCACCTGGGTGTGGCGTCGGGGTGCTCCATCAGTGCAGCACCGTCGCCATTTCAGCCATCTCGTGAACCTCGTGAGGCGAGCCCGGACTGGCGTGGTGCGCCACCATGCGCCAGCCCAGTGGCGTCTTCAGGTACACGTTGGTGGCGACCACCCAGTTGGACTGAATGCCCATCTCGACGGGCATCTGCACGCGCTCGAGCACGCTGTGAACCGCGCTGAACGGGGTTTGCAGTCGAACCACCCGCTCGGGGTGCACATCGATCACGCCCTGCGCAAAGATGGCCCCAAAGCTCTCGCGGATCGCGATCACGCCGACCAGGCGCGGCCCCGCGGGATGCACGCAGCAGATCTCGTCTTCATCGCCCCAGACCGCCATCAGCCGATCGAGTTCGCCGTGCTGCAGGGCTTCGTAGAACTGCTGCTCGGCCTCTTCGGGGCTCGCGAGCGTCGCCGGTGGAACCTTGGGGGAGTTCATGCAGCGTCTTGGCTGGCTCAGTGAGCGTGGACTTTTTCGCCGGCCTTCAGCGCGTACACCGTGCCGCAATACGGGCACTTGCCCGATCCGGTGGTGACCACGTCGATGAAGACCCTGGGGTGGTTGCTCCACAACGCCATCTTGGGGTTGGGGCAAGCCACCACGCCCGGGCCTTGCAGCTCTTTGGCAGTGACTTCAATGGCTTCGGTGGGTGCGCTCATGGTGTCGCTTCTAGGTGGATGGCTTGAAGATGGCAGCTCAGACCGCCGTCAGCCAGGCGGCGTACTTCGGGTTGCGTCCGTTCACGATATCGAAGAACGCGGCCTGTATTTTCTCGGTGATCGGCCCGCGTGAGCCCTGACCGATCTCGAGGCGGTCGAGTTCACGGATCGGCGTCACTTCGGCGGCGGTGCCGGTGAAGAAGGCCTCGTCGCAGATGTAGATCTCATCGCGGGTGATGCGCTTTTCGACGATCTTCAGGCCCAGGTCGGCGCAAATGGCGAAGATGGTGTTGCGGGTGATGCCGTTGAGCGCACCAGCCGACAGGTCGGGCGTGTAGACCACACCCTTGTGGATGATGAACAGGTTCTCGCCAGCGCCTTCGCTCACAAAACCGGCCACATCGAGCAACAGTGCCTCGTCGTAACCATCGTCGGTGGCTTCCATGTTGGCGAGGATGGAGTTGGTGTAGTTGCTCACCGCCTTGGCCTGCGTCATCGAGATGTTGACGTGATGGCGTGTGTAGCTGCTGGTCTTCACGCGGATGCCGCGCTTCAGGCCCTCTTCACCCAGATACGCACCCCAGGTCCAGGCCGCCACCATCAGGTGGATGGTGTTGCCCTTGGGGCTGACGCCGAGCTTCTTGTCGCCGATCCACACCAGCGGGCGGATGTAGCCGCTGGCCAATTTGTTCTCGCGCACCACCGTGCGCTGCGCCTCCATCACGGTGTCGAGATCGAAGGGGATCTTCATGCGCAAGATCTTGGCGCTGTTGAACAAGCGCTCGGTGTGCTCGCGCAACCGGAAGATCGCCGGGCCTTGCGCGGTGTCGTAAGCCCGCACACCTTCAAAGGCTCCGCAGCCGTAATGCAGCGTGTGCGACAGCACATGGATCTTGGCGTCGCGCCACTCCACGAGTTCGCCATCCATCCAGATCTTGCCGTCACGGTCGGACATCGACATGAAAGTCTCTCAATGCAAAAAGTTGGCGGATTTTAGGTGCGTGCGGCCCGCGCTCGGCAGACAAATCTGGGCAGCAGGGTTGGCCCGCCGTGGTGACACAAGGCGCGACGCGGGATGCGCGACGCGAATCAGGAAATTCCTGCCAGTCGGCCGCAAAACCCCCTATTCAGGGGGTAGGCAAACTGGTGCCTGACGGTCACAATCAAACCTATTGAAGACCCGACCGGAGAGTGCCATGCGCAACACATCAAAGTTTCTTCGCCGCGGGCTCGCCGCTGCCGTTCTGGTCGGCGCTGCCCTTCCAGCTTCAGCGCTGACCGTTTTCACCCTCAATATTCCAGCCGGCTTGACCTACGGCACCGTCTCGCTGCAGCAAGTTGACGCGGACACCGTCAACGTCCATGTGGTGCTGGCCGACGGCTACAACTTTGTGGACACCGGCAGGCACGAGGTCTTCGGCTTCAACCTCAACCGGCCAAATCTGCCAGACGCTCAGGTGACCATCACCAACCCGTCGGAAGGCTATTACCTGGTGCCGGGCAGCACGCAGACCGGCGGCTTCGGATTCTTCGAGTACGGCATTGCGTGCCGTGAGCAGCAGAAGTCCCGTGGCCAAGTGACGGTCACGGGATGCAAGGGCGGCCAGAACTCGCTCACACCCAATGACGAAATGAGCTTCGACGTGAATCGCCAGAGCATCACCGAAGACAGCTTCAACGACAACGGCAAAGGCTATTACTTCACCGCTGATGTTTATGGCCCTAAGGATGGCGGCGGAAACGGCACATTCCCCGTGGGCAGCAATGTGGCCCCCATCCCCGAACCAGAGACCTACGCATTAATGCTCGCCGGTCTGGGTGTGGTGGGCTTCATGGCACGTCGTCGCAAGACCGTGTGATCCCATACCCTCGCACTTCGACCCACCCCGCTTCGGCGGGGTTTTTTGTTTTTCACAGCCCGCGCACGACGTCGATGGCCTGCTCGATGCGTTCGACCGCATGGATGGTCAGGCCCTCGATCGGTTTTTTCGGGGCGTTGGCCTTGGGCACGACGGCAACGCAAAAGCCGAGCTTGGCGGCTTCTTTCAGGCGCTCTTGCCCGCGCGGCGCGGGGCGCACCTCACCGGCCAGGCCGACTTCGCCAAAGGCGATGAAACCGCGCGGCAGCGGCTTGCCGCGCAGGCTGCTCTGGATGGCCAGCATCACCGCCAGATCGGCGGCCGGCTCGGCGATGCGCACTCCGCCCACGGCGTTGACGAACACATCCTGGTCCGAGCACGCAATGCCGGCGTGGCGGTGCAGCACCGCCAGCATCATGGCCAGACGGTCGCGGTCGAGACCCACGCTCAGGCGCCGCGGGCTGGGTCCGCCGCTGTCGACCAGCGCCTGGATTTCAACCAGCAACGGCCGCGTGCCTTCCAGCGTGACCAGCACGCACGAGCCGGCCACCGGATCGCCGTGGGTCGACAGGAAGATCGCGCTCGGGTTGGCCACGCCCTTGAGGCCGCGCTCGGTCATGGCGAACACGCCGATCTCGTTGACGGCGCCAAAGCGGTTCTTGATGGCACGCACCAGCCTGAAACTGCTGTGCGTGTCGCCTTCAAAGTACAGCACGGTGTCCACGATGTGCTCGAGAACGCGCGGGCCGGCCAGCGCGCCTTCCTTGGTCACATGGCCGACCAGCACGATGGTGGTGCCGCTTGATTTGGCGATGCGGGTGAGCTGCGCCGCACATTCGCGCACCTGCGCCACCGAGCCTGGCGCCGAGGTGAGCGCGTCGCTGTAGACGGTCTGGATGGAGTCGATCACGCAAACCGCAGGCTGCTCGGCGGTGATGGTGGCGGCAATCTTCTCGAGCTGGATCTCGGCGATCACGCGCACCTGCGAGCCGCCGGTCGCCTCGCCCAACCCGAGGCGGCGCGAGCGCAGCGCCACTTGCGCGCCCGACTCTTCGCCGCTCACGTACAGCGTGCGCACATTGCGCGACAGCGCGTCGAGTGCTTGCAGCAGCAGCGTTGATTTGCCGATGCCCGGATCGCCGCCGATCAGCACCACGCCGCCGGCCACGATGCCGCCGCCCAGCACGCGGTCGAGCTCATCGATGCCGGTGGGTTGGCGGTCGACGTCCGAGGCCTCGATGTCGGCCAGCGTGGCCACCGGCAGCGCGCCGGCCAGCGCTTGGTAGCGGTGCTTGGGGCCGGCGGCTTCGGCGACCGATTCGACCAGGCTGTTCCAGGTGTCGCACGACGGGCATTTGCCCAGCCACTTGGGACTGGTGCCGCCGCATTCGGCGCAGGTGTAGATCGATTTGGGCTTGCTCAC
>Ga0247832_1000113_pt1:0-150000 | contig 152743 bp, 126 predicted proteins | sample LaCruzMarch2015__10_FD_192407 | JGI IMG/M metagenome (GOLD analysis project Ga0247832, IMG submission 192407) | Freshwater microbial communities from meromictic Lake La Cruz, Castile-La Mancha, Spain - LaCruzMarch2015_4m | ecosystem: Environmental > Aquatic > Freshwater > Lake... | reverse complement strand
AAGTTGATTCCGTAAGTAGTGGCGAGCGAAAGCGGACAAGCCCATTAAGTTATATAGAGGGTAGTGGAATGGTCTGGGAAGGCCAACCAAAGGGGGTGATAGTCCCGTACATGAAAGCCTTTATATAGTGAATTGAGTAGGGCGGGACCGGAGAAATCCTGCCTGAATATGCCGGCACCATCCGGTAAGGCTAAATACTCCTGAGAGACCGATAGTGAACCAGTACCGTGAGGGAAAGGTGAAAAGAACCGCAAGCAGCGGAGTGAAAAGACCCTGAAACCGTATGTCTACAAGCGGTCGGAGCGAAAGCGACGGCGTGCCTTTTGCATAATGATCCTACGAGTTATTCCTTACTAGCGAGTTTAAGTGCTTCAGGCACGAAGGCGTAGCGAAAGCGAGTCTGAATAGGGCGTTTAGCTAGTAGGGATAGACGCGAAACCGAGTGATCTACCCATGGGCAGGTTGAAGGTGAGATAGTCTCTCACTGGAGGACCGAACCGGTAAACGTTGAAAAGTTTTCGGATGACCTGTGGGTAGGGGTGAAAGGCTAATCAAACTCGGAGATAGCTCGTACTCCCCGAAATGCATTTAGGTGCAGCGTTGGGAAGAGTATTGCGGAGGTAGAGCTACCAATAGGGCTAGGGGGCTTCACCGCCTACCAACCCCTGATGAACTCCGAATGCCGTAATATTGCACCAGCAGTGAGGCTACGGGTGCGAAGGTCCGTGGCCAAGAGGGGAACAACCCAGACCATCAGCTAAGGTCCCTAAATTTGAGCTAAGTTGGATAAACGAGGTGGGGATGCTATGACAGCTAGGATGTTTGCTTGGAAGCAGCAATTCATTTAAAGAGTGCGTAACAGCTCACTAGTCGAGCGTTCCTGCGCGGAAAATGAACGGGCATCAAGCTCAATACCGAAGCTATGGACTCTACGGAGTGGTAGGGGAGCATTCTAGTTGCGGCGAAGCTGTACTGCGAGGTATGGTGGAGCGGCTAGAAAAGAAAATGTAGGAATGAGTAACGAAAAAATGGGTGAGATACCCATTCGCCGTAAGACTAAGGGTTCCTCGTTCGATGTTAATCAGAACAGGGTTAGCCGGGTCCTAAGGAGCAGCCGAGAGGCGAATCTGATGGCAATCTGGTAAAAATTCCAGAGCTTGCATACACTAAAAAGGGGACGGGGTTGAGGAGATTGCACGTACTGACGGAATAGTGCGTTGAGCGGAAGCCTCTGGCTGAAGCGAGCGATTGAATGAGCCTCCAAGAAAAGCCGAAGTATGCAACCCGTACCGTAAACCGACACAGGTAGTCGAGGAGAGTATCCTAAGGCGCTCGAGTGAACCACGGTTAAGGAACTAGGCAAATTAGCCCCGTAACTTCGGGAGAAGGGGCACCACGAGAGTGGTCGCAGTGAAGAGGTCCAGGCGACTGTTTAGCAAAAACACAGGACTCTGCCAAATCGAAAGATGAAGTATAGGGTCTGACACCTGCCCGGTGCCGGAAGGTTAAGGAAGGGGCTTAGCGCAAGCGAAGGTCTTAACTGAAGCCCCGGTAAACGGCGGCCGTAACTATAACGGTCCTAAGGTAGCGAAATTCCTTGTCGGGTAAGTTCCGACCTGCACGAATGGTGTAACGATCTGGACACTGTCTCAACCGTGAGCTCGGTGAAATTGAAGTATCGGTGAAGATGCCGGTTACCCGCAATGGGACGAAAAGACCCCGTGAACCTTTACTACAACTTCACGTTGGGTTTGAGCATAAGATGTGTAGGATAGGTGGGAGGCATTGAAGGGCAGACGCTAGTTTGTTTGGAGCCGTCCTTGAAATACCACCCTTCTTATGCTTAGATTCTAACCACAGGGACAGCGTGTGGTGGGTAGTTTGACTGGGGTGGTCGCCTCCAAAAGAGTAACGGAGGCTCGCAAAGGTACCCTCAGCATGGTTGGTAATCATGCGAAGAGCGTATGAGTAGAAGGGTGCTTGACTGAGAGACGGACGCGTCGAACAGGGACGAAAGTCGGCTCAAGTGATCCGGTGGTTCCGCATGGAAGGGCCATCGCTCAAAGGATAAAAGGTACTCCGGGGATAACAGGCTGATCTCCCCCAAGAGCTCACATCGACGGGGAGGTTTGGCACCTCGATGTCGGCTCGTCACATCCTGGGGCTGGAGAAGGTCCCAAGGGTTGGGCTGTTCGCCCATTAAAGTGGCACGCGAGCTGGGTTCAGAACGTCGCAAGACAGTTCGGTCTCTATCTATTGCGGGCGTTGGAATATTGAGGAGATCTGATTCCAGTACGAGAGGACCGGATTGGACGAACCTCTAGTGTACCAGTTGTACTGCCAAGTGCACCGCTGGGTAGCTATGTTCGGAACGGATAAGCACTGAAAGCATCTAAGTGCGAAGTCGACTCCAAGATGAGTATTCCTTTAGGGTTGTGGAAGATTACCACGTTGATAGGCTATAGGTCGAAGTGTGGCAACATGCGTAGCCGAGTAGTACTAATTACCCGAAAGCTTCTTACGTGAAGAAGAATGGAAGGGGCAAGCAGCAATGCTTGCCCCGTGAAAGAACTAAAGTGCCTTTGCTAGCATACTTATTACTTCTGCCCAATTGTCATGAAAATACAAGGGACTACAATGAAGATTGTAGTTTAACAGTGATGAAAAGTTTAAGCTTAAAGTTTATGAAGGATATGTTGAGGATTGTGACTCAGCATTCATAACTTATAACTTATGACACATCACTCACCAAAGAATTGTTGGTGGTTATAGCGAGCGGGTTCCACCTCTTCCCATTCCGAACAGAGAAGTTAAGCCGCTCAGCGCTGATGGTACTGCCGTTAGGTGGGAGAGTAGGTCGCTGCCAACTCAATACAAACATAAAGCCTCATCCGTTTATTCGGGTGGGGCTTTTCTGTGTTTGGAGAGTTTCGTATTTGCAGTAGAACGTTCCGATTCGTGACGCACTGCGTCACAAATTGAAGACAATTGGTTTGCGCCGACTCCCTTCTATCCTACCATAATGTAACCTGGTTAACCACGGAGTGGTTTAATGCTGAATAGCCGCGGTCGTCCGCGGACAAAAGGATGGGAAAGTATGGATTCAGGAAGATGCTACTGATCTGCCATTGGTTCTAAAATTGGAACAAGCTGGTGTGCCGAAGGAGGAGATCGTTTTGGCTTTTCATGCGCCGTACAAAAGAGCCTTGTCGGGGTATGGGGTGGCGTAAATTCAATCATTTGACGGAACCCCAATTGATCAAACATTATGATGATGATTCTTTTAATGTTTTCCAAAATTGTCTGACTGTGATTAACTTCGGCTCTGAAAAATTGGTAATCGCCTTTCCACTTACCAAATTATCAAGAGCTTTTTTTAACTTGACTTCGCTTGTTACAGAGCCTAAAAATCGTTCAATAACTTTATGAGTTTTGTTTTTTACGTCAAGACAGACTGTAATCTTGACTTCGTCGGCAAAGTTGAAATCAGATTTATGGTAATCTTCAGTTCCTTGAGAGATCATTACCACTACTACTCCCTTAGAGCGAATGAGTCTAAGCATTTTTTCCAGCATCCCTCTAGCATTAGTATTATTTAAATAAATATGCGCCTCATCAATGACAACAACATAACGAAGAGGATTGAGCATATTTCCATCAGGAACCACGTCGTTGAAATTCATAAATTCATTCAAAAGATAGTTTAGGGTTAAAAATACACAAAGTTGTCTAAGCTTGTCAGACATGGCTGAAGGCAAACTTAAATAGAGACTCTCGTTATAAATTTTTGAATTTGGGTTCGATGGGTTAGAAAATATCCCACTTGCTAAATCCTTTAAAATGGCATACAGAATATCCGGTTTTTCCTTGGCTGCATCGTAGTAGTTTTCTAATTCTTCAAAGATGGCCTCTAAAGAAGGATATGACCCATCTTTTTTTGCCTCGATACAATTAGTTACGATAGTTTTTAATGAATTTTTTTGCTTTGCACCAAGCTTGGGCTCAATAGCTCCAATGGCATCTACAAAAGCATTAATATTGAACGTTTGATAGCGTTCATTGGATAAATTTATAAAGCTCAGAGGATTGAACTCCCAAGGAGTTTCCAATGGGTTGAGGTATCTACAACCTGTGGCTTCAAGAAACGGCTTTAATTTATCGGATTTCCCTTCACCTTTGTAGTCAAAGTAAATAAATTTTAATTGACGGTTTGATTTTTTAGAAATCTGAAAGAGTACATCTTTGATTAATTCAGTTTTGCCAGAACCATTCATACCTGCAAAAGCGATATGGTGACTTTTGAACTCGTTGAGATCATTGAGTCGAATGACTATACTATTTCCCTCTTCTGTTGAACCTAATTCAAAATCTATTAAACCATGCAATGAGGGAGATTCCTGAACCTGTGATGGAGTGGGACTAAATTTATCGTCTGATAGGAGATTCATCCCTTTTTTGATGATGCCAATTAGATAATCAACATGAGCAAATTTACCTCTATCAGAATCTAATATCTCTTTTCCTAACCGCTCTAGTCCAAAATCCATATGAACTTTGGCTAATTTCATGAATTCTGAATGATCAAGTATTTTGCCATAGTGTTGATTAAAAAGAGAATGATAAAGAGTAAAACTTTCTCGCCCACCGAAAATGTCTTTTTCATCAATCTCTTTACCTGAATTATCTAGACTACCGAAGTCAGTGAAATCGAATTTCTTGTTCAATTGCAATGAATAAGCAATGGCTATTCGTGCGGGCACATAATAATACTTGAAATCGTAAGTCTGTTTTAGACGCTCGATAATAACTGAATTGGCTTTGCTAGTTTTGATTGACATGGATTAAAAATATTCGTTAAGGATGGTAGTTTGATTGTCCTGGTTAACTAACAAGTAAGCATGAGATACAAATTGCTCAATCTCATGTTTACGCCGTTGAGTGATTTCTTCATCGGTTGACAAAATAACAACTTGATTAGCAAGATACGGATAATAGTCCTTCACAAAATTATCCTTATGTTGGCGATCAAGCCTGCCCAATGGAGTGTCAATAAAGACAGGCAAATCTACAATTGCTTCTGTTAGTATAGCTTTCAAAAGGCAAGAGATGAAAATTTGCTTCTCGCCACTGGATGGTAGAGGAACGTCCTCTTCATTTTTTAAAATTGCAACTTCTAGCCCATCGCCATCGGGCAAAATCTTGACTCGTACTTCATCGAGAAAATCTTTCTTATGCATGATTCTATGCATTTCATGTAGAATGTTTTTCTCCAATGAATGGCATTTTGCTATTTTCTGCGCTTGTACAAATTCCTTTAACGAAGTTATATAACGATTCACCTCGTCAATTTTACCTTGATCTTGTTTGGAGACTTCTACTTGATTGAGAAGGTTTTCAACTTGTTTTTTCGTTTTGTTCGTTTCCTCCTGAAGCCGTATTAGATCATTTGATAGTGATCCTTTCTCTTGGATAGCTTGATCTCGATTTTGTTGAGCTGTACGCAAATTTTCTTTCCAATCCAAAATATTATCGTCTTCAGCATGTGCTCTTGCTCTGTTAAGATCTCGTTGTACGTCGTTTAGATCGTTTTTTATTCTAATATAATCATTAAAGACTCCTTGAAATAACTGGTCTGATTGGCGCTGCAAATTGGTATAGGTATCGAAAATATAGTCTGTAGCTCCTTTTCCTAAATCATGGGTGAACGATAAGAGTGATTCTCCGTCGCTTTCTCCTAAGTACAAATTACCGAACAGCTCTTCAGCTTTGGTATAATAAAAAGACTTTTGCTTCATCGTCATGTCCTCTTGGGGGTAGGGGGGGCGATTGAAAAGGCTTTCCAGAAATTCTTCTGCTTGTTCTTGTACTTCTTTTTTTGCTGCTGACTTTCTTTGAAGTGTTTCTTCGGATTGAATATGTTCAACTAGTTCTGTGAACTTACCAGCAGCAATGGCAAATGGAAGAAATTCCGAAATCTCGTGCAAGCGCTCTGCAAGTTTGGCTTTTGCTTGTTCGGCATTACTCTTAGTTCGTTCTAATTCGCCTACATTAAGGTTCAAATTTTTAGCTCCTGACTGTGCGAGGAACGTATTAAGCTCTTTGATTTTACTATCCAATAAATTTATTTCTTCCTCTTTTTCAGAAAATTTATTTTTTAGCTCTTCAATTTTGTTGGTATTGAGCGTAATTTGGTTATTATATGCTTCTATCTGTCTGAACAAATTACTTTGCTGAGCATTTTTGGTTTTTAGGGCATCTCGATAAACTTGCAAATCTTGGATAAGGCTCTCATATTTACCGAGCCCCAAAATTTTCCCCAAGGCATCATTCATTACTCGACCTTGTTCCTTTACACTTAGTTCTGCGATTTCTGATATTTTTTCAGCATCAAAAAAGAAAAACTTAGCGGCATCCTTTGGAACTAAAAAGGTATCAACAAAGATTGGTTTATGCTCTTCTTCACTCACCAACTGATTTTCTTTTCCGTCAATTAAAATTGTAAACTGCTCATCATAAGTGGCTGTATTATAGCTACGAATCAAAGTGACAGTAGACACGTTAAAGGTATCAGAAGTAAGGGCGTCAGAAAGCTCTACTCGAGTGAATTCAATACAAACGCTGAAAGAAACTTCACCTGATTCCCTGGCCTTCACATTCAAAGAAGACATCAAAAATTTCTCATAGTTTCCACTTTTGATCTCCTTCCTAAAAACCTTGTCTACATCAGCTATCCCTTTTCCATACAAACACCAGACTAGCCCTACCAAGAGGGAGGTCTTGCCCTGTCCATTTTTACCGCCAATTAGAACCAGATTCTGCTCAGGATTAACAGAAAGATTGAGTTCAGTCTCGCCATAAAAAGGCTTGAAATTGGTTAATTTAACTTTTGAAATTTCCATTAATTGCTGTTTGTAAGTTAATTACTGCTCAAGAACTCGTTTTATCGCATCCTGAATGCTGATTTTCTTGCTTAGGAGTGCTTTACTTACCTGCTGTTTTAGCAGAATTTCAACTTTTTTAAAATCAATTTCGTGCCTCTCGCAGATTACTTTTAATTGTTCTGCTTGTTGTTGTTTGATTTTCTCCCAGTCATTCATATCTGTGATATTTTGAGAAGTGAAACCATAAATATCATTGTAAATCTGATAAACACTTTCTGAATAACCATCTAAATTCCAAGTTATTTGGATGGCTTTTAGCTCTTGACCAGTTATAAGTTCCTGCCCTGTACTTTTTTGTGCATTCAAAAGCATGGTCAATATTTTAGCTCTGGCCATTATATTAAACGGCCCTTTCCCAGGGCTACCATTTCTCCTTTTATCAGAACGATAGTTCGGGTCATCTCTGTAATCTACCAGCCAATCTCTTAATTCTAGCATGGGAAGCATCCAATCTTCGCCGTTATCAATCAACGCCTCCATGCTGCGATCTTTTTTTACAACGGTACATACCCAACAACCGAAACGACTTTGACCGCAAGATGGAGTGGAAGTATCAATTACTAAGGGGCAATCACCTCCACTGCCATTTTTGTACAATGTGATTAAATCTCGATTTGAGCCATTCCAAGGGGAAGGAACCTGTAATAGATATTGCCAAAGCTCCTGAGTATTAACAAGCCGTAGAGGGGCGAATACATAAGCTAAATCTAAATCAACATGTCGCTTTAATCGTTGGTGATCAATCTGGTATTTATCCATGCTCCGTTTTCTATTGGAACTTTCGTCTTCCCTTGTACCAAGGAGGATAATTACCTCCCCATTTTGCTCTATTTGTTGTTTGATGTAAAGGCTTGTGGGTCTTATTTTCAGTCGCTCAGTGCACCAACGAAATGAATTATTGGGTGATGGATACCCTTTTCCGATAAGGTTTACCCAAAAACTATCTTCTAAGGCTGGAGTGGTTTTTACTACCGTAATTGGTAAACTTTCACTCTTTGCCCGGTTCTCAATATTTTCAAGACATCTATCGATCCATTCGACGATCTTAGGGTTTTCGACAAGTGTATCATTACAAACGACATGAATAGTTTTAGTTCGCTTTTCTTTAGGAATCTCCCGAAGAGCTTGCCATGTTAACTGCAATAATGCTGTACTATCTTTACCCCCACTAAACCCTATAATCCAGGGACGATCGTCCAATAGGTACTGGTCTATGATTTCATCTTTAATAAAGTCAAACTTCACGATGTTGGATATTAAGGCTGTTTTAAGCTTATAAAAAATTCACAATCCCATTTTCTGCCAGCGAGAGTCTACCCTTAGTTATGAGCTTTCTCAGCTGATAGTCCACTTGGACTTTTTCCAATTGTAAAGATAGACAAATATGCGCTAATAATTGGTCAAAGGGCATCCCACCTGTCTTTTTCAAAAGGCTAAAAATTTGCCGATTAGTTGAAGGTGGCATACCTCTGAAGTTTAGTTTTTCATGGTCATATTTCTTATCACTGAGCCCCCAAAAGCCATAACCAAAATCTTTGAATCTTTTGTTCTGTTCAAGGTATAGATTTGACATTAAGCTTTTCTCATTAGTTTCCGGTCTGAATCTTAGGGTATAACTTAGTATTTCAGACATGTATTTAGGTACATCGAATTGCTCGAGGTATTCCTCAACAATGGAACGAATAGTACCCCCCTTAATACCTTCGAGATTGCCCTCCCATTCGCGTAGCCCGTAAGTACTTTTTCGACCAAAAAAAATAAAAACATCTTTACCCCTATTAAGGTAACTTCGCAAATTATCTATGCCTCCCTGATAGTGAGGGTGATTGTTTTTTATTCGTGCATGAATTTCATGGATACTCATTGGACTTCTTTCGTTAGTGAGAACCTCAATCGCATAATCAGACACATTGACTAATGTGTTCCGGTGAAATGTTAAATTGCCTTCAAAATCAAAAGAAATAAGATCCGCAAAAACTTGCAGAATAATGGTTTGGCAGGATTCGCTAATGCGAGCTAAGAGGTCGAATTCCTTGGCTTTAAAAAATGAAACTAAATAGCCTTCGAAACGTAAATCATAATCTTGACGAATATCCATTTCCAATTGAGTGAACATATCTTCTACAAATGCTGAAAAATCAAAAGCGTTGAATAACTCTCTTTTAATTAGGAAGTCAATTTGGTCTGATTTTTTATTTACGTGCCAAAGCAGGTGAGTGTCATGGATTAAAAAACTTAATATTCGGGTGAAAAAAATGGCTTTGAAAGATACTGACTCCAATTCGTTTATCTCTTCTGCATAGGCGTTATAGGTGAGAATTAAGTCGTTGTCGTATTCCCATTTATAGGCTGTTATATCACGGAGTAAATCTCTTTGCTCAGCTAGTTTCGAAAAAGCTTCATCGAATTTTTCAACACTTTTTTCAGCAATTTGGCGGACTCGTTCTCTAGTTAAATTGAGAATGCTAGCTAGGTCTTCCATTGTTTCAACTGCAATCCCATTAAAATATCCAGAACGTCTCTCAAATATTAAGGCACTTCTTTCTGGTAATATCTTACCATTGCGGAACAGATAATCAATGAATCGAAACAAAGGAAATCGATTTTCCAAAAATGATTGCTCAAAAAAATGAAAATCAGATGCACTTAATTTATAGTTTCGGAATAACCAGCCTTTGTAAACTTCCAAACGAAGCACTTCTTCGCTAAGTTCCAAAACATAGAAATACTGTTGATGTAGCTCTTTGATGAAGGAAATGAGTTCACTTTCTGTTTTTACACCTGAATTAGGTATGTTAATCTCAATTTCATTTTTACCTTCTATGAAATTTCGATAGATTAACTCAAAGGTGACATTACTTTGGAATAGAGCATTAAGGCAATTTTGCCCTCGTTGGGAGAGTTTAGAAAACTCTCTCCAAGTTACATGATTAAGGGTTTTATTTTGTAGCCTTGAAAGGGGTTTTAAAATAGGAAAACGAGTATTCTCATCAAAAGTCGAGTCGGCTTCAATGGAAACATCATCATATATCTGGCAAAGTAGGGTCAATTCTTGATCGGTTATTCTACCAGAACTTTCTAGGCCAAGAAAATTTTTATGTTTTTTAAAATATTTTATAACACTACTCAAATCATTTAAACCATGCCTCAAACAAATGTTGTAGGCTCTGATGGATAGCCCCTCAATTTGCTGTAATTCGAATAGTGAGTAGTTTTTGATGTCCATACTAATGTAATTGTCGACTTACAAAGTTATAAATTACTAAGGATAGTCAAAACAAAAACACTTGATTATATTTTTTAAAGCGTATTTTAAATATATTTGTGAATTCAATGTGATTAATCAACCTCATCAATTCTGCATTATTTGTCGAAATCTTTCAAAGAGCAAGACAAAGATATTAGTTTGCTTTTAGCCATAAAAACGGGTATGATTTGCAAAAAAAATCACTGCATTTTTATACATTTGCAGTAGATTTTTACAAATGCCCACTACAACCAAAATACAATCCATCTTTTCCTCCAACTCTGGATATGCCCACACCGCAGACATCCTTGCCGCAGGCATCCACTTTTCTCAACTAAAAAAGCTGCTTGAAGCAGGAAAAATCACTCAACTTAAACGTGGCTACTACCGCTGGGAAGACATGGTACACTGGGGCAGCGAGCTACCAGAAATTGCACGCTTGATTCCCAATGGAGTATTCTGCCTTTTTACCGCAGCAGAGTATCATGGCTTAAGCACTTTTCAATCCTGGCAACATCATATAGCCATCGAGCGCTCGGTGAAAATTACCGGATTGGATAAAGAGCGGATTAAACTTTATTACTGGCCTCAAACCTCACTAGAGTTTGGGGTTGAAGAAATTGTCCTTGAAGGGGGAATCATCCACATCACCGATCCTGCTCGCACTGTGTGCGATGTTGTGAAGTACCGCAACAAGGTAGGCAAAGATTTGTTGCTTGAGGTGATTCGCAATTACGTAAAAAGGAAGGATAGAAATGTCAATCGAATCATAGATTTTGCCCAACGCCTTCGTGTGGAAAACATCATTAAGCCTTACCTGGAAATTATTCTATGAAAAACCATGCTCAATCCATTCGTAACCGACTTTTCGCGTTAGGAAAACGCGAAAATATTTGGTTTAACTATTTGATTGTCCGATTTTTGCATGAACGCTTACTGTATAGACTTTCGGTATCGCCATATGCGGACAAGTTTTGCCTTAAAGGTGGGGCTTTACTCTATGCCCTTGAAGGGATGTCTGCTCGCCAAACCAGAGACCTAGATTTGTTGGGTAGGAATATTAGTAACGAAGCTGAAAATATCAAACAATGTTTTACGAAAATTCTCTCAATAATCTGTGAGGAAGATGGAGTTGTTTTTGATCTTGAAAATTTGGAGGCGACTGAGATTGTAAAAGAAGGAAACTATAAAGGTACACGACTCGAGTTTTGGGCTCAATTAGGCCAAATTAAAGAAAAGATGCAAGTGGATATAGGTTTTGGAGATATTGTTATCCCAGCCCCCAAATTAATGGATTTCCCTACGCTTTTAGATTTACCTAGCCCTAGAGTACAGGCGTATTCAGTAGAAAGTGTAATCGCAGAGAAATTCCATGCCATGATTTACCTAGGGGAGATCAATAGTAGAATGAAAGATTTTTATGATGTTTACCATTTGTTAAGACCAAACAAGTTTGATCCAGCATTACTTCGTCAGGCCATCGCAGAAACTTTTGAGCATAGAGAAACGGAGTTACCCAATACGACTCCTGTTTTTTCAGCAATATTTAGTCAAGATGAAAATAGACAAAGGTTGTGGAATGTCTTTTTGAAAAAATCAAAACTAGAAAATATAGCCTTTGATGAAGTAGTTCAATACATTGGAAAAGAGATTGTTCCGTTTTTATGAAATCTCTTCTCCCCCTACTCTACCCATCTACCTCACCCGCTCTAACCCTTCCTTCGCTTTCTGATAATCCGGAGCCAACTTGAGCGCCTGCTCGTAATCAGCCCGGGCTTGTTGTTTTTTACCCATAATCTCTGCTGCTACGCCCCGGTAAAAAAAAGCTTGAATGTGTACCGGAGAAGCCTTGATCGTAGCATCGAATTTTTTGTAAGCCGATTCGATCGAATCCATGTCCATGAGCAATAAACCAGCGTTGAAATAACCTTCAGCGTAGTTTGGATCAATGCGGTTGATTTTTTTAAAAACGGCCAATGAACCTTTGAGGTCACCAATGCTTTGTAAATAGTAGCCTTGCGCATGAAGTGCTTCGATGTTTTTGGGATCAATGCGGGTAGCGGTTTCAAAATAGCGTTTGGCGATGGCGTTGCCCAGGGCGGCGTGCAATTGGCCCAGGTTGATCCAGGCATCCACCAGGTCGGGGTCGTTTTCAATCGCGGTTTGAAAACTGTTGATGGCGCGGGCAGTATCCCCCGTTTGTTTGAAATTCATCCCAAACATGAAAAAAGCTTCCGCGTTTTGAGGATCGATTTTCAAGACGCGATCGATGCTTTGCATCGATTCTTTGTGCAGGCGCAAAATCATCTGAAATTCAGAGAGTTTGAGTAGGGTCGGGATGCGTTGGGGAAACCTGGACGCTGCGGTCTCCATGGTTTTCAAGGCCTTGTAGCTTTTGAAATAATCGAGGTAAGCATCGGCCAGAAGGTGGTAGTATTCTGCTTTGCTGGAATCGATCGCGATGGCCTGATTTAAATCGGAAATGGCTTCATCAAAACCTTCGAGGCCAAAATAGGCCTCAGCACGGGCATAGTAAAGCGCCGCGTTTTTAGGGTTGCTTTTGATTTGCGCATTGAGTTTGTCCAGCGTGGCGTTGCCAGATGGGGCTGCTTGATCCCCGGCTGCTTCTTTTTGCGTGCAAGCGACAAAAGTAGCAAAAAGCAGAAAGATCAAAACGAAAGGGCGATATTGTAGAGCATTGTACATAGCGTAAGGATTGACTGGATTTTGGCAGCGAAAAAATTAATTGGAAAGCATTTGCCGCTGCGCAATTTTGCATATTAACGACAACAAGGCTTAATTCGTATGGTTGCTCCTAATTATGTTCTCAGCTGGATTGTAGCATTGGGATTCCTGTTGCTACCTCATCTTTGTTTTGCCCAAAAATGGCAAAACCTTCAAACATTTGAAAGCACAGGCAACCAAAATACCGGTGATTTGCATTGCAACGAAACGGGTGATTGCGCCGTAGGCTATACCTTTCAAGGACAGATCAATTTGTCTGGACGCATCCTGAACAGCCGGGGAGGCAGCGATTTTGTGGTGATGCTACGAAAAAAAGGGGCAACCAAATCTACTTATTTTACCCACGGGGGAGGCCCATTGGATGAAGAAATTGTTGCGGTAAGACCTCGCTCCAAGGGAGGCCTACTATGTGCCGGTATTTTTTGGAACGAGTTGAAACTGCCTGATACGACCCTGCTGGCGAGAGATGGAGGGAAAGCCATTTTTTTGACCGCCCATAAGGCCAATGGTCAGGTGGAATGGGCCAAAGTCATTGATGGTACGGGCTTAAAAAGCGTCACCGACATGGTGCTCAATGAAAATGGCAACATTTGGGTTAGTGGTTATTTTAGCGATACGCTCTTTGTCGGTACCGAAAAGGTCTACACTGAGGGCGAAACCGAAATGTTTTTGTTGCGCTTGAACGAAGATGGGAGTACCCAATGGATTCGCAATCATGGAACTGCCGGAGTAACCCGCATCGTCGGGATCGCCCCCTTGCCAGGCCGAGCAATCGTAGGAATTGGTTATTTTGATGAAAGTGTTCGCTTTGATGCCAGTATTTTTGGCTCAAATACATCCGATCAAGACTTGTTTTTGGTGGCCTGGGGCCCCGATGGACAAGTGTTATGGGCGAAAAAAGGCGGGGGAGTCTACGATGCTACTCCCGTTGACATCGCTACCGATGAGCAGGGGCGCATTTATTTTTGTGGCAACATCGTTGGGGTGATTCGATTCGATGGTGGCCTCAATATCCAAAGCAAAGATGGCAACGCCGATGTGTTTCTGGGCAGCTTCTCCCCTGCTGGTGTTCCTCTTTGGGCCAGGGTGATTTCTGGTGATCAGATTCAGGAGTTTTCGCGGATGGCCCTAAGTAAAGATAAAATTTACCTGAGTGGCTATACCCTGGGGGATTTCACCTGGGCAGGAACAAACCTCAAGCCTGAAGATGGGTTTACCTCTTTTCTGGGCATCAGTGATACGCTGGGGCGACAAGTTGCCGCCAGCAGGCTGGATGCTGATGGAGGTTTGTATACTGGTGGGTTGGCCTACACGCCCGAAGGACAACTTTACTTGGCTGGGGTATATCGCGGAACGGGGGCACTGGATGCTTTGCCGTTGTTGAATAAGTCGAACTATACTTTTTTTACAGCGGATTTCTCAACGTTGGTTACCGGAATTCCGCAAATTTTGGTGGACGATCCTGCTTTTCAGGTTTTTCCCATACCTGCTAGTGGAGACTTGTCGATTACCAGTAGATCAACCGACGCTTATGTGGCGGTATTGTATGATGCCTTAGGCAGGCAACTGGAGGTTTTTAAAGGGAGTCCTCAAAATCTCGATCTTTCCGCACTTGATGCTGGAATGTATGTGCTGCAAATCCGCAAAGAAAACGCCTGGTATGTATACAAAGTAATCAAGAGGTAGCTAAAAACCTAAACAAGTTTAAAACCCCAGCGCTCAAAATTTAAAAAAATGTCGGTTTCACCTGCACTACAAGCTCCTTTTTCTCAGCGACGCCGAATCATTGCGGCTTTGTTGGTTTTGATTGCGGCCCTCTGTTTTTCGGCAAAGGCCGTTTTGGTCAAGCTGGCTTATCGCTATGACATCGATAGCATTTCTTTGCTCACATTGCGCATGGTCTTTTCGCTGCCTTTTTTTGTCGGGATAGCCATTTGGGCCAAAAATCGGGCAATCAAGGAAAATCGTCACATCATCCTGAGCAATCAAGATTGGGTCTACATCTTTATCCTGGGCTTGTCGGGTTATTACTTGGCTAGTATGTTGGATTTTATGGGCTTGGCCTACATTACGGCAGGTTTGGAGCGCCTGATTTTGTTTTTGTACCCCACGATGGTGTTGGGTATGAATGCGGTGTTTTTTAAAAAACCAGTTACCCGCGTCCAGCTCATCGCCTTGGCGTTGACTTATGGTGGGGTCGCATTGGCATTAATGGACCGCACGCAATTGGGAGCAGGAAGCAATGTTCCACTAGGGACCGTACTGATTTTTTTTAGCGGATTTACCTATGCAATTTACTTGGTAGGTAGTGGCCAATACATTGTGCGGATTGGTTCGTTGCGGTACACCTGTATTGCGATGATCGCGGCGAGCGCCGGGGTTATTTTGCAGCACGCCATTATTTACCAATTGGCTTTGTTTCATTATCCAGTGCAGGTTTATGTTTTGTCGCTGATCATGGCCATTTTTTCTACGGTTTTGCCCACGTTTATGATGAGTGAGGCCATCCGCATCATCGGGGCGGGCAATGTGGCCATCATTGGCAGTATTGGGCCAGTGGCAACCATCGTTTTGGGTTATTTTTTGCTGGGAGAAACATTTGGCCTCTGGCAGTTGCTGGGTACCATTTTGGTTATAATCGGCGTACTCCGGATCAGTTTGAAGTAGTACTTTTGCGCCATAATAGTGGGCAAAAATAAATGTTCATACAATACCATGGAATTGAACCATAAAACGCTCGGCCAAGGCGAGCCTCTGATCATCTTGCACGGTCTCTTTGGAACCCTCGACAATTGGCAAACCCTGGCCAAAGCATGGGCCGAGTATTACCTGGTGTTCCTCGTCGATTTGCGCAACCACGGGCGTTCACCTCATGTGGATGAACTCAGCTACCCCGCTATGGCTCAGGATTTGCACGATTTTATGGATCAAAACTGGATCCATAAAGCCAATATACTGGGGCATTCCATGGGCGGAAAGGTGGCGATGGAGTTTGCGCTGAACTATCCCGACATGGTAGACAAGCTCATCGTAGTAGACATTGCCCCGAAACCCTACCGCCCGGGACACGACGATATATTTGCAGCGCTGTTTGCCATTGATCTGAATACCCTGGAAAGCCGTCAGGCCGCAGAGGCCATTCTGGAACAACACATCGAAGATTGGGGGGTACGGCAGTTTTTGCTCAAAAACCTTTCCCGGAGTGCCGAAGGGGGCTTTGAATGGAAAATGAACCTGCCCGTGATCTACCGCGATTATGCCAAAATCTTGGAACCCTTGAGTTCTGAAGGCCCATTTGAGGGTCAGACTTTGTTTATTCGCGGTGAAAAATCAGGTTACATCAAAGACGAAGACCTGCTGCGGATTCAGGAATTGTTTCCGCATAGTGCTTTGCAAACGGTCGCTGGCGCTGGACATTGGGTACATGCCGATCAGCCTGCGGTGCTGAAAGAAATGGTGGAGGCGTTTTTGGGGAGGTAAGTTTCGAATAAAAAAAAGGCTGCTCAACGCTAAAGTTAAGCAGCCTTCTGATCTATACATTAAGCTTTTTCTTCAGTTTTCGTTTCTTCAGTTTTTTCATCATCGCCTTCTTCGTCATCATCTTCCGGATCAGGCGGAAAACTAATGGCACCTTCGTACGGCTCTTTCCCAAAGGTCAATCCTTTCTTATCGGTATGCACATAAATCGTGTCGCCCAGGGTCACTTCGCCACTCAGCAGCAGTTTTGACAATTCGTTGATCACGTCTTTTTGCAGTACCCGTTTCATCGGGCGGGCACCAAACTGTGGATCGTAACCCATGTCTGCTAGCAAATCCTTGGCAGCATCGCTAACCTTGAGTACAATGCCCTGTTTGGCCAGCATTTTCTGGGTTTTTTTCAACAAAAGCTCCAGGATCTGCTTGATCTCAGCCTTGTTCAAAGGCAAGAAGAGGATCTGCTCATCGATGCGGTTCAGGAATTCTGGCCGCAGGTTTTCTTTCAGCAAGTTGAATACCTCTTCTTTGGTCGTGGCGATGATTTCGGTGCGGTGCTTTTCGCCCATTTCTTCCAGGTCATCAAAATTTTCCATGATCAGATCAGCTCCCATGTTGGAGGTCATGATGATGATGGTGTTTTTGAAGTTGGCAACGCGGCCTTTGTTGTCGGTCAGGCGGCCATCGTCCAGCACTTGCAGCAGAATGTTGAAGGTATCGGGGTGTGCCTTTTCGATCTCATCCAGCAAAATGATGCTGTAGGGACGACGGCGTACCGCTTCGGTCAACTGGCCACCCTCGTCATAACCCACGTACCCTGGAGGCGCACCTACCAGTCGCGACACGGTGTGTTTCTCCTGGTATTCGCTCATGTCGATGCGGGTCATGGCTTTTTCATCGTCGAAGAGTACCTCGGCAATGGTTTTGGCCAATTCGGTTTTACCCACCCCGGTTGGCCCTAGGAAGATGAACGAACCGATGGGTCGATCGGCGTCCTGCAATCCTGCCCGGCTGCGGCGAATGGCATCCGAAACCGCTTTCACCGCTTCATCCTGGCCAATCAGGCGCTGACCAATTTCCTGCTCCAGGCTGAGGAGCTTGTCCTTTTCGCTCTGGGTCATTTTGTCGACCGGAATCCCTGTCCACTTGCTCACGATGTAAGCAATGTCGCTGGCGGTTACTTTATCGTTGGTAAAGCGATCGTCTTCGGGGATGGCCGCTAGTTTTTCCTCTGCTACCTTGAGCATGACTTTTTGGTCTTCCAGCTCACCGTAGCGGATTTTGGCCACCATTTCATAGTCACTGGCCCTTTCGGCGCGTACCGCCTGGGTTTCCAGTTCTTCCATTTTTTTCTTGATGCCCTGAACGGTATCTACCAGCTCTTTTTCGCCTTTCCACCCAGCCATCAGCGAGTCGCGCTTTTGTTTGGCGTTGGCAATATTTTCTTCGATGGCGTCGAGCTGCTTTTTGTTTTTCTCCCGTTTGACGGCTTCGCGCTCAATTTCGAGTTGGCGTACCTTGCGGTCCCATTCGTCGATTTCTTCGGGCAACGAATCCAGTTCCAGACGCAAACGCGCTGCTGCTTCATCGATGAGGTCGATGGCCTTATCGGGGAGTTGGCGATCCGAGATGTAGCGGCTGCTCAATTCTGCTGCGGCCACCAGGGCTTCATCCTTGATTTCAATCTTGTGGTAAACCTCGTAACGCTCTTGCAACCCGCGCAAGATGGAGATGGTATCCTCTACACTGGGTTCTTCGATCAATACTTCCTGAAAGCGGCGTACCAGGGCTTTGTCTTTTTCGAAGTATTTTTGGTATTCGTCCAGGGTAGTTGCACCGATGGTGCGCAATTCGCCCCGCGCGAGGGCAGGCTTGAGGATATTGGCGGCATCCATGGCACCGTTGCCGCCGCCTGCACCAATGAGGGTATGGATCTCATCCACAAACAGGATGATGGTATCGTTGGATTCGGTTACTTCCTGGATCACTCCTTTGAGGCGCTCTTCAAATTCGCCTTTGTACTTGGCACCTGCAATCAAAGCGGCGATGTCGAGTACGAAGATTTTTTTGCTTTGCAGACTTTCAGGTACATCCCCTTTCACAATGCGCCAGGCCAGGCCTTCCACGATTGCGGTTTTGCCCACACCTGCTTCTCCAATCAGGATGGGGTTGTTCTTTTTGCGGCGGGAGAGGATGTGCAGTACGCGGCGAATTTCATCGTCGCGCCCTACAATCGGATCCAGTTTACCGCTTTCTGCACGTTCGTTGAGGTTGATGGCGTATTTGGCGAGGGCGTTGTAGCTGTCTTCCGAGCTTTGGTCGGTGACTTTGCGGCCTTTGCGCAACTCGTTGATGGCACCTTTGAGCAATTGTTCATTGGCTCCCAGTTCTTTAAGCAACTTTGCGCCGGCATCATCACCCTGCACAATGCCCAGTAGCATGAGCTCTACGGAGATGTATTGGTCACCAAATTCTTTGAGCAAAACTTTTGCTCTGCTCAGTGCTTTGTTGGCATCAGGGGTAAGGTACTGTTTGTCGGAGCCTTCTACTTTGGGGTACTTGCGCACGGCTTCATCCAGCTTGCGGCGCAGCATATCGAGGTTTACTTCGGATTTGCCCAGTAAAAATCCGGCTACACTTTCATCGGTTTCTAAGATTCCTTTGATCAAGTGCGTGGTATCTACCTGTTGTTGATCCAATCCTGCCGCGATTTGCTGCGCTTTCAGGATGGATTCCTGGGCTTTTATGGTGAAGTTTTCGTAGGTCATTGTGTTCAATGGTTTTTCGTTTGGCTAATATCGGTTGTTTTTGCTAGCATTAGATGCTCTAGCAAAAGTTTTGCCAATGCGATTTTAGGAAAGTTTGGCAGGAGGGAAAGAATTAATACGACAAAATGACTTTAAATTAGGACTTATCCAATTTCTTCGTATCCAAAAAGCTGAACGAGTCGTTCTTCCTATTCAATTTTGAACGCTACCACAATTGATTGCTGTGCTGTGCTTTCAGAGTTAAGGACTTTTTTGCTGGAAGGAAAGACCAATCCTTATTTATTTGCTTCAAATCCTTAACTTAGCCACTTCATCAATACGCAAACCATGCAGACCACTCATACCTCTACCAAAGCAGAAATCCTGGCCAAGCAAAAGCAATACCTTTGGCCCAATCACATCGTTTATTACACCGAGCCACTGCCCCTAGAGCGTGGCGAAGGGCTTCGCGTATGGGATGTGGAAGGCAAGTCGTACCTCGATTTTTTTGCGGGCATCCTCACCACTAGTGTGGGCCATAACCGACCTGAAGTGGTTGAAGCGGTAAAGAATCAGACGGAGAAAATGATCCATTCCTCCACTTTGTACCCCAACGAAGCCCATGTCAATTTGGCGGAAAAAATGGCGCAAATCACGCCTGGGAAACTGCAAGTTTCGTTTTTTACTCCTTCTGGTACTGATGCTGATGAAACCGCCGTGTTTTTAGCCAAAATTTATACCGGACGACAAGAAATAGTAGCCCTCCGCCACGGATACAGCGGCAGATCAGCCATGGGCATGACCCTGACTGCACACAGCAATTGGCGGCTCACGGGTGCCCAGGTACCTGGAATCACTCACGCAGTGAATCCGTATTGCTACCGCTGCCCTTTCAAATTGACTTATCCTTCATGCGGGGTAGCCTGTGCCCAAGACGTAGAGGACGTCATCAAAACCACGACCTGCGGTAAAATTGCGGGTTTTCTGGCGGAGCCCATCCAGGGCGTAGGCGGTTTTATCACTGCGCCCAAAGAATATTTCAAGATCGTGCAGGAAGTTGTCAAACACTACGGCGGCTTGATGATCATTGATGAGGTGCAAACCGGATTTGGCCGTACTGGCGACAAGTGGTTTGGTATCGAACACTGGGACATCGAACCCGATGTAATCACCATGGCCAAAGGCATCGCCAATGGTTTCCCCCTGGGCAACACCATCACTACCATGGAAATCGCGCAAAGCACCGCCGAGGCCGGATTGAGCCTGAGTACCTTTGGCGGCAACCCCGTTGCTTGTGCCGCTTCTTTGGCCACCATCGATGTGCTGGAAAACCATGCCGACCCTCAACATGTTGGTAGAGTAGGTGCTATCCTACGGGAGGGACTGGATCGTTTGCAGGAAAAGTATCCGGTAATCGGAGATGTGCGCGGCATGGGTTTGATGCAAGGCCTGGAATTGGTCAAAGACCGCCAAAGCAAAGAGCCTTCACCTGAAGCCACCCGCCAGTTGTTTGAAGCCACCAAAGAATTGGGCTTGCTTATCGGCAAAGGGGGCTTGTACGGCAACGTGATCCGCATTGCGCCACCGATGACGGCACAAGAGGATGACATAGTAGAAGCGTTGGATATTTTGGATCGCGCGTTTGCAAAAGTCAAAATTTAGGGCATATATTACCATTAAAAAGCATACCAAAAGTTTATCATGGAAAAGCACCAAAAACACGTTGCCATTACCCGCCCCGCCTACGGCAACTTTGCCCGCAAGGAATGGGCAATCATTGGTGCGCCATGTAGCAGCATTAAAAAACTGGCGTTTGGTTTGATCGAACTTCTAAGCGAACATTACCAGGCCGGGTATGTTGATGCGGATCATGCTGGTGCCGATGCGGAGGAAGAAACCGGACGCGACCCACTCAGCGCGATGGGGCACGGTGCCCATCAAGAGTATACCGACAAAATCAGCTTTCATCGTTTTGATCAGGAGGGGGCATTGAATGCTTATGGGTTTCGCCAGCATTTCAATCTACAGGATGTCGTATTTGTCAATGGCAATCATTTTGAGGCCAAACGCCAAATTGTACTAATCGATCCTAGAAAGGAGACTTCCTTGCAAAAAAAGCTGGATCGACTTACCAATGTAAGCTGCATCATTTTAACGGATACTGATGCGCCAATTTATCCTTTCTTATTCGAGCATTTAGCTGGGGTAGTCCCTCCCGTTTTTAATGTGAACAATGTAGCAGAAATCGCGGATTTCCTGCTGGAACAATTGCAACGAGAACAAGCCCCTTTGTATGGACTTGTATTGGCGGGAGGCCGCAGTACCCGCATGGGGCAAGACAAAAGCCTGATCAATTTCCACGGGAAACCACAACGGGAATACATGGCCGACTTGTTGAGCCAATGGTGCAGCAAAACCTTCATTTCTTGTCGGGGAGATCAGGTGGAAGAAATCGGAGGGCAATACTTCCCCATTCCAGATACTTTTTTGGGTTTGGGCCCTTATGGGGCTATTTTATCGGCGTTCAGAGAACATCCCGATGCCGCCTGGTTGGTGGTTGCCTGTGATTTGCCACATATGGATGAGGCGACGCTGGAGCAATTGGTGGCCCAACGCAATACTTCCAAAGTAGCCACTACGTTCAAGAGCCCGTTTGATCAGTTTCCTGAACCACTGGTGACCATTTGGGAACCACGCAGTTACCCAATATTGCTGCAATTCATGGGACAAGGATACACTTGTCCGCGCAAGGTATTGCTCAATTCACCAATTGAGTTGTTGGTTGCGGAAAACACCGAGGCGCTGGAAAATGTGAATAAACCTGATGAGTTGAATAAAGCTTTGGGGAAGATAAAGAACGAGTGAGAGATTTAACACAATTTCCACTCTATACTTGATTTTAAACGTCAAATGTTTTATTTTCGATAAAATTTCTGAAGCATGACTGTTGAAGCACAAAAATTGGAGTTGATTCATCGAATTCTGGAATTGAATGATTCACAATTGCTTTTTAACATCGATCAAATGTTGAATCTGTTTAGTAATTCTGACAAGAAAGAGCTTGCCAGTGTACCCCAATCAAGAAAATTTGGATTTGCAAAAGGTGCTTTTGAATACATTGCACCAGATTTTGATGAAATACCCGTTGGTTTTGAAGAATACATGTTAAACAATGAAATACCTAATTGATACCCATGTTTTGATATGGTTTGCTGAAGGAAATTCCCAATTGCCGTTACCTATTCAGCAACTCATCTCTAGTCCTGAGAATGATATTTTTGTTAGCCATGTATGCTTTTGGGAAATCGCAATTAAGATATCAATTGGAAAGTTGAAAATGACTAAATCATTAAGCGAGTTAGGTGCGTCCTTACAAGAAAACGGATTTTCAGCACTTTCCACCAAACTTCAACACTTCGAAGTATTAATGAGCTTACCTTTTCATCATCAAGCCCCTTTCGACCGATTGATCATTGCCCAAGCCATTGGAGAAGACATGACCATTATTTCGCACGATGCCCAATTTCAATCTTATCCGGTCAGGTTACTGCATTTTTAAATTTTTCCAGCAAATGAACAATTCAATGCTCTCAACTTGTTCTTTTTTGAGGTATTTGGCATTCAGGTAGCATAAATCCGTTACTTTTGCCCTCAAAAAATTTCACAACCTTATGAAATACGATGTAACTGTGATCGGCTCTGGCCCCGGGGGGTATGTAGCCGCCATTCGTTGCGCCCAACTGGGACTAAAAACCGCCATCATTGAACGCTACAATGCGCTGGGAGGCACCTGCCTCAATGTTGGATGTATCCCCTCCAAAGCATTGCTCGATTCATCTGAGCATTACCATGATGCCAAAGAAAAATTCGGCGAACATGGCATCCTTCTGGAAAATTTGCAGGTGGACATGCCCCAAATGATCAAGCGCAAAAACGATGTAGTCAGTCAGACCGTTAAAGGCGTGGAATTTTTGATGAAAAAAAACAAGATCGATGTCTACTACGGCCACGGTTCATTTGTCAACGCCAATTTGATTCGCGTAGCCAAAGAAGATGGCGCTACCGAGGACATTGAAACCGATAAAACCATCATTGCTACAGGTTCTAAGCCAATCGTACCCGCCAATTTCAACTACGACAAAAAACGCGTCATCACTTCTACGGAAGCCTTAAATATTGACAAGGTACCTGCTCGCATGGTCGTCATTGGCGGTGGCGTAATTGGCCTTGAACTGGGCTCGGTTTACGCCCGTCTGGGTACACAAGTAGACGTAATCGAGTACCTGGATCGCATCATTCCCGGTATGGACGGCGATTGCAGCAAGGAATTGCAACGTGCTTTGAGCAAAACAGGGATTAAGTTTCACCTTCAACACATGGTCACCGCCGTTACGCCTTCGGCAGATAGTGTGGTGGTGGAATACCAAAAACGCGATACTGACGAAAAATTGAGCATCGAAGCAGATTACTGCCTTGTAGCCATTGGCCGCAAGCCTTATACCGATAAACTGGGACTGGAAAACGCAGGCGTGAGCGCCGATGAAAAAGGCCGCATCGCTGTAGACGATCACTTGCAAACAAATATACCGGGCATCTACGCCATTGGTGACGTGATCAAAGGCGCAATGTTGGCACACAAAGCTGAAGAAGAAGGCGTTTTTGTGGCTGAAACCATTGTAGGTCAAAAACCACACATCGATTACAACCTCATTCCCGGAGTAGTGTACACCTGGCCGGAGGCGGCTGGAGTAGGTCAAACCGAAGAACAACTGAAAGCGGCAGGTGTGCTTTACAAAGTGGGCAAATTTCCGTTCAAAGCCCTGGGGCGTGCCCGTGCCAGCATGGATACAGATGGTATGGTAAAGGTCTTGGCCGATAAGGAAACCGACGAGATTCTGGGCGTACACATGGTCGGCCCCCGTACTGCCGACATGATTGCCGAAGCAGTCGCCTTGATGGAATTCCGGGCTTCTGCTGAAGATGCCGCCCGCATGAGTCATGCGCACCCTACCTATACCGAAGCATTTAAGGAAGCGGCGTTGGCTGCTACCGCAAACCGGGCTTTGCACATGTAAGCACCGTTAAGCGTAAAGTGTAGAAGGTCTTCAATAGCTCCCGCCGTTGAAGACCTTTTGTATTTTTAGGATCACTCCCGTTCCAATCCCCGAATTCTGCGTTGTTCTCCAATTTTTCCGATCTTTTCCCACAAATCCCCTGCATCCTGAATGCTGGTGAGGGTATAGTACATCAATCCCAGACCAATTGTCACGATGGAAAAAACAAAGAAGGTCATGAACACCTGAAAGGAAAGCAGGAAAACAATGCCAAACTGATCCATCTTTTTGGGCGGTAAATTCACTACCCAGGTGACTACATCCAAGAAGAAACCAACCACTCCGCTGTGCATCAATCCCAAGAAAAAGATCCCTGTACCCAACAAAATCAAGGTTAGCGCCCATACTCGGCCTCGTTGGGGGAATGCCAGCGCAAACGTTCGGGAAATGCCTGTAAAAGGATTGCCTCCTGCTTCGCTTTGGGCGATGAAAATCCAAAGCAAGGCAATAGGGAAAACAACGCTTCCAATCAGCCAGGTAAGAGCTCCTGGTGCCGCAAACAACAACATCAGCAGTCCGGTGCCGGGCAATGCTGCAAATAAATCTTTGCCCAGTTTGCTCCAACTTGGCCAAACTTCGCCACTGTCGTGAATCAGCATGCGATTGATTCCTGTACACAAAATCATTACGCAAAGCCCCATGATATAGGGCAAGACGGCCAGCTGGTCGTTGAAAATCATGTCGTCGAAATTATCGAGATAATCGCCCCAACTGGTAGACAATTTGAAAACTTCTTCATTGATGGCCGGACTCAGGGCAAATACTGCTGTACAATAAAATGCAGTTGTGCCAATGACCAGAAGCATCACTTTGCGCAAATGGTTGCGCATAAACAGAAAGGACTCCGTAAAAAGCTCCCCATTGCGTTTGATGCTTTGGTAATTGATTTTTAGCTTCAAATCAGGCGTCAAATCAGCATTGTACAAAGGCGGCGCAAACCCTATTCTCGCCTTTAAGGCCGGATACCACAAAAAATAACTCAGTACAAAAAACAGCGAAATCAGGATAAACAAACCGCGAACCAGGGCAGGTGCATCGGTATTGCGGGTCAAAAAACCCTCAATGAACCCAGCTAAAATAATCAAGGGTGCTATGCCAATCATCATTTTCATGCCGCGCCGCGCCGAAACCTGAAAAGCCCGATCGCGGGAATAGGTATCTGGAAACGCCAGACCGCGCCCCATGGTGATTCCGGCTGCACCAGCTACAATGATGGAAGAAATTTCAATGGTGCCGTGGATCCAGATGGTGAGAAACGAATCCCAAAACAAACCTTTATCGATAAAGAAATACTGGAATACCCCCACCATCACGCCGTTGAAAATCAATACGATGATCGAGCCTGCTCCCACAAAAACACCCATCAAGAAAGTAAGCAAGGCCACCATCAGGTTGTTGATGGTAATGCCCAAAGCCATGTTGAACATGCCTTGTTGCTTGTAAACGGCCATCGGATCTCCGTTTTTGATGTTGGCCTCCGTCATTTCCATGTAGTCCTGCCCCAGGATGATTTCTGGAAAGTCGGGATCCATGGCACAAGAGAGTACCCCGATTCCGAAAGCCAGGGAAAATATCAATAAACCAATCAGCATATCGCGCCGGGCTTCGAAGTAGAGTTGGGGCAACTCCTCTAGCCAAAAATAACTGAAAGCCCGCCAGGGAGAACTTGGACTTTTGTGAACATCGTGGAAAATGCGTTGCGCCAGCCCATTTAGATACACCCTCACCGAACGGTTGGGGTAGAAGGTTCTGGAATAAGACAAGTCATCTGTGATCTGAATGAAAAGATCATTGAGCTTGTCGGGGTCTTTGTATTCATCCTCCAGGATGCTTTCAAATTCGCCCCACTTTTCCTTATTCTGCTGAATAAATTGGGTCTCGCGCATAATTGGGTTTTACTGGGCTTAGTTTATGCAAAAAAGTGCAAACAGCCCTTACAAATGGCAATAATTATTCTTGGAATTGTACCAATTTACAAAAAAATAAGCGCAAGCTGAACAAACCCTGCGTATTTTCGTGTGGATTGAACGTTTGTTCCTAAATATAAGCAAGCCCATGCAAACCATTGAGATTAAAACGACCCAAAATGTCACCATCGAATATGAACTGGCTTCCTTGTGGGAGCGGGGTTTGTCCACATTTATCGATTTGTTCATTATTTCCATGGCTTGTATCTTGATTCCTTTGGGTATTGCTTCAATCGGTTCGCTGGAAATGGAAAGCATTCAGTTGGTATTTGTGTACTGTTTTGTAGGTTTTTTCTTTGGTTATTTTTTTTTAATGGAAAGCATGATGGGCGGCCAAACCCTCGGCAAGCGCATTATGAACATTCGGGTAGTACGCCTCGACGGTGAAATCCCAACCGTAAATGATTACCTGTTGCGGGCAGTTTTTCAGTACATCGATACCGTTCTTTCAGGTGGGGTGTTGGCAGCCATGCTGATCAGCTCAACGACCCGACAACAGCGACTTGGCGACATGACTGCCGGTACGACGGTGATTCGCAAGCGCAACAATTTGCGGATGCATCTCAAAAATATCCTCAGTATCGATACCCTCGAGAGTTATGAGCCTGTTTATCCCCAAGTGAAATCGCTAAATGAGCAAGACATGCTCACCATCAAGCAAGTCATCAGCCGCTTGCGCAAATACCCCAATGATGCCCATTGGGAAGTTGTAGAAGCATTGGCCGGAAACCTGAGAGAACACCTGGATATTCATGAAACCCAACGAGTCGATGACCTGGAGTTTTTGCGCACCCTTTTGCGCGATTACATTGTCCTGACGCGATAAGTTAGAGATAACCTGTATATTCGCGACTTGGTATGACGCAAAAAAATTGGAATTTAATTTTTCTGCGTTACTTAACGCAAATTGATGGCTAGAAGGAAGAAAAATGTGATCCTCTCCAATGTACAATTTTTTGGCATTGCTGACGAGGGAAAAGCTGTAGGAAAAGCCGAGGATGGCCAGGTGGTTTTTGCCAAAGGAGTAGTACCCGGCGACAGTGCGGATGTATTGGTACTCAAAAAACGCAAAGGCCATATTCAAGGAGTAGTCAAACAAATCAATACGTATTCCAGCGAGCGGGTAGATCCCGTATGTGTACATTTTGGTACTTGTGGCGGTTGCAAGTGGCAAAACCTGGAATACACCGCACAATTGCGCCACAAAGAAGTAGTGGTAGAAAATGCCCTGATCCGCTTGGGCAAAATTTCGGTAGGCGAGTGGTTGCCTATTTTGCCCGCTGAAAGCCCCTATTATTACCGCAATAAAATGGAGTTTGCGTTTTCCTGCAAACAATGGCTTACCCACGAAGAAATCAAAACCGACGTCAGCAATGCCGCAGATGTGTTGGGCTTTCACCCCGCTGGAGGATTCGACAAAGTGATCGATATTCAACACTGCTGGCTGCAACCCGATCCTTCCAATGAGGTTCGCAATACAGTAAGAAAAATTGCCATCGAGCAAGGACTCAGTTTTTATGATGTAAAACAACACCAGGGTTTCCTCCGCAACCTGATGTTGCGCATTACCACCCTGGGCGAAACGATGGCCCTGGTTGCATTTGGCGAAGACGATCCCGACCTGCGCAGGCCATTTTTGGAAGAGGTAGAGCGGCGGTTGCCCCAAATCACTACCCTGGTTTATTGTATCAACCTCAAAATGAACGATACCATTTGGGATTTGCCTGTACATACGTTTTCAGGGAAAGGCTATGCCGAAGAGCGTCTGGGACATGTGGTTTTTCGCATCGGGCCAAAATCTTTTTTTCAAACCAATACCCGCCAAGGAAAGAATTTATACGATGTAGTGGCCAATTTTGCCAACCTGCAAGGCCATGAAAATGTTTACGACCTGTACACCGGGATCGGGAGCATTGGTTTGTACGTTGCCAAAGATTGCAAGCAAGTCGTAGGGATCGAAGAAGTGGCCGCCGCCATTGACGACGCTAAAGTCAATGCCGAAGTCAATGGAGTCGACAATGTCAAATTCTACGTTGGAGATGTGCGCGCCATTTTGACTACTTCTTTTGCTGAAATCCACGGCAAACCAGATTTGCTGATCACCGATCCTCCGCGTGCGGGCATGCACGAAGACGTCATCAACATGCTGCTGGAGTTGGCCGCTCCCCGCATTGTATATGTGAGTTGCAATCCAGGCACGCAGGCCCGAGACCTGGGCCGGCTGGCGGTCAAATACAACGTACTCAAAGTGCAGCCGGTGGATATGTTTCCGCATACCCACCACATTGAAAGTGTTGCGCTACTAGAATTGAATAATCCTTCGTCACTATGAGTTTGTACGAACGCCTACCACAAGAGCTTGCGTCTTTCCAAAAAATGATGGGCCAGGCAGCAGATACCATTATGGATGAAGATGTATCCAGGTATCCCATTTTTGCGATTCACCAGTTGGAGTTGGAACTGGGTATCTTGTTGATCGAACGCAACGAGACAGGGGTGAAATGGTCTATCCATGCTTCCACACTTGAAGAGATGGTGACCAAGAAATTGGTTCAATCCAACCGAGTTGATGATTTTAGACGGGTGTACAAGAATCCCCGCGAATACTTTTGCCTTTTTGTACTCAGCGATGAAGGGGCTCAATTTATTTTTTTACCCCGGGAAGATGACATTAGTTTATAAACGGTTAAAAACCTAAAAAATGAAAGTACTTATTTGTGAAAGTGAAGAGATCTTATTGGCCGCGATAGAATTTCGACTGAAAAAACAAGGACTTGAGGTTGTTTACAGCAAAAAGAAAGCGTCGATTCTGGAAGATATTGTAACCCACAAACCCGATTTGGTCATTGTGGATGCAGATATGGGACGTCAAGCTGGCCTGGAGATCATTCAAGAGATTCAGAATCAGGGATCTTCAGCAAAAATCCTGTTGTTGGTAGACCCTGACGAAGAAGAACTGACGGGTAAAGCCCTGTTGATGGGCATCGCTGATTTTTTATCCAAACCTTTCAAACCTTCTGAGTTGATTTTACGGGTAAAAAAATCACTTAATATCCTGTGAATTAATGGATAATAAAACTAAGAATAAATCTCAGCAATAAAAACACCAGCGGCAATATAGTTAAGAGGCTAAACCAGACGTTAAAATCATCGTCATTCTTTGTAAATTTGTCGCCAAATTGGTTTGTATTTTTTTCAAAAAGAACCGACAAGCCAATCTCATCAACCATGTAAAATATATGGAAAGTATAACCGAGTGGCTACGAACAATTGGGCGCTACATTGGCCAAGGACTTAATCCGCTTTGGCAAGCACTTCGTAGTGTGTTTATTTGGCCGTTCACCTGGAACGCTATGTTTGGTTACCTTACCGTGGGCATAGCAGGTATTTTATTGGGATTTACCATCCTCATTACTTTTGTAGCCAATGGTTTTTTCGGATTTGTGCCCTCAAAGTCAGAGCTAAGATTGGTACGCAACAGTACCGCTTCTGAGGTTTACTCTCGGGACAAAGTGTTACTGGGGCGCTATTTTTTCACCAACCGGGTCAATGCCGAGTTGGACGAATTGTCGGATACCCTTGTCAACGCACTCATCGCTACCGAAGATGCACGCTTTATGCAACACAGTGGTATCGATTTGCGGGCGCTGTTCAGGGTTTTGTTTCGCTCTCTGATTCTCAATGAAGATTCATCGGGTGGAGGAAGTACACTGAGTCAGCAATTGGCTAAAAACCTATACCCCCGTCGTACTTACCGCATTGCTACCATGCTCCTGAACAAGATTCGGGAAATGGTGATTGCCCGCAGAATGGAAGAGGTGTATTCCAAAAAAGAATTGCTGGGCATGTACCTCAATACCGTACCCTTTAGTGAAAATGTATACGGCATCAAGGTTGCTGCGCAGCGCTTTTTCAATAAATCGCCAAAACAGCTGAAGATCGAAGAAGCGGCCATTTTGGTCGGAATGTTGAAGGCTACAACTTCTTACAATCCCCGCAAAAACAAGGCAAAAGCTAGAGAACGCCGTAACCTGGTACTGGAGCGGATGCATAAGTACAAATACCTGAGTGACAATGAACTTGATTCTTTGGCAAACTTACCCCTGACCTTGGAATACGACTCGCTAGACATGCAAAACGAAGGCCTCGCTACTTACTTCCGCGAGTATGTGCGTCGTGAACTGGAAGGCGTTTTGAAAAATTTCCGCAAGCCCAACGGTGAGCCTTACAACCACTACACCGATGGTTTAAAGATCTATACTACCATCGATGCCCGTTTGCAAAACCACGCTGAACAGGCCGTAATGGAACAGTTGCCTAAGATTCAGCGCCGCTTCAATGGCGAATGGAGCAACCAGGATCCCTGGGAAAACGATGAAAATTTCCGCAAAATCATCGAAGCTAACCCCATCTACCAGCAATGGAAAAATAAGGGATTTTCCCATGAGGGCATCATTCGGCGGATGAGTGAAAAATACCCCATGGAATTGTTTGATTGGAAAAAAGGATCGATCAAACGGGTGATGAGTCAACTCGATTCCATCAAATACTACTTGCACCAACTCAACACGGGTTTGATTGCCATTGAACCCGAAACCGGAGCCATCCGCGCCTGGGTGGGTGGTTTTGACCATAAATTTGTACAGTACGATCACGTAAAATCTCACCGCCAGGTGGGTTCTACCTTCAAGCCCATTTTGTACGCTCAGGCGGTAGAAAGTGGCATGAATCCTTGTAAGTACTTTCCAAACCAGCCCAAAATATACCCTGAATACGAAAACTGGCAACCGAAAAACTCAGACAACAAATATGGCGGTGGGTATTCTCTGGAAGGCGCGTTGACCAAATCGGTCAATACTGTTTCGGTACAAATCATCATGGAAACGGGCATCAACCCCGTGCGCAAGCTGGCCGCCAATATGGGCATCAAGTCAAAAATTCCTTATGCCCCTTCTATTGCCTTAGGTACGGTCGAGACTTCGTTGCAAGAAATGGTACAAGCCTATTCCGTTTTTGTCAATAGAGGCATCAAGCGGCCATTTTTCTTTATCGAACGCATCGAGACTGCCGATGGAGAATTGATCGCCGATTTTGGCCCCAATAAAAATGTGGAGCCAGAAAAACGCGCCCTCTCCGAACGCACTTCCGACATTATGCTGAAAATGATGCGTTCTGTAACCCAGGGAGGTACTGCCTCAAGCGTACGCTGGAAGTTTGGCATCAACAGCGATTTTGCAGGCAAAACGGGAACCACCCAAAACCAATCGGATGGCTGGTTCATCGGCTTGACTCAAAAATTGGTTGCAGGGGTATGGGTAGGTGCCGAAAGCCCCATCGTTCACTTCAAAAGCCTGGATTCGGGGCAAGGCTCCACTACTGCACTCCCAATCTGGGGCGCTTTTATGCAACGGGTGTACAACGATCCGAAATTCAGCAGTTGGAAAGAGGTAAAAATGGCAGAACTGCCCGATTCGGTGCGTTACCGCATCAGTTGCGCACACCGCATCTGGTATCCTTCAGATTCATTGGCAGATAGCTTGAACCTCGATCCCACGCTGGAAGGCGTTGACGTAGACAGTACCACCATTGGTGCGGATATGGATCTTTCAAGGGAAGAAAGAAGAGAAGAACGCCGCAAACGCCGGGAGCAAAAGCAATTGGAAAAAATGCTCTTGAATCGCGCAAAGGAAGATGAAGAGAAAAAATTTCTGCTAGGTGGAAATCGATAAGTAATTTTTTTACTAATATGCTCGCTTTCAGAAGGACAAAAAAGGGGCTTGGATTCGTACCAAGCCTCTTTTTTTTATGCCATTTATTGGACCGCGCGTTCCAGCAACCTCAAGGTCTGTGCCTCAGTATCCAATTCTGCCATAATGCCCATCGGCAAAGTACACTGATGCGAAATGTGTCCAAATGAAAGCCCATATACAGCAGGAACATTGGTATCCGCCAATCGGTCGATGATGGTCTCTTGCAAAGTTAGCGAATCGTCTCCTTCCTCGGGGTCACAGCCTGCAAAAATGCCCAAAGCAAAACCAGCAGCCTGATGCAAGTGCGCCGATTGCCGCAATTGGGTCAGCATCCGGTCTACCCGGTAGGGTTTTTCTTCAATGTCTTCCATGAAAATAAGCTTGTTGCGGGCGTCCAATCCAAATTCAGTACCCGCCATGGCCGCCAACAAAGAAAGATTGCCGCCTAGCAATTCGCCTTGTACGCGTCCTTTGCGCAAGGTGGAAAACTTGTAGAGCGAATCTTCAGGATTGGCATAAGCCTCCGCCAATGGAATGGTATGAGTAGCTTGTCCTTCCATGACTACTGCCACAAAATGCTCCAGGGTATAAGGGGTAAAACCAGACTGCGCCACAGGGCCATGAAACCCAACCAAACCTGTTTTTTGCAAAAAAGCCATATGCAATGCTGTGATGTCACTATACCCGATGAATACTTTTGGATTTCTACGAATCAGATGGTAATCAATGTAGGGCAACAAACGGGTACAACCGTATCCTCCCCGCGCGCACCATACGGCTTTGACTTCCGGGTTGGCAAATGCCGCATGCAAATCTTCCAGGCGCTGGGAGTCGGTGCCGGCTACAAAACCGTATTTGGCACGTACGTTTTTGCCGGTTGCAACCCTCAATCCCAGTTCTTCCAGGTTTTTAACTGCTTTTTCCAATCCGGCATCCGGGATGAAACTGCCAGGGGTGATGAGCGATACCAGGTCACCCCGGTTTAAGCGAGCAGGTTTGAGCAAGGCCGGTCTTTCATGACGGCGATTGCTTTTTTGGCCATTCAACAGATACGGCAGTGCAGTGCCTAAGGCCAAATTGCGGGTAAAAAAACGACGGTTCATAATGGGCAGGTATTTTACTGCAATATTCTTATTTTTGCTCTTACTGCCAAATATTTTGCAAAACCAGACTACATCGATCCATGAGTGAATTCCGTCCTTGGCTCAAGAAATATCCACATGGTATTCCAGCCAACATCAATCCAGAGCAATACGCAACTGTTGTCGACTTACTGGAGCAAGCTTTTAAAAAGTACGAAAAGAAAATCGCTTTCTCCTGCATGGGTAAAGCCATGACTTATGAGCAAATCGATAAATATTCTCGCGATTTTGGGGCTTATTTGCTGTCTAGAGGCGTAGAACCTGGCGAAAAAGTAGCCATCATGATGCCCAATCTATTGCAATACCCCATTGCGCTTTTTGGAGCCTTGCGGGCTGGATTGATTGTGGTCAATACCAATCCATTGTATACGCCCCGGGAGATGGAGCACCAATTCAAGGACTCCGGAGTCACTGCAATTATCATTGCTGAAAACTTTGCGGCCAACCTCCAAAAAATCCTGCCCAATACCAACATCAAAACCGTGATCACCACCAGCATCGGTGAACTCCTGGGATTCCCCAAAAAAGTTGTGGTCAATTTTGTCGTGCGCAACCTCAAGCGTATGGTTCCCAAATACCAAATCCTGAATACGGTTACCTTTACCGAAGCATTGGCTCAGGGGAAGAAGTTTCAGATTCCGCCCCACACCGGCAAATCAGAGGATGTAATCGTACTGCAATACACCGGAGGCACTACGGGAGTATCGAAAGGCGCCATGCTCACCAACCGCAACCTGGTCAGCAATATGCTGCAAGTGGAAGCTTGGTGCAAACCTTTTTTGAAAGAGGGTGAAGAAATTGCGCTGTGCCCATTGCCCATGTACCACATTTTTGCCTTTACGGTCAACGTATTGTCAATAATGGGCATCGGTGGCCACAATATATTGGTTACCAATGCCCGGGATATTCCTTCCGTGATCAAGGCAATCCAGTCCTATCCCGTTTCGTTAATAACTGGGGTCAACACCTTGTTCAATGCTTTGCTGAATCATCCTGATTTTACTAAACTGGACTTCAGCAAGCTCAAAATCACCTCCGGTGGAGGGATGGCCGTGCAAAAATCCGTTGCCGAAAAATGGCAGCAGACAACTGGGTGCTATTTGGCCGAAGGGTACGGCTTGACCGAAACCTCGCCAGTTGCAACTTGCAATCCTTACGATGGAACGGGCAAAATCGGCTCCATCGGACTGCCTGCACCTTCTACAGACTTGCGCATCGTAGATGATCAAGGACATGTGGTAGGGCCCAACCAGATTGGCGAAATTCAGATCAAAGGGCCTCAGGTAATGAAGGGCTACTTCAACAAACCGGAAGAAACAGCAAATGTGCTGGTAGAAGACGGTTGGTTGTGTACAGGTGATATTGGTTTGATGCGCGAAGATGGCTTCTTTCAGATTGTAGACCGCAAAAAAGACATGGTGCTGGTATCAGGCTTCAATGTATTTCCAAATGAGATCGAGGAGGTGATTGCCGCGCACCCCAAGGTGTTGGAAGCCGCGGTAATCGGGGTGCCAGATGCCAAATCAGGTGAGGCGGTCAAAGCATTTATCGTCAAAAAAGACAAATCCCTGGATAAGGAGGAAATCATCGCCTATTGCCGGGAGAATTTAACGGCATACAAAGTACCTCGTCAGATCGAATTTAGAACTGAATTGCCCAAAACCAATGTAGGAAAAATCCTGAGGCGGGCATTGAAGGAAGAGGTGTAAAACCAACCTATCTCAAAATGATAAAGAACCGATTGTTAATTTTCGGCGGCATGCTGTTTTTCGGACACTTGTCTGCCCAAACGCTTGTTTCTCCAGATCAAGGCTTGAGCAATGCTGATCCCAGGTTGCGCCGCACGGAAACCTATCAAGCTTATGGGGTTAAAAGCCCCACGGATTCAACGGCCTTTCTGCGCGCCACCTATGATTATCCCACTCCAACTGAACGAATTGATGTCAATTTTCAGTATGATGGAGAGGTTTGGGTGCCTCAGAGTCGTTTTAGGTATACCTTTGATGCCTTGCGAAGAATTACAGCATTTAATTCTGAAACGTACGATGCAAGCACGAAGCAGTTTGTTCCACAGGCTCGGCAACAGACTTATCCACACGGAAATACCCAACAGAATGATTCGTTGCTGTCGTACAATTGGAGCCTAACGGAAAATAAATATGTCCTGACCTTGAAACAAACGAGTACATTCAACAGTAAAGACCAAGTCAAGGAAATCAACAACACTGTCTCAATTTCCGGTCAAATAATTCGCATCAAAGACGTGTATTCCTACGATAGCAACAACAATCTCACCCGAACCGAAAACTTTACGTATCTCGGGGAGCTTGCGATGAAGAGCAGTTTCACAAAGTATACCTACACCAACAAACTGCTCAGTACTTCTACAACTTACACGGCAATTGGCAACACAGATTCCATTCCTCAAGCCCAAATAACGAACCGATACAATGGATTGGGGCTATTGGAGCAAACCGAAAGCTTTCGTTGGGATTTTGTATCCATGACTTGGGGCAAATTGAGTAGTACCATCTACGGATATGATGCCGCCAAAAGGATTCTTTTTCGGGAAACATTGATTGTCAATACGGGACAACCCGATCAAAGAAGCCGGGCTGAGTTTTTTTACAACAAGGATGGCAGTTCCAATTTTGAAGTGAATTATACCCTCGATGCCAATGCACAAACGTTTAAACTGGACAATAAGAAGTTTTATTTTTATGACCCGGTCTCGTCATTGCGAGATTTTTCCACCCCTTATAAACCCTTGATTTTGTATCCAAATCCAACCCGAGGATCATTGTACCTCAAACTACAGGACAAGGCGCAAGTACAAGTCATTGGCAGCAATGGACAACTATTGCAGGCTGTTGTGCTGACTCCAGGTCAAGTATTGGATTTGAGCAGTTTGCCTGCTGGAATGTATCAGGTATTGGCGAAGGAGGGGACGGAATTCTTTGGTTCTAAAGTGCTTAAGTATTAAATTGACATATTGTTAAAATAAGTGAGGCGAAGCAATCTGGGTTGCTTCGCCTCACTATTCTTCGCTCGTTTTTTACTTCTTGTCTACCACAATCCGAGCATCCCGATTGGCCAATTCCCAGGAGGTATAAAACACCAGGTGACCAATTTTGGCCATTTTATCAAAGTTGATCTTGTCGGGGGTATCCGAAGTGAGGTGGTAATCTGCGTGGGTGCCATTGAAAAAGAAAATGGCAGGAATCCCGTTTTTGGCGAAGTTGTAGTGATCCGAACGGTAATAATAACGGTTGGGATCTTTTTCGTCGTTGTATTTGTAATCCAGGGTCAGATGCGTATAAATCGCATTGGCTTCCTCGTTGATTTTGTGCAATTCTGAACTCAACCTGTCGGCGCCAATCACATAAATGTAATCGGGATTGTCTTTGTGCTCGTCATCAACGCGGCCTACCATATCCACGTTTACATCCACCACGGTTTTTTCGAGTGGAAAAACCGGGAATTTGGCGTAATACTGCGAACCCAGCAGCCCTTTTTCCTCACCCGATACGAGCATACACAGCACACTGCGGCGTGGTCCCAAACCTGATTTTTTGGCTTCAACAAATGCCTGGCAAATTTCGAGTACGGTAGAAGTACCAGAGGCATTGTCGTCAGCACCAGGATACATGTCATCACCCCGCTTACCCAGGTGGTCGTAATGTGCGGTCACCACCACAATTTCATCCTTGAGCTTGGGATCAACCCCTTCGATAAAGCCCAGGACGTTGGAACCTTTCAGTTGGCTGTAGTTCTTTTCCGCAGTGATTTGCAGGGTACATTTAAAATTGAGGTGACGGGGTTTACCTTTGCTTTCGATTTTATCACGAGCGCTAGTGGCTTTGCCTACCATTTTGCCCAGGATGCTTTTGGCAAAATCGGTGGTGACGAAGTAGTTGGGCGCATAATTGGCCTCGGGATCTTCGTCTTTGGCCATATCGTTGCGCGAGTTGAGGATGGCTTTGCGGGCTTCCGCTACATTTTCCTTGAACTTGCGGTCGATGATGAACACCGCCGCCGCACCATGAGCTTTGGCCGCTTTGACCTTTTGCCGCCAGTCTGTTGACCAACTTGAAGGTGTTTCCGTTCCGGTGATCCAGGATTTACCTTGTTTCATGGGCTCACCATCGTATACCAGCACCAGTTTTCCCGCTACATCTACACCTTTGTAATCGCTGTAAGCTGGTGCATCAATGCCAAATCCGAGAAAAACTGCATCTTTAAAATTGGCCGTAAACTGCTTTGGGTTGGTGCCGGGATAGGCATAATAATCCCACAGGTGGCGAATTTCCTTGGCGCTAGTATCTTTAACCTCAATCTTGCGCCAGCTTTGATTGGTAAACGTGATGGATTGAAAGTAAGTACCCCCTTCTCCGACGGTAGGTAGGTTCATGGCTTTCATTTGAGCCGCAATGTAATCTGCTGCTTTGCGTTGTCCTTCGGTGCCTGTCTCCCGACCTTCAAATTCCGCAGAGGTCAATTTGAACAGGTGTTGGCGCAGGTCTTCGGTCGTTATCGTAGCCGCCAAACGCTGGGCTACAGGATTCAATTGGGCTTTGAGGCTGATGCTCAAAAACAATAGGACAAATAAATAAAGTGGTTTTTTCATACTTGGATATTTACGAAAACATCGGAGTTACGATCTCTAAAAACTCTTCTGCTGAAATGATGCTTACCAAAGGGAATGGACTTTTTCGTGCTTCTTCGTAATGTTTGTCATTGGTGACCAAATAATCAGCTCCTGCTATAACGGCACAATCAATGAATTTATCATCATCCGGGTCTTTAGGAACAAGTTGCCAATGGTAGTAAATATAATTGACGAAGTGGACGTTGGGGCGAATAATGAGGGCATCTAATACATCTCTTGCGATAGTGGGATTGGCGCGTTTTTCTAGAATTTCGGTATATTCTAGTAAAATTTCATTGGAAACAAATAGGTTGAATTTGTTTTGTAGAAGAGCTTCGAAAATAGGATTAAAACGCGACTTACGACCGATTGAAACAAGCAACACATTGGTATCAAGCACTATATTCATTTAGGAATGACTTACTTCTTTTGGGGAATTAAGCCATTTATCCATGGTTTCATTGTTCCATCCTTGTTCATCCCAAAGCTTATCCATGCCATCCATAGCACGCTCTGCAAAGAAACGGCTTAATAGTTCCTTAATTTCGATCAAAACTTCATCTGGAACATCAGTTCGATATAACTTCAGCAATTCTTGCTGAACGTTACTGAATTTTTGGGCAACTGCTAACATAGCGTCTATTTTAGAGCATAAACGAAAATAAAGATAAATTAAAAATCAGGACTATTGATTAGAGATTGAAAAATAAAAACGAAAAAACACACAATTTGGTTTCATCTGCATTCAACATCCCAACGGAATTTTATCCACTCTCCGGGCATGCCGCCCTCCCTCAAACTCAGCCTCTAGAAATGCTTTGACAATGGCTTCCGCTTGCTCCAGGGTAGTGTAGCGCACAGGCAAGCAAACAATGTTGGCATTGTTGTGCTGACGCGCCAATGTTGCAATTTCTTCCATCCAGCACAGTGCGGCGCGAATGCCCTGGTGCTTGTTGGCAGTAATGGCTACCCCATTGCCGCTGCCACACAACAGAATGCCCAAATCTGCCTGTCCATTTTCCACATCGTTGGCTACCGGGTGCACAAAATCAGGATAATCCACTGAATCCAGCGAATGCGTTCCGTAATCCTTTACGGCAATGCCCATTTCTGTGAGCATGGCCTTGATGGGGTCTTTGTGAGGAAAACCAGCGTGATCGCAACCGATGGAGATGCTTTTAATGTTCATTGTATTGTCTTTGCGTGCAAAGGTACGTCTAAGGGGCGATAAAAAAATAAGTGTTTCATTTTGCCAACGACTTAGATGAGTAAACGGTTCATTTTAAGTGTCTTATCTAATCCGTTGGCTCAAAGAAAATGAACACTTATTTTTGCCCCACTACTAAGGTAATTTCCCCACAATTTTTTCTAGCAGCTTCCTATCTTCACGGCCAAATTTATCGCCATGCTGTCTATTAAAATCAAAGCAGGATCCCTGACCAACCTTACCGACGCCCGTTATTTTTCGGCCTGGGAGGTAGAGTGGCTGGGCTTTAACCTGAGTGCAGGAGAAGAAAATGCCATTGCCCCCCTGCAAGTAGCGGCCATGCGCGAATGGGTAGAAGGCCCCAAGATTGTTGGCGAATTTAGCCTTTCAGCCAAGGAAGATATTTTACAACAGGTAGCGGATTTGCGATTGGATGCGGTGCAGGTTGGGATGTTCACCGATTTGGCTACCGTAATGGATTTGTCTTACCAATTGCCCGTTATCAAGGAAATTGTGGTGGAAAAAACAACCACAGCTGGCGATATTGAGTTTCTGCTTACCCATTTTGCGCCCCACGTCAGTTACTTTTTGCTCAATTTCGACAAAGGGGGCTTTAGTTGGAACGATATCCAAAATGGCGAAATCCTGAACGCAGGCATCGTGCAGGATTTTTGCCAACGTTTCCCCATTCTGTTGGGCATTGGCATTCAGGCTTCCGAATTACCATCCATGCTGGAGTATTTGCAACCAGCTGGACTGCACCTCCTGGGGGGCGAAGAAGAAAAAACCGGGGTAAAGTCTTTTGATGATGTAGATGAGCTCTTTGAGCAATTGTCCTCAGTAGTGGGGCAAAAATAAGCGATCATTTTTCTTGAGTCAGTAGTTGTAATCGATGGTTCCTACGGGGTTGATGGAATGGTCAATGACCATGTCCATAACTTCGTCTTCACTGTAGCCGGAATTGCCGTATTCAGGACTGAAAGAAGCGGCATTTGTTTGACCACTTTCATTGGCCATGGCTGCCAAAATAAGCAGCAACAAAGCAGCAGCTTGTTCATCGGTTATTTCGCCATTTTCCTGCTTTTCAGCCAATTTCTGTTTGATGGCTGCAACCTGAGCATCTTCTGGATTCGCTTGAGCTTCGGTCGCATTGCTTTGCTCATAAGACGAAGAAGAATCACAACTATTGAAGAAACAAACAGCAAAAATTGCGGCTAAAATCATGACTTTTTTCATGGCACTTACATTTTGGTGTGGTTGAATTGGGTGCGTTTGATGATACAAAGTAAAGCCATGCAGTAGTGCCAGAAATCACCCCCAGAAGGGGTTTTGGAAATATCCTCTTTTTTGAGGAGAAAAGAGGCCCTGCTCTATTCCGCTGGTGTTTGCGATTTTTCTTAATTTTTTGTAAGTTTGTAAAAAAGAAATCATGCTTGAACGCATAACCATAAATCCTGACCAATGCGGCGGCAAACCTTGCATTCGAGGTATGCGCATACGAGTAACAGATATTTTGGAACTATTGGCTAATGGCCTTTCTCAACAAGAAGTGGTTGAAGAACTGGAGATTGAAGCTGAAGACGTGCAGGCCTGCTTGCAATCATCATGAAATACAAACTACTCTGCCCGCAACCGCTCCCCCTTGATCGCCTTGGCCATCAAATCCGGAAAAGCATCGGGCGTACAAGCAAAGGTCGGAATGTCCATTTGGGTAAACTGACTAGCGATGTGGTGATCGTACATGGGGGCGCCTTTGTCGTTGAGAGCGAGTAGCGCAATCAAATTTACCCCAGAGGCTTTGATCTCCAGCGCCTGGCGCAACAAGTCTTCACTGGGGCCTCCTTCCATCAAATCCGAGATCAACACCATGATCGTATTGCGGGGTTGCCGGATGTGCTGACGGCCATAGCGCAGCGCTTTGCTGATGTGCGTACCCCCGCCAAGCTGGGTGGCGAAAAGCAAATCCACCGCATCGTGCAATTGCTCGGTAAGGTCTACAACACTGGTATCGAATACAATAAAACGAGTAGAAATGCTGGGCATCGAAGCCATGATCGAACCAATAATCCCCGCATACACCACCGAAGCAGCCATCGAGCCACTTTGGTCTACCAAGAGGATCAAGTCTTTTATTTTGGGCTGACGGCGGCCATATCCCCAAAGTTTTTCGGGAATGATGGAGCGGTATTCCACCTGATAATGCTTGAGGTTGGCGCGGATCGTGCGGTGCCAGTCGATGGCATTCGGCTTAGGGCGGCGCGAACGGGCTACCCTGCTCAGGCTACCCTGGATGGCGTTTTGCAGGGGTTGGCGCAGCTTTTTCTCCAAATCTTTCACTACTTTCCGGATCACTTCCCGCGCCGTTTCCCGGGTTTGGGCGGGCAATACTTTCTTCAAACTCAGCAAAGTGCTGACCAAATGAACGTCTGCTTGCAAGGTTTCCAGCAGTTCGGGTTGTAGCAGCATTTGGTGCAAACGCAGGCGCTCTAGGGCGTCTTTTTGCATCAACTGTACCACTGGAGCAGGGAAATACTTGCGGATGTCGCCGAGCCAACGGGTTACATTGGGTGAGGAGCTACCTAGGCCACGCTCTCGCTCGCTGTCGTATAAGGCGTCCAAAACCTTGTCCATGCCCTGTTCGTCCTCGCCCATACCAATGGATTCCTGAGGATCGGAGGCTTGACCCAATACCAATCGCCAGCGTTTGAGTTGTTCGGTTTTGTCCATATATTCGTACAATATACATTGAGTGGTATCAAAAATGAAAAAAAATGTGGAATTTAGGGCATAGAAAAACGATGAGATCGGGAACAAGAACGGTTGAACAATAAACTACATCAGTGTGAAGCAAGAAGAGTCCTTGGAGAATTTGCCAAAAGATCAGCAGAAAGTGCTGAAATCTATTTCGCCTTATCGCATTATTTTGCCCATTCTGCTGGGCTTGGCAGGAGTAATCTACATGTTTTGGCGCAATTTTGATCTACAAGAATTTCAGCAGATTAAATGGACGAGTCACGTTTATTTCTGGATCGGCATGGGTATACTTACGGTACTCATCCGAGATACTGCATATGCCTATCGTCTTCGTGCATTGACGAATCAGGAACTCACCTGGTGGAAATGCATTGAAATTGTGGTCATTTGGGAGTTTAGCTCGGCGGTATCGCCTTCTGCGCTTGGAGGATCAGCGGTGGCATTTTTTATTCTATCGCAGGAAAAACTGTCGGTTGCACGCACGGTTACCATCGTTACGTATACCATTGTACTGGACGCCTTGTTTATGCTGTGTACATTGCCCATTCTCTTTGGCTTTTTCGGGTTTGGCATTTTGCGGCCAGGTGCGTCTTCCTTCGCAGATTTAGGACAATGGGGTTATCTGGCAGTAGGGTTCTATGTATTTATGATCGTATACTCTTTGATTTTCACTTATGGTATTTTTATTGGACCACACCACATGAAGCGCTTGCTGGGTTGGTTGACCAACAACCGCATCCTGGGGCGTTTTCACCAGGGTGCAGTCAAATTGGGTGAAGACCTCGTTACCTCCTCCCAAGGCTTGCGCGAACAAGGTTGGAGTGTTCACCTCAAGGCCATAGCTGGTACGTTATTGGCCTGGGTTTTTCGCTTTTTGCTCATCAGTTGCCTGATCATCGCATTTACTCCTGAGCTTCCGCTTACGCTGCATTTTCAGGCCGAACTGTACGCGCGCCTGCAAACCATGTTTTTTGTGATCATGTTTAGCCCTACCCCGGGTGGGGCAGGGTTTATTGAGGTGGCATTCAATGGCTTTTTGACCGATTATGTACTCAGCAATACCCACGCCACGGTGATCTCCACCATCTGGAGGCTCATGTCTTACTACTTGTACCTTACCGCAGGTGCAATTGTAGTGCCAAACTGGATTCGGGAGGTGTTTAGGTCGAAAGGTGGCAGTTAAGCTTCGTTTCGGTAAAGGATACCTGCAATGGTAAAATCAACTCAATCTTTGTCCGACCCCACGTACAAAGGTAGCCACACCTACAATCATCAAGCCGTAGAAGATCTGCACACCGCCGCCGCCGCTGGATAAAACAAAGGTCAACAATACTCCCAATAAAAACAGGCCTGCACCGATAATCATTGCACCAGCGCCACCTTTTTTCTCGGAATTTTCAAAGGAATCCAAGGCGCGAATTTGAATCAACACTGCCCATTCTTCTGGTACTCCTCGGGCTTTTAGGCCTTCTCTTACTTCGTAATCGTTTTTGTCGTCATTGTAAAGGGCAATGGCATAGTGCAACCATTCTTTGGCTTTCGTTTCGTCTATTTGGTTTTCCATGGTATAGATCAAGTTTTTAAATAATTGATTTGCGCAAATTTATTACTAGAATTCAAAAAAGACTAAAATTCTATGTAATTTTTATGTTAATACGTATAAGGGGCTTAAAGTTCCCGGATCATGGTATAAATGCCACAGTACTCTGCTTTCATGTTGGGCAAATCCAAAATACGCTTGTACAGGATGGAAAATCCGTTTTTTGCATAAAAATCCAGATTGTAGGCATTGCTGTCCATTACCCTGAGCCATTGGTAATCTGCATTGGCTTGCACGGCTTGTTGCTGCGCAAAATCCATCAAAATTTTGCCGATGCCTCGACCTTTTGCAGCTTCGGATAGGTAAATTTTATCTAAGCAAACCGCATTGAAAAAATCCGTATCCGGGATTGGCGCATCGAAAATCAATTTCAGGTATCCGCCAATACTCCCATCTTCCAGTCGTGCAAAGTAGTACCGATGCAAAGGATTGTTCAAATGCCGCTCCAGTACATCCAAACTATTGATGCTGCCCAAATAGGACTTGCCCTCATCGTGCCAGAAGTGTCTAAAATAAGGCAGATAAGTTGCTTCTACCACTTGCTGCAAGGTTGTTATCTCGGATGCAGAAACCATTTCTATCGTTACCATAATGTGATTTTATCGTACTTTTGATGCTGTACCTAAGTCTGACGCAAAAAATTACTAACCAAATCAATATGCAAGACGCCGCTGTAGACCAAATGGTTTTCAACCGCGAGGGGTTGTCCGATGAATTGTTGTTCAACTTGTACAATCAACTCCTCTATCCCCGGCTGATCGAAGATAAGATGCTCAAATTGCTTCGCCAAGGAAAAATCAGCAAATGGTTTTCGGGCATTGGCCAGGAGGCCATTGCGGTAGGCTCTACCATGGCCTTGCTTCCTGACGAAATGATCTTCCCGATGCACCGCAACCTGGGGGTATTTACCGTCAGGGATGTACCGTTCCATCGCTTGTTTGCACAGTGGCAGGGCAAGTATTCTGGTTTCAGCAAAGGGCGAGAGCGTTCTTTTCATTTTGGCACCCTGGAGCACCACATCGTAGGAATGATTTCTCACCTGGGGCCACAGCTCTCTTTGGCTACCGGGGTGGGTTTGGCGCACAAACTTTCAGGCGAAGACAGGGTAAGTTTGGCCTATACTGGCGATGGCGCCACCAGCGAAGGCGAATTCCACTAGGCACTCAACGTAGCCGCTGTCTGGCAATTGCCCGTGATTTTTTTGATCGAAAACAATGGGTATGGCCTTTCCACGCCGCCTACCGAACAATACCGCTGCGCTCAATTGGCCGACCGGGGCATTGGCTACGGCATGAAAGCCCTCACGATTGATGGCAATAATGTACTGGAAGTATACCGCACGGTGTGCAAGCTGGCCGAATCCATGCGCGAACACCCCGAACCTATTCTTCTCGAATGCATGACCTTTCGCATGCGCGGCCATGAAGAAGCATCGGGCACCAAATACGTACCCAAAGCACTCATGGATCAATGGGCGCTGCGCGATCCGCTGGCCAACTACGAACGATTCTTGATGGAAGAAGGCATTTTGACCGAAAACATCAAAAAAGAACGCAGCGCGCATTGGAAAAAGCACATCGAAGCAGGACTGCAAGAAGCTTTTGAAGAAAGCGATCCGCACAACCCTGTAGAGGAAGAACTGGCCGATGTGTATGCCCCTTTTGAATACCAGCCCAGCCTACCTGCCAATGGCCTGAAAACCGAAAAACGCTTCATTGATGCCATCTCTGACGGCCTGCGGCAAGCCATGGAAAAGCACGACAAACTGGTTTTGATGGGTCAGGACATCGCAGATTACGGTGGCGTATTCAAGATCACCGATGGATTTGTGAAGCAGTTTGGTAAGGAACGGGTGCGCAATACTCCCCTCTGCGAAAGTGCCATCATCGGCGCAGCTTTGGGCTTGAGTCTGAAAGGCTACAAAGCCATGGTGGAAATGCAGTTTGCCGATTTTGTGACTTGTGGTTTCAACCAAATCATCAACAATCTGGCCAAGCTTCATTACCGCTGGGGCGCCAATGCCGATGTGGTGGTGCGCATGCCTTGTGGTGGTGGTACCGGAGCCGGGCCTTTTCACTCACAAAGCAACGAAGCCTGGTTTTTTCATACACCGGGTTTGAAAGTGGTGTATCCTTCCAATCCTTACGATGCGAAAGGACTACTTTTGGCCTCATTTGAAGACCCCAATCCGGTGATGTATTTCGAGCACAAGGCGCTATACCGCAGCATCAGTGCCGAAATCCCCGATGAATACTATACCGTAGAAATTGGCAAAGCCCAGGTGGTGCGCGAGGGCAAAGACCTCAGTGTAATCACCTACGGCATGGGCGTAGCCTGGGCCCAAAAAACCATTGCTGAATTGGGCATTGACGCCGAGATCATCGATTTGCGTACCCTGCTGCCCCTGGATTACGCAACCATCGAAACCAGTGTACGCAAAACAGGGAAAGTGATCATCCTGCATGAAGATACTCTCCTTGGAGGCATTGGCGGAGAGATTGCGGCACATCTGTCGGAACATCTTTTTGAGTACCTGGATGCACCGGTGATGCGGGAAGCTGCGCTGGATACTCCAATTCCGTTTGCGATCTCATTGGAGCAGCAATTTTTACCTGTGGGTAGGTTTACCGAGAAGGTGCAGAAGTTGCTGCGGTATTAGCGATTGTTATCTCCGCAATGGTACCGCCGCAACCTCTGCAAAATACTTTTATCACAATTTATCGGAAAGCCTACTGTGCAGCCACCAGCTTGATCAAATCTTGATCGTGGTGGTAGCGGATTTGGCACAAGTTGTCAAAAAACATGGTTGTCCCTTTGGCTTCGCTGTATTTTTCCCAGGCGGGAAGCCCAGCATGGGCTGGATTGCCAGTGCGTGCAAAATTGATCCAGGACTGGCTCATTTTTGCGGCCAGGGCATAGGCTTCTTTGGTTGCTCCCGTCATTTCCGCACAACGCGCGATGTTGTTGAACACGAAGGGGATTTCCATGCAGTGTACCGCTTTGTATTTACCGTCCATCACAGGTGATTGCCAGCTAAACAGGTACATATAAACAGGCGCTCCCCCTGGTAAGGCAGACTTAATGTTGGCCTGATTAACCGCGCCTGGGCGGAAGGTCATGTCAACAGTCATCAGGTCGGAAGGTTTTTTATCGTTTGGATAGGCTTTTTTTACTGCTGCCACAAAAGCATCGGTTTTATCGCCTTGCTGTTTTTTGATGGCTTCCATTACTTTATCCAATGGAGCATTAGCCAAACTGGCACCTGCAAAAACCGCAAATTCGTTTTTCACTGTACCAATCAGCAACGGAACGTTTTTGGACAATTCCAGGGCTTCGGTCGACATGGGTTGGTACGGCAGCAAATCAGCATCGATACTGGGACCCCAACTGAGACCAAAACCTGGGATTGGTTTGCCTTCAGCCCGCATGCGTTCGGTAATGTTCCGCAATGCCTGATTACCGGCAGCACTCAATTCTGCAAAAGGAATTTTTTGGAGGCTATCTGCCTGGTTGGGTGCCAGTTTGAGCACTTTGAGTACTTCGGCAGTAATCGCCTGGCTTTCCGTTTTTCCCAGCATATTTGAACGGAAAGCTCCACTTTGGTTGATGGCTTTGTGGAACAAACCCTTGGCCGATGGCATCGCCATAAGCGTATTCACCTTGGCACCACCACCGGATTGACCAAAGATGGTTACGTTGTTGGGATCGCCGCCAAAATTGGCAATGTTGGCCTTGACCCATTCCAGCGCTACCCGCATGTCGAGGATGCTCAGGTTGGCAGAGTGTTTGTACTTGTCTCCATAAGCCGACAAATCCAAATACCCCAAAATGTTGAGGCGGTGGTTAATGGACACGACCACCACGTCGCCTTTTTTAGCCAAACTTTCACCATCATACGAGGGCAATTCCTGAGAAGAACCTGCGGTGAAACCACCTCCGTGGATCCAAAACATCACCGGGCGCTTTTTGCCGTCGCTGATGCTGGGAGTCCAAACGTTGATGCGCATGCAGTCTTCTCCGGAAAAACCCCAACTGTGGTTAAACACAAACTCCGATTCGTCACCCGCTGCGGTTACGTTGGTGGGGGTCATTAGTGGTGCAACTGGCCCATAAGTCATGGAGCTGCGCACCCCTGTCCAAGGTTTGGGTTTTTGTGGCGACTCAAAACGCTTAGCCTCGGCGTAAGGAATACCCTTGTAGGTAAAAATGCTGTTGTTGATGTAGCCCCGTACTTTACCGGCATCGGTGTTGGCAACTGCTACGTTTTCGCCTGTGATCTGCTGTGAATAAGCAGCAATGGCAGCTCCCAGCAAAAGGAGGCACAATCCTAGTTTTTTCATTGCGAATGGATGAAGGTTAAAAAATGTTTAGGAATTGAGTAATTGTAAAATGGGCGAAAATTCTATTGTATCAATTCGTGACAATAATAAATCTATTTTCGAAAAAATCCTATTACTTTTGAGAAAAAAGGTTTGAGCGCACATTATGCAGAAGATTTCTACGTCTACCGTTGCCGATCATTTACCACATCTTGCTTACGATTCGGTAATTTTTGGATTTTCTGGAACACAGTTGAAAATCCTGATCATGGAGTACCACAACACCAGTATTTTTGCACTGCCAGGAGGTTTTGTGCAAAAAAATGAACACTTGAATGATGCAGTGAGGCGTGGGCTGAAAGAGCGGACCGGACTAGACAATATTCACCTGGAGCAGTTTTACACCTTTGGAGATGCCGACCGGAACAAAGCAGAACCGATGCGCACCATTTTGCTCAACAACGGGCTTGCTCCAGAAAAATACGCTTGGATGTTGGAGCGCTTCATTTCGGTGGCCTATTATGCCCTGATCAATTACCAGGATGTGGTGCCTCAGCCGGATGCCTTATCCGACTCATGCTGTTGGTATCCCGTCAATGCCTTGCCTCCGCTGATGATGGATCACGCACGGATTGTAGAAAAAGCCTTACAGACCTTACGCGACAACCTGGATCGAAAATTAGCGAAGGGAAATATGTTGCCACCTAAGTTTACAATGAAAGAACTGCAGCAGGCTTACGAAGCGATTCTGGACAAGAAATTGCTGCGCACCACTTTTCAGCGCCGGATGTTGAGTTTGAATTTGTTGGAGCGGCATGAAAAACAGTATTTGGGAGGAGCGCATAAGGCGCCATATTTGTACAGTTTTAAAGTAGAAAAGTAGTTGAAAACTCAGGATTCGGAGTACTTTTTAGAACAATCCGTAGAAGAGCTACTGAAATAGATGTCGCAAATCCGCCATATTTTGACCCTTTCCCCCAAAAAACCTCTCCAAAAACCTGAAATTCATCCCAAACCTGCCTAGTTTTGTTCTGCCTTGGGCTGTTTTGCCAGGTATCACCGACCATTGTACATCCGATGAAAGTCACCGAGTACTTCGAAAAAGCGCAGGGACAAACCCTGATTTCTTTTGAAATTCTTCCGCCACTCAAGGGGGGGAGCATGCAAGACATCTTTAAAGGACTGGATCCACTCATGGAGTTCAAACCGCCGTTTATTGATGTCACTTACCACCGCGAAGAATTCATTTATAAGCAAAATCCAGCTGGATTTTACGAAAAAGTGGCCATTCGCAAACGCCCAGGCACTGTGGGCATTTGTGCCGCCATTATGAACCGCTATGGGGTAGATGCGGTACCTCACTTGCTTTGTGGCGGTTTCACCCGCGAGCAAACCGAGGACGCCCTGATCGACCTCAACTTCCTCAATGTGCAAAACGTACTGGCTTTGCGCGGCGATGCTCGCCAGTTTGAATCCAAGTTTGAACCCGAACCCGGTGGCCATGAATACGCCCTGGATTTGGTCAAGCAGATTGAAGAAATGAACAAGGGCAAGTACCTTGACCTGAACATTGAAAATGGGCAAAAGACCAACTTTTGCATTGGCATCGCTGGCTATCCCGAAAAGCATTTTGAGGCACCTAATATGGAATTGGATTTGGCCTGGATCAAAGAAAAAGTAGACGCTGGCGCCGATTACATCGTTACGCAGATGTTTTTCGACAACAAGCATTATTTCAATTACGTAGCCAATTGCCGCGCTGCTGGGATCAACATTCCAATCGTACCGGGTTTGAAACCCATCACCAAGCAGTACCAATTGACCTCCATTCCACGCCACTTTTTTATTGATCTGCCGGAGCCTTTAGTAAAAGAGTTTTCCAAAGCTGAAACCCCTGAAGCCCGCCGACAAGTAGGCATCGAATGGTGTTCGGCACAATCTAAAGAGCTGAAAGCAGCAGGTGTTCCCTGTCTGCACTACTACACCATGGGGGATGGACCTACCTTCCGTAAAATTGTGGAAAGCGTATATTAACCTTGTTGTAACGAGTGGTCAGCGCATTTTTAAAAGCGGTGACCACTCGTATGCTGTACTGGAAAAAGCCCCCAAACATCAAGTTTTCTGGCTGCTTACCTCTTTCATTTTCTGAAAAGAATAAAACCAAAATAAATGAAGCCATTTTTTTCCCTCCTTTGCTTCGTCATGGTGACCAATTGGGGCTATAGCCAGTTGCAGTCACCGGATCAATTTTTACCACATCAGTGGGGCGCCCAATTTACGCCACACGAAATGAAACTGGACTACTACCGCCACGTGGCCGCCAACAGCAAAAACGTGTTCATTCAACCTTATGGATACACCAATGAGCAGCGTCCCTTGCAACTGATGTTTGTATCCAGCGAAGCCAATCTGGCCAAACTCGAAGCCATTCGGCAAAATAACCTTCGCCGGGCAGGTGCGCTAGAAGGCAGCACCGACGCAACATTCGACAACCTGAGCATCGTCTGGATCAGTTACTCGGTGCACGGCAATGAGGCCGCTGGCGCAGAAAGCTGCCTAAGGGTGTTGTACGAATTGGTGAATCCTCAAAATGCCAAGAGCAAAGAATTGCTCCAAAATACCCTGATTATCCTTGATCCTTGCATCAACCCGGATGGCAATTCGCGCTATACCCACTGGTACCGTAGCGTGGTAGGCAGCACCCCCAACCCCAGCACCGACGCCCGCGAGCATCAAGAGCCTTGGCCAGGTGGCCGGGTCAACCACTATTACTACGACCTCAACCGCGATTGGGCCTGGCAAACCCAGATTGAAACGCGCCAACGCCTGGCCAAATACAACGAATGGTTGCCACAGGTACACGTAGATGTACACGAGCAGGGCTACAACAATCCCTACTATTTTGCACCAGCAGCACAGCCTTACCATCGCTATCTGACCCAATGGCAGCGCGATTTTCAGGTACAGATTGGCAAAAACAACGCCAAATACTTCGATCAGGAAGGTTGGTTGTATTTCACCAAGGAAGTATTTGACTTGCTGTACCCCAGCTATGGCGATACCTACCCGATGTACAACGGGGCCATCGGCATGACTTATGAGCAAGGGGGCATCGGTGCCGGCCAGGCCGTGACCATGCGCAATGGCGATACCCTCACCCTCAAAGACCGGGTGATGCACCACTACACGACCTCCATGGCAACCATCGAAATTGCTTCAAAAAATGGAACCCAACTGAATAAAAACTTTACCGAATTCTTCCAGCGCGCCCGCAGCAATCCTCCTGGGCAATACAAAAGTTTTGTGGTCAAAGCCTCCAATGCCCGCGAACGCATCAAGTCTTTCTGCGAAGTATTGGATCGAAATGGCGTCCAATACGGCAAAGCAGGCAAAACCAGCAGCCTGAATGCCTACGACTACCAAACGGGCAAAACCATCACCTTGAAAGTTGAACCCAACGACCTGGTGGTGAGTGCGTACCAAACCCGTGGCACCATGGCGCAAATTTTGCTGGAACCAAGCGCCGAACTGGTCGACTCCATGACCTACGACATTACGGCCTGGGCTTTGCCTTATGCGCACGGATTGGAAACCTATGCCAGTACGCAGCGCCTTGATCCTGATGGTAGCTTTAGCCAAAGCCCCATTGTGGTTCCCAATGCGGTCAAATCTTATGCCTATCTGGCTCCCTGGCGCAGCAGTGCCAACGTGAAGTTTGTGGCTGCCTTGCTCAAAAAAGGGGTAAAAGTGCGCTATGCCCAGTCGCCATTCAGCGTTGAAGGCAAAAGTTATGCCCGCGGTACCCTGCTGATTACAGAAGCAGACAACCGCAAAATGTCACCAGCTTACCGCCAGATCGTGGAAGCAACTGCTCGTCAGCTCGATCAGGAATTGAGCACCGTAAGCACAGGCTTTGCCGATGGAGGCAGCGATTTTGGATCCAGTAGCTACAGCTTCATCCAGCGCCCAGAAGTAGCAATTTTGAGTGGTGACCAAACCTCTAGCAATGATTTTGGACAGGTTTGGTTTTTCTTTGACCAGGAACTCCAATACCCACATACTATTCTGGATGCCAATCGCCTCGATCGCACCGATTTGAGTGCATACAATACCATCATCATGCCCGAAGGCCGTTACCGCCTGACCGATGCGCTGCTTGAAAAGCTGAATTCCTGGGTGAGTGCAGGTGGCCGTTTGATTGCCATTGGCAGTGCGCTGTCAAGTTTGCAAGACAAAAAAGGGTTCGGCCTGACCCGCTACGCTACCGATGACGAGAAGAAAAAAGCCGACCGTGCTGCCGATGAGGCTGCCCTGGCCGAGCGTTTTCTGGATTATGCCAACGAAGAGCGCCGCGCTCAGAGCAGCAGCATTCCAGGGGCTATTTTTAAAGTAAAAATCGACAATACCCATCCCTTGGGGTTTGGATTGGCAGACAGCTATTTTTCCCTCAAAACGGGTGAAATGGCCTACCAGCCACTCAAAGGAGTATACAATGTAGGCACGATTGGTAGCCAGTTGATGGTATCTGGTTTTGCTGGCGCAAAAGCCAAGGAGAAGCAAAAAAACACCGTCGTGTTTGCCCTCGAGCAAAAAGGAGCAGGCGCGGTAGTGTACCTGGTTGACAATCCCTTGTATCGGTCTTTCTGGGAAAACGGAAAGCTGGTGATGGGGAATGCGGTATTCATGCGCTAAGGGACGGAATGTAACTTTATTTGTAAAAGTTTAGCACCCACCTTCGGTGGAGTGCTAATATAAAAAAAGCCACAAATTCCACAAATTCAGCCACGAACTCCGTTCGTGACGGGATCACAAACGCGAGTTTGTGCCTCAATTTGTGAAAATTTGTGAAATTTGTGGCTAAAAATTTGTTTTGCCGCGTCGCCGAAGGCGAGGTGCTAAACTTTTACCTTAATTCCCGGCGCTAAATCGGGACATTCCGTTTGAATGCACTGCCAAAGTCTACCAGGGACTCGGTTTTGATCACTCCTTTGATGTGGTCGATTTTTTCGTAAAGCAATTTGCGCATGTGCTCGCTACTGGTGGCCACAATGCGAATGTACAGGGCATAACTGCCCGTAATGTAATAACACTCGGTTACTTCTGGAATGCGTTTGAGTTCTGCTATGATTTGCTGCGAGTCTGAATCGTCGCGCAGTACCAGGCCAGTAAACGCACTCCATTCGTAACCGAGTTTTTTTTCATCCAAAATGATGCTGACCTGTTTGAGTACGCCCAGGTCTTTGAGGCGCGCCACCCTCTGGTGCACCATCGTGTTGGAAATGCCCAGATCCTGGGCAATTTGGGCATAAGCCCGCCGACCATCCTGCTCCAATGCTTTGAGAATTAGGCGATCGTGTTCGTCGAGGTAAGGCAATTCGCTCATTTTCTGCAATTGACAATTAAATGATCAAGTATTTAAATGTTAAATTGTTTTTAACTGGGCAAAGAATGCCAGAATAAAAGTCAAATTAACGCAAAAAAAGAAAAATAAGTGAAATTCACCGGGATTGGTCTTAAAAAAAAGTCAATACTATATTTTTAAGTGGTTAAAGCAACATTCTCTCAATCAATCCACAATCTTTTTGGCCATGACCACAATGACCCAAGCCAACACCCGCAGCCAACAATTGATCGAAAAAGAAGAGCAGTACGGTGCCCACAATTATCATCCCCTCGAAGCGGTGATTGAGCGCGGTCAGGGGGTACACGTGTGGGACGTAGAAGGCAAGCAGTACTTTGATTTTCTTTCGGCCTATTCTGCGGTCAATCAGGGTCATTGCCACCCCCGCATCATCAAAGCCTTGACCGAGCAGGCCCAAAAGTTGACCCTCATTTCGCGGGCTTTTTACAACACTGCCCTTGGGCCTTACGAAGAATACATCACCCAGCTATTTGGATACGACAAAGTATTGCCCATGAACACGGGCGTGGAGGCCGTAGAAACTGCCCTCAAGCTGTGCCGCAAATGGGCCTACCAGGTAAAAGGTGTACCTGAAAATCGCGCCAAAATCCTGTTTGCCACCGGCAACTTTCACGGGCGCACCCTATCGGTGATTTCGGGTTCAACAGATCCTTCCAGCCGCAATGATTTTGGGCCTTACATGCCCGGATGGGAAATGGTGGAGTACAACAACCTGGCCTCACTGCAAGCTGCCCTCGAAGATCCCCACGTAGCGGGATTACTTATCGAACCCATTCAGGGCGAGGCGGGCGTAGTGGTACCCGACCCGGGTTACCTGGCCGAAGCATTTCGCTTGTGCCGCGAGAAACAAGTGTTGTTCATCGGGGACGAAATCCAGACAGGTATAGCCCGTACTGGCAAAATGTTGGCTTTGGATCATTACGGCATCCGCCCCGACATCCTGATTTTGGGCAAAGCCCTATCTGGAGGCGTATTGCCGGTATCGGCAGTGTTGGCCGATGACGAAATCATGCTGTGCATCCGCCCGGGCGAGCATGGCTCTACTTTTGGAGGCAACCCCCTGGCTTGTGCCGTTGCCCGCGAAGCCCTGCAAGTGGTAATCGATGAAAAACTGGCCGACAATGCCCAGAAGCTCGGAGAACTTTTCCGCGCTGAACTCAACAAAATCCGCCAGGAAAACGACCTCATCACCCTGGTGCGTGGTCAGGGTTTGCTCAATGCCATCGTGATCAATACCGACGAGCATTCTGACCTGGCCTGGAACATCTGCCTTCGTTTCCGCGACCACGGCCTATTGGCCAAACCGACCCATGGCAATAAAATTCGCCTGGCTCCTCCCCTCGTCATGACCGAAAATCAAATCTTTGAATGCGTGGACATCATTCGAAAAACCTTGTTGGAGTTTTGATGTACCCGTCAAGACGGATTGCAGTGCCCAACTTTCTGGAATAAAAAAGCGCCCACTCAGTTTCCCAAGCAGGCGCTCCTGTATGTTAATTCGCAAAGAAATTATCTCGCGAATGCTACTGCACGTTTCTCCCGAATGACGGTTACCTTGATTTGACCAGGGTACTGCATTTCGTCTTGAATCTTCTGAGAAATCATGAACGCCAAATCGTCGGCGTACTGATCGGTTACTTTTTCACTTTCTACGATCACGCGCAGCTCGCGGCCAGCTTGCATCGCAAAAGCTTTGGTAACCCCTTCGTGCGCCATGGCCAGTTCTTCCAACTCACCAATGCGCTTAAGGTAACTTTCCAGGATTTCGCGGCGGGCACCAGGACGCGCACCAGAAATGGCGTCGCAAGCCTGTACGATGGGGGAGATGATGTTGTTCATCTCGATTTCATCGTGGTGTGCACCTACTGCGTTGACTACCGCGGGGTTTTCCTTGTATTTTTCGCACAACTGCATCCCCAGGATGGCGTGGCTCAATTCTGATTCCTCTTCCGCAACTTTGCCAATATCGTGGAGCAAACCAGCGCGTTTGGCCAGTTTGATCTGCTTGGGATTGAGGCCCAATTCAGCCGCCATGATGGCGCACAAGTTGGCGGTTTCGATGGAGTGCTTGATCAGGTTTTGACCATAAGATGAGCGGAAACGCATCCGACCAACCATTTTGACCAAATACGGATCGAGTCCGTGCAAGTCGAGGTCGATGACGGTTTTTTCGCCAATTTCCACGATCTGCTCGTCCAGCTGTTTGCGGGTTTTGGCCACCACTTCCTCGATACGGGCAGGGTGAATACGGCCGTCGGCAACGAGTTTTTTCAAGGCCAGACGCGCTACTTCGCGGCGGATTGGGTCAAAACTCGAAATTACGATTGCTTCAGGGGTATCGTCTACCACGATTTCGGCACCAGTTGCAGCTTCCAAAGCGCGGATGTTGCGACCTTCGCGACCGATGATCTGGCCTTTCATCTCGTCTGATTCCAGATGGAATACCGATACGGTGTTTTCGATGGTGTATTCTGCACACATGCGTTGGATGGTCTGGATCACGATTTTCTTCGCTTCCTTACCTGCGTCCATTTTGGCCTGTTCGATGGATTCTTTGACAATCGACATCGCATCGGTTTCGGCTTTGGCGCGTACTGCATCGAGCAATTGTTCTTTCGCTTCCTGCTCAGAGAGTCTGGAGATGATTTCCAGTTCCTTGATGCGGATTTCGTTGGCCTGATCCAGTTCTTCCCGTTTTTTGGCAACGATTTTCAGTTGCTTTTCGAGGTTTTCACGGATGGCCATGGTTTCGGCATCTTTGAGGTCAAAATCTGCTCTTTGCTGTTCGAGAACGCGGTGGCGTTCATCGATTTTTTCTTCTTTGGATTTGAATTCGGATTCGAGCGATTTGATTTCCATCTCGCGCTCTTTCATTTCAACCATTTGCTGAGATTTCCGGCTTTCAAACTCCGATTTCAATTTGGCAAAATGATCTTTCGCTTCTTGAATCTTGTTTTGTTTGATGCGTTCGTTCTTGCTTTCCGCTTGGTTGACGATTTTCTCCGCTTTGGTCTCTGCTTCGTCCACAATACGTTTGGCCGATAGTCGAGCTTCTTTTATCTGCAGGTCAGCTTGGGAATTGAGTTCCTCTAGTTTCTGTTGCTTCGATCTGTTCAGGAAAAATTGAACCAAAAAATATCCCAATATTGCTCCAACTGCTAATCCGATTAATGCTCCTATTCCAATTTCTGCCATAAAGTCGTTTTTTTCGTTTGAAAAATATAGGTACAGCACTTCAAGGTGGGGATAGTCCCCATTAAGCCTTAAAACACCAAACCTTAGAACGTTAAGGCCCACAGCGCATGTTTAAAAATACGCCAAAGCCTTAAGACTTGATTTAGATGTCTTGATCCAAGAGTGCTTCCAAATTGGAAAGTTTGGCCGAGAGATGAGTGTCCTGAGCGGCGGCAAGTTGGGTTTTGTGCAGATCAACAGCGTAGGTCAAAAGCGCCATAGACAGGCAGTCTTGCTTGTCTTTTTGCGTGTATGTCAGTTGAAAACGATTGATCTTTTCGTTGACCTCTTTGACTATTTTGCGAAGAGAAGCCTCGTCTTCTACCCTGATTTTCAATGGGTATGGACGCCCGGCAACTACAACCGTGATGTTCTTCGTTTCCTCCTGCCCCTCCATGTTATAGTCAATTATTGGCCAACAACTCAATGCGCTTATCGATCTCCTTAACGTACTGATCGATTTGCTCTTTAAACATTTCCGATTGCTCGGACTCTTCCCGGCGCTGCTTTTCCAAAGCGTTGGAAGCGCGCTCCACCTGAGTTTGTAACGCACGAATAGCGGCATCCCGCTGGGCAATCACCTCTTCAAGCCTGCGGTTTTCTTCCTGCAAGCTTACTTTATCCTGCCGCAATTGTTTGACAAAGTCAAGCAAACGGCGGATTTTGGATTCAATGCGTTCAAATTGTTCAGATGCGTTCATCTTGGGATTCTATCAAAATACAAATTAACACGTCAACGTAAATACTGGATTCGTTAGTATGACGCAACATTAACTAACGCCTGATCAGCGCTCCGAGTTTAGTCTCGTACTCGCCAATCAATTGATTCATCACTTTGTCGACCTCTTTGTCTTCCAAGGTCTTTTCTGCATCCTCAAACAAATAACTTACGGCGTAGGATCTTTTTCCTGCACCAAGCTGCTGTTCGTTCTCGTATACGTCAAATAAAGTGATGTCTTTGATCAACTTTTTGCCCACTTTACGGGCAATTGCTGCAATATCGTTAAATTTAACAGAATTTTCAATAATCAGCGCCAAATCTCTACTGGTGGATGGGAATTTGCTTACTTCCTGATAGGTCACGTTCTGCTTTCGCAGAATTTTAAGTAAGGTATCCCATTCAAATACAGCGGCATACACCTCGTTGCGCACGCCCAATTCCTTGGCAATTCCGCCACTCACACGTCCGAAAGTAACCAAAGTTTGCGGCCCACGGTGGTATTGTACGCCATACGCAAAGCGCTCATCGGTTTCAATCACCGTTTCCTGGTAGCCTTCGTAACCCAAACGCGCCAGTACGTTTTGTACATAGCCTTTGAGGGTAAAATAAGGTGTTTTGTTGCTTTCGCCTTCAAAAGGCGATGTCATCAGCCAGGATTTTCCGTAGCGATCGCCAGTCAAATAAAGGCTGAGTTGGGCTTTTTCATTGATTTTGCCCTCTTTCATGCGGTACACCTTGCCAAACTCAAACAAGCGCAAGCGCATTTGCTGGCGGTTTTGGTTGTGCACGATGGCTTCCAGTCCGCTGATGAGCATGTCTGGGCGCATGATGTCGAGTTGTACGTTGGAGGTGTTGTTGATGTACACCAGTTCTTCGTCGGAAATGCTCTTGAAAGCCTGGCTGTAGTACCGCGATTGAGACAGCGATACGGCCATGATCTCATTGAAACCCGCTGCCGCCAATAAGTCGCCAATGGCATTGCGCACCACGGTTGGATCTGGTTGAGGTGCCAGGCCGGCGGAGATGCTGAACTTGTCAGAAATCTCTACCCGGTTGAATCCATAAATGCGCAGAATTTCCTCGGCGATATCCGCCGGGCGGGTTACTTCCACTTTGTTGGTGGGTACTGCAACCGTGAAGGCCAGCTCGTCGGTTTCGACAATGCTCATGCCCTGAGCGGTCAGGATGCCCTGTACTTCTGCGGGGCTAAGTTGCACGCCCAAAAGCATATTCACGTAGGCATAAGTCACTTTGACCTGCTTGGGCGCTACGGGAGTTGGATAGATGTCGATGATCTCCGAAGCGATCTCTCCGCCTGCCAATTCCTGAATCAACAAAGCGGCGCGCTTGAGCGCAAAAACCGTGACATTGGGGTCGCTGCCTTTTTCAAACACCTTGGCCGCATCGGTGCGCAAGTTGTGGCGCATGCTGCTGCGGCGAATGTAAGTAGGGCTAAAATGCGCGGCTTCGAGGAAGATGTTGACGGTACTGTCTTTGACTCCCGATTTGAAGCCACCAAACACCCCGCCGATACACATGCCGTTGGAATCGCCATCACAGATCATGAGGTCTTCGGCATTGAGGCTGCGCTCTACTTCGTCCAGAGAGAGAAACTTGGAGCCAGCGGGCAACGTCTTCACGATAACCTTGCGGCCAGTAATTTCGTCCAGGTCAAAGGCGTGCAAGGGTTGACCCAATTCGTGCAACACGAAATTGGTGACGTCCACCAGATTGTTGATGGAACGCACGTCTACTGCTTGCAGGCGGCGCTTCAACCAATCGGGTGATTCTCCAACTTTGATGCCTTTGATGACTACGCCACTGTAGCGCGGACAAGCTTCGGTATTTTCAACGCTTACTTCGATGGGCAAGCTGTGGTTGTCTACTTTAAAATTGCTGACCTCGGGTACACACACTTCGCCACTGTGGCCGTAGTTGATCTTGAGTGCAGCGGCCAAATCGCGTGCTACCCCCAGATGGTTGGTGGCATCGGAGCGGTTGGGCGTCAGACCGATTTCGATGAGGTGGTCTTCTTCCAGATTGAAATAATCTTTGGCAGATTGGCCTATCGGGGTATCGGCTGGCAAAACCATGATTCCGGCGTGATCGTGGCCAAGGCCCAATTCGTCTTCGGCACAAATCATGCCTTCGGAGTCTTCGCCACGGATTTTGCCTTTTTTCAAGGTGATGGGGTCGCCTTCGCTGGGATACAAGGTAGTGCCTACGGTAGCCACCAGTACTTTTTGGCCAGCGGCCACATTGGGGGCGCCACAAACGATATTGAGCAAGCTGCCCGTACCTATGTCCACTTTCGTCACCGAGAGTTTGTCGGCATTGGGGTGTTTTTCACGTTCTACCACGTGCCCTACTACCACGCCTGCCAAACCACCCTTGATGCTTTCGGTACGTTCAATGCTTTCTACTTCCAAACCTATGTCAGTCAATATTTCGCCGACTTTTTCGGGGTTGAGGCCGTCCAGATTCAGGTATTGCTTCAACCAATTGAGAGAAACCTTCATGTTTCGCTTGTGTATTTGGGCGCAAAGATAGGGGGATTGTTTGGGATTTTGGTGATTCGGACTGGGGGAATGTTTAAATCGTGGCTTTGCTACTCATCTCTTGCGCCAGGGGTAGTGTGAAATTTTATCTTTGTGATGGGATGAGACTTGTGTTAAGGGAGTATCCAACAAAAGGTATTGTTTACCCTGACGTCATTGATCGCATACAAAAGGAATGGGGAAACGCAATTATCCTGGGGTTAATGGTGAAAACTCAAGTTGTGACCAATAAAAAGGAATGTAAATTCATTACACTTTGGAGCAGTCTTACTCTTGGCGGTACTGCTGGATCAATGCTCCTACTTTTTCCACATTGGGGTAGCCCGATTGAAGTCCTATTTGGTAAACGTTTTCTAGAATGCGGAGGCCCTGTTCGACGGTGCCCAACTTGCACAAAGTTCCACCTAAATACCATCCCACCTGAAAAACCGCATTTACATCTCCAATCTCCTGTGCGGTTTGGTAGGCCAACACCTCGTATTCCAGGTATTTTTCTACATCTTCTTTTTGATCCAAATAAATAGTAGCCAGATTGTGTAGGGTAGAACACAAACCCGAACGGTCGCCGATTTGCTGCTGAATGGCTAAACTTTGTTCCAAATACCGCAAGGCTGATTCGTAATCGCCTCTGACTTTATGGATTTGGCTGATGTTGTTCAAGGTCGTACCCTCACCCGAACGGTCGCCGATTTGCTGCTGAATGGCCAAACTTTGTTCCAAATACCGCATGGCCGTGTCGTAATCGCCTCTGACTTTGTGAATTTGGCTGATGTTATTCAAGGTCGTTCCCTCTCCTGAACGGTCGCCGATTTGCTGCTGAATGGCCAAACTTTGTTCCAAATACCGCAAGGCGGTGTCGTAATCGCCCTTGACATATGCAGTTGTTGCAATATTATTCAAGGTCGTCCCCTCACCCGAACGGTCGCCGATTTGCTGCCTTATGGCCAAACTTTGTTCCAAATACCGCAAGGCGGTGTCGTAATCGCCTCTGAATTTATGGATTTGGCTGATGTTATTCAAGGTCGTCCCCTCACCCGAACGGTCGCCGATTTGCTGCCTTATGGCCAAACTTTGTTCTAAATAGCGTAAAGCTGTGTCGTAATCAGCTAGTTCAATATCTATCTCTCCAAGATCATTGTAAACCTCTCCTTCCCCTTTTTTATCTTGAATTTCATGATAAATGTTTAAAGCCACTTTATTTGATTCAAGGGCTTCAGTATAGCTTCCAAGCGAATAAAACAACCCTCCTAAATTTTGACACAATTGAGCATATAGTCCTTCTGTATCCGCATTTCGTTCAATTGCATTTATGCGTTTTTGCAAAGCTGCTATTTCCTCTTCTTTTTCCTGTAGTGAATAATTCCGATAGGGGGTACCCCGGAAGTCTCCAGCAAATACCAAGCCTTTTGTGGGTGCATACCCCTTCAACTCCGCCAACAAACTCCTAATCGACCACATATCTGGAATCTTGCGTGGACATTCCTGTAACAACTTCCGATCATAAGGCACAAAACAAACCAATGCAATTGGCATCTGCGCGATCCGGTCTCTTTTTTGATTAAAACCTAAGGCAAGCCCATCATCTTTGAGGAGCAATTCAAAATCATCGATAAAAACCAGACCAGAAGATACAGCAATAAGTTGCTGGATTAAATCAGGATTTGAATTGGAACCAACCTTAAATTCGGTAACTTTTCTTTGAGGATATTTGCTTTTTAAAGCTTCTTTGACTTGCCCAATCAAACTCAAATGGTCATAAGCCACCACAATAAAGTGGAATCGCTCACTCCGGGCCACTTTTACAATCAAATTAATCTCCTCCTGAATTGTAGCCTTAGTTTCCGACATACTGGCGATATAAGTTGGACAATTCCACCACTGGATTCACCCTTTTGTAAGAACCATCGTTGTATTCCATCACGATGATGTCTTCGAGCATTTCCTGAATGATGTCGTCAAAAGGAGTGTCGAGACTATTTTTATTGTTCTCGCTGATTTCTTTGAGTTTACTCAGTTTCTCATCGGTTAAGTATTGAGCTGCCTGGTTGCCCAGTCGAGCCAATGCCTTATTCAAAGATTGTTCATCAATTTTACCTTTGCTTTCATCTGCCTGAAAAGAGGCATTTTCCAAAATGCGCAGCAATTCTCGTGGTGAACCTCCACCGTACAAAATGGCTTTTTCGGCAACTGCTTCACTTTCAAACAAAGAAGCATCAATGCGTTTGTACACAAACTCTTTGAATGTATCGATGGCAGTTTTGATTGGTGTACCTTCGCGGTGTAGCAGTTTGACAAATGGAAACGCTTCCACTGTGCTGAATTGTGCTATTTTTTGCCTCTCACGCATCAATTCAATCGGTAAAGTAAAAATGGTATAAGCTTTGATTTGCCGCAGGCGATTGGATTCTTCGATGACAATTTTGCGCCGCGTTTCCACACTCATCGTTTTTTCCAAGCCATCCACAACAAATAAGACCTCTTGTCCAGCTTTGGATTTGCGCAAAGACAGATTTACTTCCTCGATGAAGAGATTAAAGAGATTGGCAAATTCAGGGAAACGATTCTTTAAGGTTGTGCGAATTACCGTGGCGCGCTCTTTACTGCCAGTGAAACCCAGTTTGAATTTACCAGTAATGCTTAAGATGGCTTTCAATAGACTTGGGCTTGAAGCCTCTAGTCCAAATTCAACTCCAGTTTCAGCCTTCAGAGATTTTTTGATCTCCGTCTCGCGCGTTTGAAACCATTTTTCAAATCGTTTCAGAATCCCTTCGTCGACATTGACCCCTGCCTCATCTAGCAATGCAATCAGCTTTTCAAGTTGAAAAACCAGAATGTCCATGTATTCAACGTCATTCATATCCAACTCTTCGTCGACATTACAAGTAACACAGAAGAAACATTCTGGACGATGTAGATTTTTGACATATTTTGCTAACTCAGAGGTTTTCCCTGTGCCACGCATGCCGCCTAAAAAGAATAAGGTCTTGTTGCGGCTATTGCGAATATCAAAAGCGAAGTTTCCGTTTTTACGCGATACATTGAGGATTTTGTACACTCGACTTTCTTCGAAATCACCACGAACGGTGCTAAAGTCAGTATAAAAAGGGTGATCTGGTCCAACAGGTTCATTAAATACAACCGCTTGGTCAATTTCTTCTAGTGTAGTTGCTTTTTTTGGATCGGACATTTGAAATACTATTTGTTCATACTTGGTAGTAACCAGTAGAAAACCATTCAATACACATAAAAGGTTTAGGACAATCCAAATTTACGTTTTTTTATGTCAAAAGGACAAAAGATTGATTTTTGTCTGCCAAATTTTCCTAAAATTCAAGCTTCTGAATCGTTTGCTTTTTCCTATGATAGCGAATAAAATAACTGATATTAGGAATGTAGTGACAGAAAACCTGTACGGCATCTACTTCAGTAACCTGAATTTTAGTTAATTGCGTAATGCTCATCCCAAGCTTCCTGATTGCTGTAGGTCTCGTAGCTCAGCTTGGTAAATGTAGGGATGTATTCCGTTCCGGTTCTGCGCTCATACGCATAGGAGGTCAGGGAAAGCAATGTTTCAAAAGAATAGCCCGCTGGAAAATGGGTGGGATCTGCCAAAACCTGCTCATAAAATGCACGACCATTGGCTATCACGCAACAACGATCGTATAAAAAACCATCGACAGACAAGTAGTCGCTATCGCTGTCTTCTTCGGCCATTGAAGCTTTGGCGTGGGCGGGGGTGTCCAGCAGCCAAAGTTTTGGGCCAAAAGCTCTTCAAATTGTCGGATATCAGCGAGTGGGCGAGCCGCAAGTGCAGCTACCGCAGGCTCAATAACCAAGGCATCGTTGTCACTTTTGCTCCAATCAAATTGGGCTATGATGGCCCAAAAATCTTCCTCACCAAAAGTGGTTTCCGTAGGGATGTCCACTACAATCTCCAACTGGGCTTCGCCATATTGCTGTTTCCATGCTTGAAGCAACTCGGGATTGAGCTCGCTGAGCTTGATGCGCAGTAGGGTGGTCATTGCTTTTGGTTTTGTATTGGCTAAGGTAAATGCTTTTGGAGGCAAAAGCAAATGAGGCCAATGTTTTGCTTCTTGAACAGTTTTCAATACTTTAGGACTTAAGTGTGGGTTAAAATCTAATTTCATTCAAAAATACAGATTTATACTGTATAAATACAAATTTTTTCACCTTTTTATGGAAAAAAATATTGTCCCGGCATTGGTGGTCAACAAACTTAAAGCGCTCAACCTGTACTCTACTCAAGGAGAACTGGCCAACTTGATTTCGGATTTTGACGGCGAACCCATGTACCAAAGCTGGGTATCTATGGCCCTGAGTGGAAAAAATAAAAAGACGCTGTCGCGTATTGTTGCCTATTTGATTCAGGCACATGGAGCAGAGGTAACTGATTTTTTGCCGCAGGAGGAATTGCAGACGGAGATTAGATTGCTGAAAGAGGCTGTTCAGCGATTGGAAGAGCGGGTCGAAAAGTTGGAGGGGAGGAAATAGGGGGTATCCTTGAGCTTTTTGAAGACTTGCACCCGAGGAGCTACCAAAAAACGATTAGCGCTTAAAAGCTCCCGCTGGCGTAAGTATTTCACGCCAGCGAAGAATAAGCAGTGGTTAGAGGAAGTGGTTGGGGGTTAAAATTTATTTGGTGCAAATCGAAAATAGCAATCGTAACTGCGCTTTAGCTGTAGAAGCTGCCCATCCAGATCTAAAGACTTCAAAAAATAGGGTTCGGTCTCAAACTGACAATGGCCATAAACCAACTTTCCTAATTCAAAATTATCCGTTGATAAGGAAAGCTCTTTAATGCTGAGGGGAATATTGATTTCATTAGAAAGACTGTCATCGGCTGATAGTTTCAATATTTTGTCGTATTTATAATATTCCCGGAATGAAGTGCTGATTTTTTTGTCTTCAATTATATGGGTGATGAATTGGTTACCAAAAATGGTTGAAATACTGATGGTCAAAATACCTTGTTCTAAGGTTCCATTTGTAATCAAAATATCCTGCGTGGATACTGCATGATTTTTGAGGTAATTTGGAACAACGATCTGCTTCAAATTTAAAGTATCAATGCTAAAATGCTTGATCAAGGCTGGGCCATTGCCATTCAATCCTTCATTTGTATCGAATTCTGCGGCGATCGATTGCCATTCAGCATTGAATGATTTTAATGCTGTTTTGTATTTTTTTTCAAGATCAGGGATTGTAATGTTTTGCTTAGATGAGCTGCACCCTTCCAGTAGGATCAAGAATAAAATAGGAAAAGTTAAACGCAGAGGTATTTTTTTCATGCGACAGAAAGGAATTTAGGAAAAAGTTTAGCACCCCACCTTCGGTGGAGTGGTTTATTAAAGTATAGCCACAAATTGCACAAATTTTCACAAATTATGGCACGAACTTCGTTCGTCGAGGGAACACAAACGCCAGTTTGTGACTTAATTTGTGAAAATTTGTGCAATTTGTGGCTAAGAATTTGTTTTGTCACATCGCCGAAGGCGGGGTGTTAAACCATTACGAATTTAGTTTATGAAAAATGAGGGGAAGTAAAACTCCCTAAACTCACGTAAAAGCCTCATAATGACTCCTCCTGTACCTACTCCTCCATAGCCGCTACCTGCAAAAACTGCATCTCGTACAACTGTTTGTAATGCCCGTTTTCGTTGCGCAGCAACTCTTCATGCGGGCCATACTCTTGTACTTCGCCTTTGTGCAACACCAGAATATTGTCGGCATGCCGAATGGTGGACAAGCGGTGCGCAATAATAATCGAAGTCCGCTTGGCGATCATCGTTTCGATGGCGAATTGGATCACCGATTCCGATTCGGGGTCAATGGAAGACGTGGCTTCATCCAAAATCAAAATATCTGGCTCAAAAACCAGCGCACGCACAAAGGAAATCAACTGCCGTTGTCCCATCGAAAGCGTGGCCCCGCGTTCCATCACCTGATAATCGTAACCTCCGGGCAGTTTTTCAATAAACTCGTGGGCACCAATCATTTTGGCCGCATTGATCACCTGTTCCCGGGTGATGGTTTCGTCGCGCAGCGTAATGTTTTCGAGTACCGTACCGGCAAACAAAAACACGTCTTGCAACACCAGTGCTACCCTACGCCGCAGGGCAAACAAATCGTAATCCCGAATGTCTACTCCGTCCACCTTGATGGCACCTTGCTGGATCTCGTAAAAACGATTGAGGATATTGATGATGGTAGATTTGCCCGAACCCGTTGCGCCCACAATGGCCAGGGTTTCGCCTGGATTGATGTGGAAACTCACGTTTTTCAGGACGTAATCTTCTTCGTTGTAGGCAAACCAAACCTTGTCAAAATCAACCTCGCCGGTTAACTTTTCTGGTTTATAACTGCCGTTTTGTTCCAGGTTTTCTGGGTCATCCAGCAAGGCAAAAACCCGATCTGCTGCTACCAAACCCATTTGCAAAGTATTGAAGCGATCGGCCAGGGTACGGATGGGGTTGAAGAGCATGTTGAGGTAAATCGGAAACGCCACCAGCGAACCCATCGTCACTTCATCGGCAATCACGCCACGCGCGCCCCACCAAATCATCAGCCCCAGGGTTGCAGCAGCGATGATTTCGACTACGGCATAGAATACGGCGTAGTAAAAAACCGAATCGAGGTTGGCCGTGGTATAATCCCGATTGACCTCCCGAAATTTTTCGCCTTCTTGCTGTTCGGCATTGAAAATCTGCACGATGCGCATACCCGAGATGCGTTCTTGCAAAAAGGAGTTCATGCGGGACACTTGCGTTCTTACATCCTGAAACGAACGCTTCACGTTTTTTTGAAAAAAATAACTGGTCGCCATCAAAAACGGCAACGTCAATAAACACGCCAGGGTAAGTTTCCAACTGGTGTAAAACATAATGGCCAGCACCACCACCAACGTCAAAATATCGGCAATCATCGTGATCACCCCCTGCGAAAACACGGTATTGATGGTTTCCATATCGCTGATGGTGCGCGTAATGGAATTGCCCACGGGGGTGCGGTCAAAATAGCGCAACCGCAAACTAGTGATGTGCCGAAAAATGCTCACCCGGAGATCGCGCACTACGCATTGCCCCAGCCAATTGGTGGCATATTGAAATATGTACTGCAAAAACGCATGAAAAAGTAAGGTAGTCAGGAAGATGATCGACATCGTACCCAATCCCTTCAGGTCGAGTTTGAAAATGTGCTCATCCACCATCACTTGTACCAACCAGGGCCGCAAGGTACCCAGTGGAGCAAGCACAATGGCCATTATCGCGGAGGCGATCATCACGCCTTGATAAGGTTTTGCCTGAGCCATTACCCGCCGCAGCAAGTAAAAATTGAACTTATTTTTGGGTTGATCGTTTGCCAAGGTTGTGTCGGGTTGGTGAAGAATAGAAAAATAACACCTTAAACAGAAAAATTACTGCGTTTGGATGGGCAAAATTAATGTAGAATTGACTTATTTTCCTCAAAAAAATATTTTCGTTGCTTAGACATCTAATTTTCAACTTTTGATCCGTTGTATGGATATGAAAACTGCACCTTACCTTAGTATACTTTTTATCGCTTTGCTCTTTTGGGCTTGTTCAACTTCTCAAGAAGTGGCCGTTAGGGGAAATTCCACCGTTCCACCTGCTCCAGATTATATCCAGCCTTCCGCCTGGGCCGCCTTACCGGACCGGAAAGACGCCGCCGATGAAGTACCCGTGGGCATGGAAGACCACCAGCTGGATGGCAAAGCGGATATTTTTTTTGTACACCCTACCATATATACTCAGCAACGGGAGGAAAATGACCCCTGGAATGCCGACATAGCTGATGCCAAGTTGAACAAAAAAGTAGATGAGGGTACCATCCGTTTTCAGGCCAGTATCTTCAATGGTGTAGGCCGGGTTTATGCCCCTCGCTACCGACAGGCCAATATTAGTACCTACTGGCTTCGTGACCAGGAGCTGCAAAAACGGGTTTTTGATGTCGCCTACGATGATGTACGCCGGGCTTTCCAGTATTACCTCGATCATTACAACCAAGGAAGACCCATCATCATTGCTTCCCATAGCCAGGGCACTACCCATACCCGGCGCTTGCTCAAAGAGTTTTTTGATACCACCGCTTTGCGTCAGCGCCTGGTTGTCGCCTACCTGATCGGGATGCCTATTGAAAAGGATTTTTTGCAAAATATTCCAGTTTGCGACAGCCCCGATCAAACCGGGTGCTTTTGTTCCTGGCGTACTTACCTGAAGGGGCACTACCCAGAGATTCACAAAGAGGGGAACAATATTGCCAACACAAATCCGTTAAACTGGTCAAGTGATACACTTTATGCCTCCCGTGAACTCAACAAAGGCGCTGTATTGCGCAGTTTCAAAAAAATTATCCCAAAAGTATGCGATGCCCAGGTACACGATGGTCTGTTGTGGGTCAACAAGCCAAAATTTCCTGGAAGTTTCCTGTTTAATAATCCCAATTACCATATTGGTGATTTCAACCTTTTTTATCAGAATGTTAGGGAAAATGCGGCAACGCGGGTTTCTAGTTTTAAATTTTAGAACTTAAACCCTTAAAAAATCCAATACGAACCTGTTTATGGAAATTTATAGCCGAAAATCGCGGTGGAAAATTTATCTCGCTGGAGCCGGGGTGGCCATTCTTTTGATTTCCGTTTTTTATACCAATTACCTGTCCAAAGAGCTCGCCCAAGGCGAACAGAACCGGGTCGAAAACTTCGTATTGGCGCAAGATCAAGTCAATGACCCCTCCAAACAATTTGAAGACCTTTCTTTGCAGTTGCAAATTATGGAACGGAATACCACCATTCCTGTATTTGTAACCGATGAACGGGACAAGGTTCTTTTCCATGCCAACTTTGAAGATGGCATCAAGGACGAAGATGCTTTCTTCAATCCCATCATTAAAAAAATGGAAAAGAGCGGGTTTGAACCCATCATCAGCGAAGGCAATAAAATATATTACCAGGAATCAACCTTGCTTCGCCAGTTGCGCTATTTCCCCTTGATTCAATTGATCCTCATTGCCGCATTTGTAGGGCTGGGGTATGCCGGCTTTAGCACCGAGCGCCGCAGCGAGCAAAACCGCGTTTGGGTGGGTATGGCCAAAGAAACCGCCCACCAATTGGGTACGCCCATTTGTGGCATTGTGGCCTGGTTGGAAAACCTGCGTGCCATGCGCGAAGAAGACGAAGAAGTTATTGAAATCGTTGACGAGTTGCGCACCGACGTAAGCCGCCTGGAACTCATCGCCGAGCGTTTTTCCAAAATTGGCTCTATTCCCTCTCTTGATCCGGTTAACATTTATTCAGAGCTGGAAAAATGCCGCGCGTACATGCAGCGCCGGGCTTCCCGCAAAGTGCAGTTCAATTTCCCTGATCCGGAGAGCAAGCCCCTGCGCGTGCGCCTCAACCCACCTTTGTTTGATTGGGTGATCGAAAACCTGCTGCGAAATGCCCTCGATGCCATGGATGGAATAGGCAGCATTCAGGTCAACGTTACTGAAGAAGAACACGTGGTCAATATCGACGTGATCGATTCAGGTAAAGGAATTCCCAGTTCAAAATTCAAAACCGTATTTCAACCAGGATTTACCACCAAGAAACGTGGCTGGGGCCTGGGACTTTCCCTCTCCAAACGCATCATTGAAGAATACCACTCTGGGAAAATATTTGTCAAAAAATCCGAAGAAGGAAAAGGAACTACTTTTTCCATTCGCTTGATCAAGGCGGCTTAATCTGAGCGTAAAAATACAGAGGCGATTTTTCCAAAAATAACTTATTATCTTTAACTTTCCTACCAATAAAACCGCAACTGGTACAACTTCATGTCCGTTTCAATCTATCACCGTATTGTTGTAAAAATTGGTTCGAACGTCTTGACCGATGAGCAAAGTCGACCCGATTTGGAGCGCATTGCCCATTTGGTGGAGCAAGTAGCTTGGTTGCGCAGCCAAGGGGCCGAGGTTATCCTGGTTTCTTCGGGTGCAGTGGCCATGGGGCGCTCTACTTTGCCTCAGTTGAGCCATGTCAATCCGGTATTGCGGCGGCAAGTTTGGGCTTCGGTAGGTCAGCCTCGGCTGATGCAGATTTACCAGCAACTTTTTGAAAACCAAAGCGCACACATCGCCCAATTGCTGGTGACCAAAGAAGATTTTCGCGACCGCGAACACTACCTCAACATGAAGGCTTGCCTGCAAGGCTTGCTGCGCGATGAGATCATACCCATCATCAACGAAAACGACGCGGTAGCGGTTACGGAATTGATGTTTACCGACAACGACGAGCTGGCTGGCCTCGTGGCGGCCGCAGTCAATGCCGATGCCCTGGTCATTTTGAGCAATGTAGCTGGTATTTACGACGGGCATCCCAGCGACCCAAACAGCCAACTCATCCGCGAAATTGATCCCACCGATGGACAGTTTCAACGTTTCATTCTGCCTTCTACTTCTTCTTTTGGGCGGGGTGGCATGAATACCAAATACCGCATTGCCCGCAAGGCGGCCATTCTGGGCGTGCATACCATCATTGCCAATGGGAAAAAGGACAACATCCTGCACGAAATCTGGAACCAAAGCGGAGCATACACCCTGTTTCCCAGCCAAAAGAAAACCTCCAATCTCAAAAAACGCCTGGCCTACCAGGGTGCTGAGACCAAAGGCAAAATCGTTATCAACGAAGGAGCTGCGCAGGCTTTGCGTGCTGCCGAGCGGGTATCCAGTCTGCTGCCCGTTGGCGTTACCGCAGTTGAAGGCGAGTTTGAGCGGGGCGATATTGTGGCCATTTTCTGTGGTGCCGAAGAATTGGGCATCGGCATGGTGCAATACAGCTCAACTACTGCCCGCAAATACCTGGGGCAAAAAGGCAAAAAAGCACTGGTGCACTACGATTACTTGCTGATTGGGTAATTTTTTGCGTCATCCTTATTATTGCATGGCCTTGAATTTCTTTTCCAGCTCCGACATCGGGTAGCGCTTCACCAGTTTGTACTCCAACAACTGATTGCCTACAAATTTGCGGTAATGCACCCGGCCAATTCCTTTTGCATAAGTTTCATCACCAGAATACGGAGGAGGAGCCCAAAGCCCGTTGCGGTGGTTTTCGACGGCTTCACGCAAGGAGAATTTGACGGAAGGGTATTTTTTGCCTTCTACTTCCAGCGTGGTTGCCCCTACATAGCGCCGGTTTTTGATCAGTACATGTTTGTCAAGCGTATCCATCGCTGAGGCCCATTCCAGCCGTACCAAAAATACCCCGCTGGGTTCGCGTACATAAAAAGGATAGGCATTGCCCGCCACTATTTTAACCGGAACTTGCAATTGTTCAGGTTTCCCGGTAGTATCCTTTTCGTAAAAAAAAATTTCTTCCAACAGCATGCCATTCCGTACCATTGCCTCCCGTGCATGGATCTGTGGACTCAAATCATCCGACCGATAAAGGGTACTGGTCAGGTAGGTTTTGCCATCCTGAATCAAAGAGCGATAGTACCAATAATCGGGGGCAATAGAGTCGTTGCCAATAAAATCATACTCGTATACCATACCTTCGGTCAACTCTTTCAGCGGGAAATAATAGTTGCGAATGTCCTCATAAGTGTCATTTTGGCGGTCGCAATTCAACAATAAACTGCCAATAAGGAGCAAAAGGGCTGCAAAAAAACTTCTTCTCATGATGGTGTCAATCTTGTAAGTAAAAAAAAAGCATTTCTGCCAAAATGGCTCAGTATTTAAATTTCTGCAAATTTGGTACAAAATTGGGCGAATAAAAACACGAACCCAAAGAAAAAGTGAAATAGATAGCCAATGATCAATGGAAAATTTTAACCTGTAGATTGCAGTAAAGATTATTCGCCATCCATCATTCGTTAAACCGCCGTATCTTTGTGGTAATTTTGAGCTCAAATTTAAAACTAGAAGCTCATAACGTACAAATTACCCAACATGTTTGGTACTATTGGAAAAGCACTAACCAAGATCCTCGGCGGCACCAAGCACGAGCGAGACGTAAAGGGTCTTTCACCAGTTGTGGACGAAATCAACCGCATTGGTGAAGAACTTCGCGAATTCAGCAATGACGAGCTGCGCAATAAAACCCTGGAATTTCGGGAATTCATTGCCCAGCAATTGTCTGCGATCGATGAAGAAATCGAAGAACTCCACGTTAAAGCCGCTCAGGAAGAAGATCTTATCAAAAAAGAGCAATTCTTTAATGAGATTGATGAAGCCTTAAAAGACCGCGATAAGCAGCTCGAATTAGCCCTCAAAGAAATTCTTCCCGAGGCTTTTGCCGTTTGTAGGGAAGCAGCACGTCGTTTCAAGGAAAATCCAACCCTGGAAGTAACGGCTACCGATCACGACCGCAATCTGGCCGCCAAAAATAAACGCTACATTACCATTAATGGCGACAAAGCCATCTGGAAAAACCAATGGACTGCCGCGGGAGGCGAAATCACCTGGGACATGGTACACTACGATGTACAGCTCATTGGTGGTATGGTACTCCACGACGGAAAAATCGCGGAAATGGCCACAGGGGAAGGTAAAACCCTGGTGGCAACTTTGCCTGCTTACCTCAATGGCGTCGGCGGTCAAGGGGTACACATTGTCACCGTCAACGATTACCTGGCTCGACGGGACTCCGAATGGGTTGGCCCACTTTACGAATTCCTTTTTCTTACCGTAGATTGTATTGACAAGTACCAGCCGCATTCAGAAGAGCGCATCGCCGCTTATGAATGCGACATTACGTTTGGTACCAACAACGAATTTGGTTTCGACTACCTGCGCGACAACATGGTGCGTTCCGTTGAAGAAAAAGTACAAGGCAAGCACCATTACGCCATCGTGGATGAGGTGGACTCCGTATTGATCGATGATGCGCGTACACCTTTGATCATTTCCGGTCCAGTGGGTTACACCACCGAAGACCAGGATTATGTAGACCTCAAGCCTGCCGTAGAGCGCCTGATCAACATGCAGCGCAAACTGGCTACTGAATATTTGGCGCAAGCTCGCAAGCTGTACAACGAAGGAAAAATCGGCGTTGACGAAAGCCAATCGGGTATGGCGCTGTTGCGCTCCTACCGCGCATTGCCCAAGTCTCGCCCTTTGATCAAATTTTTGGGCGAAGAAGGGGTGAAGGTACACTTGCAAAGAACCGAAAACCACTACATGCAGGAGCAATCCAAGCACATGCACCTGGTGGATGCCGAGTTGTACTTTACCATCGATGAAAAAAACCGCCAGGTAGAACTCTCTGATAAAGGGGTTGAATACCTGACTCAGGGTAGCTCTGATCCTGATTTTTATATTTTGCCCGATTTGGCCACCGAGTTGATGGAAATCGACCAGGATTTTAATTTGACCAAAGAGGAAAAAATCAACGCCAAAACCAAACTGTCTCAGGACTTCGCGCTCAAGTCACGCCGTTTGCACGCCATCAACCAATTGCTCAAAGCCTACACCATCTTCGAAATTGACGAAGATTATGTAGTAATGGACGGTGAAGTGAAAATCGTAGACGAGCAAACGGGCCGTATGATGGAAGGCCGCCGCTACTCGGATGGATTGCACCAGGCCCTGGAAGCCAAGGAAAACGTAAAGGTGGGCGAAATCACCCAAACTTACGCCACGGTTACCCTCCAGAACTTCTTCCGGATGTACCACAAACTGGCCGGTATGACCGGTACTGCCGAAACCGAAGCCAAAGAATTGTGGGACATCTACAAACTCGACGTAGTGGTTATCCCCACCAACCGCCCCATGACCCGTAAGGACATGGACGATTTGGTGTTCAAAACGGCCAAAGAAAAATACGACGCGGTTATCGATGAAATTGTCAGCCTCAGCAACGCAGGGCGGCCCATACTGGTGGGCACCACTTCGGTCGACATTTCTGAAAAACTAAGCCGCTTGCTGCGCATGCGCAACATCGATCACAACGTACTCAACGCCAAACAGCACCAACGCGAAGCCGAAATTGTAGCCGAAGCAGGCCGTCCGGGTAAAGTGACGATCGCCACCAACATGGCCGGTCGGGGTACGGACATCAAGATTTCCGCTCAAGTGAAAGAAGCAGGTGGTTTGGCCATCATCGGTACCGAGCGCCACGAATCGCGCCGGGTCGACCGCCAGTTGCGGGGTCGTGCAGGTCGCCAGGGTGATCCGGGTACCTCTCAGTTTTACGTATCCCTGGAAGACAGCTTGATGCGCTTGTTTCAATCCGAACGCATTGCCGGATTGATGGACCGCATGGGACACAAGGAAGGAGACGTGATCCAGCACAGCATGGTCACCAAATCCATTGAGCGGGCGCAGAAAAAAGTAGAAGAAAACAACTTCGGCATTCGCAAGCGCTTGTTGGAGTACGATGATGTCATGAACGTTCAGCGGGAGAGCATTTACAAAAAACGCGACAACGCCCTTTATGGCGAGCGCCTTTCCGTAGACCTCTATACCAGCTTTGAATCCATGGTGGAAAACCTGGTCATGCTGCATCGTCAGGCCGGAAACTTTGATACTTTCCGCCGTGAATCGATCAGTATGCTGGGCCTCGATCCTGAATTCGAAGCCAAGTTTTTCATGGATTCTCCTCTGCAAGAGGTTGTTGCGGCTTACTTCCTGCAATTCAATACATTCTACCAGCGCAAATCGGAGCACATCATCGAATTGTTGTTGCCACAGATTCAGGATGTATACAACAACCAGGGACACATTTACAAGCGGATTGTGATTCCGTTTACGGATGGCAGTTCGCACCCTTATTCTGTAACGGCAGACCTGGAGGATGCGGTGAAATCCAAAGGCAAAACCATAGTTCGGGACATCGAGCGTACTGTAACCCTGGCCATCATCGATGAAAAGTGGAAGGAGCACCTGCGCAACATGGACGAACTCAAGGATTCGGTGCAAGCCGTAACCTTTGCCCAAAAAGATCCCTTGGTTGAATACAAAATCAAAGGCTACGATTTGTTCCAGGACATGTTTATGGAGGTAAACCAATTGGTGACCAGCTACTTGTCAAAAGGCACCCTGGTTTTCTCTGATGGAACCACTCTGGAGCAAGCCCGCGAGCAACGCGCTCAGGAAGTCTCTCGTACTCAAACCAATCGGAATGAAAAAGAAGATCCTCGCCGCCGTGCTATGGCTGAAGCCAGCAGTGCTCCGAAGGAAAAGGTATCACCAATCCGCAAGGATCCTAAAATTGGGCGCAATGACCCCTGTCCTTGTGGCAGTGGCAAGAAATACAAACAATGTCACGGAAAGTAAGCAGTTGTGAGTTATGAGTTATGAATGATGAGTTATGAGCTGGAAACAACTCCTAACTCATAACTCATCATACATAACTCATAACTTATAGCTCATAACTCAAAATAATTTATGTTCGACGCGCTTTTGGTAAATAGAGAACTAGACGACGACAGTGATTTCCTTCCCATGCTTTCCATGGACGAGGGCCAGGATACCATCGCCGACGATCAATATCCTGGCTTTTTGCCGATATTGGCACTAAAGAATACTGTACTTTTTCCCGGAGTAGTCATTCCTATAACGGTAGGACGCGATAAATCGATTCGAGCCATCAACGAGGCTTATGAATCAGCCAAATTGATTGGAGTATTGTCACAACGCGACGTCAAGGTGGAAAATCCTGGCGCCGAAGACCTCTATCAAATCGGAACGGTTGCGCAAATCATCAAAATTTTGCGTATGCCTGACGGCACCACCACGGCTATTTTGCGCGGGCAAAAGCGTTTTGAGTTGGGAGACATGCTCCGCGAATCCCCCTTCATGGAGGGTTCTATTCGGATATTGCCCCATCCTGAAGACATCGATACGCTCGAATTCGAAGCGCAAATTTCCACCATCATGGATTTGTCGCACCGGATTGTAGAGCTTTCTCCCAATATTCCACAAGAGGCCATCGCCATGTTGCGCAGCATTCAGGACAATTCCTTTTTGCTGAACTTTATCTCTTCCAACATGAATTCCAAGGTTGAGGTAAAGCAACAAATTTTGGAATACAATGACTTGAGCCAGAAAGCCTCCCTGGTCATCCATGAAATGGGTACCCAACTGCAATTGTTGGAACTGAAAGATAAAATTGAAACGAGGGTACGTGGTGATCTCGAAAAACAACAAAGGGATTATTTCCTGAGCCAACAGCTCAAGACCATCCAGGAAGAATTGGGTCAAAATCCGCAGGAAGAAGACGTAAATTCTCTGGAGGCCAAGGGAAAAGCCAAGCAGTGGTCAGAATCTGCCGCAAAACATTTCGAGAAGGAACTGACCAAACTCCGCAGGATGAATCCACAGGTGGCCGAATACTCAATCCAGTTGAACTATCTGGAATTGATGGTCGATTTGCCTTGGCAACAATATTCTGAAGACAATTTTAACCTCAAACGGGTCAAAAAAGTACTGGATCACGACCACTTTGGCCTCGAAAAAGTGAAAGAACGCATCCTGGAACACCTGGCGGTACTCAAGCTCAAAGGCGATATGAAGGCGCCCATCTTGTGTCTAGTAGGCCCTCCGGGAGTCGGGAAAACCTCTTTGGGTAGGTCGATTGCCACCGCTCTGGATCGGGAATTTGTACAAATGTCTTTGGGTGGCTTGCACGATGAAAGCGAAGTTCGTGGACACCGCAAAACCTACATTGGAGCACTCCCTGGCCGCATCATCCAATCGATGAAAAAAGCGGGGAGCGGCAATCCAGTATTTTTGCTTGACGAAATCGATAAGGTTGGCCGCGATTTCCGGGGCGACCCCAGCTCCGCCTTGTTGGAGGTATTGGATCCATCCCAAAACGACCATTTTCACGACAATTACCTGGAGGTGGATTATGATTTGAGCAAAGTATTGTTCATCGCTACGGCCAATGGTTTGAGTAGCATTCAGCCACCATTGCTCGATCGGATGGAAATCATTGAAATCAGTGGTTATTCCATGGAAGAAAAAGTGGAAATTGCCAAGCGCCACCTCATCCCAGAGCAACTGAAAGAACACGGACTCAAAGCCAGCCAGGTCAAATTTGGCAAAAAAGCTTTGAAGAAAATCGTGCAGGAATATACCCGCGAATCGGGCGTTCGCTCGCTCAATCGCCAAATTGCCGCGATAATGCGCCACGTGGCCAAGGAAGTCGCGATGGATGAAACTTCCAATCCAAACATCGACGAAACGGAAGTAGCCAGCATCCTGGGCATCAAGCCTTACACACCAGAGTTGTACAAAGAAGTTCCTTCTCCTGGTGTAGCAGTTGGTCTGGCCTGGACCCAAATGGGTGGCGAAATTCTCTTTGTTGAATCCAGCGTAAGCAAGGGCACTGGTCGCATGATTCTGACCGGAAACCTCGGAGAGGTGATGAAAGAATCGGCAACTACGGCCATGAGTTTTATCAAAGCCCATGCCGAAGAACTGGGGGTTGATACCGAAAAAATTGAAAAAAGCGACGTACACGTGCATATCCCCGAAGGTGCCATCCCCAAAGACGGCCCATCAGCAGGAGTGACCATGCTTACGGCACTCGCTTCCATCTTTACGGGCAAACCCGTCAAGCCATTTTTGGCCATGACTGGCGAAATCACTCTGCGAGGAAAGGTTTTGCCGGTAGGCGGCATTAAAGAAAAAATCCTCGCGGCCAAACGAGCAGGCATGAAAGAAATCATCCTGTGCAAAGAAAACCGCCGCCATGTAGAAGACATCAACACCGATTACATCACTGGCCTGAAATTCCACTATGTCGGGAATATGCAGGAAGTATTGGCGCAGGCAATTGCCTAAGCATTAACTTCAATTAGTGAATACATCAAGGCTTCGGCTCAGTGCATTTTTGTTGCACTGAGCCGATTTTTTTTTCAAATGATAGTTTGTGTACAGCAATTTTAGACTTGGCAATTCAGATGACAAATGCAGGATTCTTCATTTACTTTTCACAACCATTTCTGCCTTTAGGAGTTGAACATGCAACATTGTACCAAAACCAAACCATTATGAATCAAGTTGTCCACATTTCCCAACGTGGCTGGCGAGCCTTTGGCCGCAGCCTTTTTCTTCTCTTGTTAAGTTTTACTTTTTCTTCGGTATTGCAGGCACAAAGTTTTTGCCGGGCCAATTTTGGCCGTTTGGGCAATCTCAAAGTTTGCCAAACCACAACCACTGCCAGCATTCAAGCTGATCAGGTTGCAGCGCCAGAAGTTCCTACTGGCTACAGTGTATTGTATGTACTGACCAAAGGCGACAGCCTGAAGATTCAAGGAGTAAGCCGATTCCCCTTTTTCAAAGTACAACCGAACGACCTCTACACGATCCACACCCTGGTGTACAATCCTGCAACGCTGGATTTGAGCATTGTGAAGCCAGGCATCACTACCGGTTTTGATGTCAACAAATTACTGATTCAAGGTGGCGGCAAAATTTGTGCAGCCCTGGACGTAGCCGGAGCAAAATTCAACTTTGGTGCTTGTACCGATCCATGCTTTGCTAAAGCAGGAACTTTGCGTGCTGAAACCAAGGCTTGCCTGGATGGAGACACCGTACGTTTGCGTGCCTCTATAGCCACTGCGCCAATTATACCGGATAGCTTCCAGGTAGCCTATGTTCTGACGCGCAGTGATAGTCTCGTGATCATCAATGCAGGTGCCAAGCCTGAATTTGTGGTCAACAGAGTTGGCAAATACACGATCCACACCCTGGTTTACAATCCTAAAAGCCTGAATTTGGCGATTGTAAGACTTGGTGTTACCACCGGTTTTGATGTCAACAAATTGCTGGTACAAGGTGGCGGCAGCGTTTGCGCAGCGCTGGACGTTGCAGGTGCAAAGTTTGATGTCACTGCTTGCCCTTGTGTTGCATCAACCGGAACACTGCGTGCGGTTAGTGGTGCTTGTTTGCAAGACGGCAAAGCGCGTTTGCAGGCCATCCTGACTTCTCGTCCAAATGTACCAAATGGTTACAAATTGGCTTATGTACTGACCCGCAGCGACAGTCTGGTGATCATTGGCACCAGTGCAACTCCTGAGTTTACGGTGACCCGTGCAGCTCGTTACACAATCCACACCTTGGTTTACAATCCGGCTACCCTGAATTTGGGCATTGTGAGACCAGGTGTAACTACAGGTTTTGACGTCAACAAATTACTCATTCAAGGTGGTGGCAAAATTTGCGCCGTACTGGATGTAGCTGGTGCCAAATTTGATATCTCTGCAACCCCTTGTTGCTCTGCTAAAGCAGGAACTTTGCGCGCTAATTCCAAGGTTTGTCTGGAAGGAGACACCGTGCGTTTGCGCGCTACTGTAGCCACTGCTCCTTTTATTCCGGATAGCTTCCAGGTTGCCTACGTGCTGACCCGCGGTGATAGTCTGGTGATCATCAATGCAGGTGCCAAGCCTGAATTTGTGGTCAACAGAGTTGGCAAATACACGATCCACACCCTGGTTTACAACCCTAAAAGCCTGAATTTGGCGATTGTAAGACCTGGTGTTACCACCGGTTTTGATGTCAATAAATTGCTGGTACAAGGTGGCGGCAGCATTTGCGCAGCGCTTGACGTAGCAGGTGCCAAGTTTGATGTTACTGTTTGCTCTTGTGTTGCTTCAACCGGATCACTGCGTGGGATTAGCGGTTCTTGTTTGCAAGACGGCAAAGCGCGTTTGCAGGCCATCCTGACTTCTCGTCCAAATGTACCGAACGGCTACAAATTGGCTTATGTACTGACTCGCAGTGACAGTCTGGTGATTATTGGCACCAATGCAACTCCTGATTTCACCGTAACTCGGGCAGCGAAATACACGATCCACACCTTGGTATTCAATCCAGCTACCCTGGATTTGAGCATTGTGAAGCCAGGTGTAACTACAGGTTTTGATGTCAACAAATTACTGATTCAAGGTGGGGGCAAAATTTGCGCTGCACTGGATGTAGCCGGTGCCAAATTTGATGTATCCACAGTTGCATGCTGTACGGCCAAAGCAGGTACTTTGCGTGCATTTGGTTCTGCATGTTTGACCAATGGAAGCGCTACGTTAAGTGCGAGCATCAATCAGCTCCCTACAATTCCTGCGGGTTATCGCTTGCTGTATGTCCTGACTTCTGGTGACAAACTGGTGATCGAGCAGGTCAATAACTTGCCGGTATTTATAGTTAAAAAGACCGGTAGGTTTACTATCCATACCTTGGTTTACAATCCAACTACCCTGGATTTGAGCATTGTCAAATTTGGTCAAACTACGGGTGTTGATGTCAATGGTTTGTTGATTCAGGGCGGTGGCAAAATCTGTGCTGCACTGGATGTCGCTGGTGCACCATTCAACGTAGTGGAGTGTGCTTGTACGGTGAGTATAGGCCGTATTGTACCACAACCAATCAGTTGCTACAACGGATTGCGTTCAGTTCGCCTCAAAGCCAGCATCCTGCACCAGCCAAGCGGCCCTAGCGGATACCGTTCCATCTGGGTTTTGACCGAAGGTGACAGCTTGATCATTCGGGGGGTAAACACGCACTCTCCGGAGTTCTATGTTAATCGTACTGGTAAATTCCGCATCCACACTTTAATTTACAACCCTGCAACCCTTGACTTGAGCATCGTCAAGTTGGGCAAAACCACTGGTTTTGATGTCAATGGTTTGCTGGTACAAGGTGGCGGAAGCATTTGTGCGGGATTGGACGTGGCAGGCGCTGCATTTGAGATTAAGCGTTGCAATAGTGTCACCTTTGGCGAGTTGCAGGGTTCTAACTTGTTTCCCAACCCCGCTCAAAATGCATTGAATGTGCAATTGAACAACAAGAACGGGGCTGTTTCGGTAGAAATCGTTGACCTAAACGGTAAACTAATGCAACGCCACGCGTTTGAATCAGGCATTACTCAAGCGGAACTTGATGTGACCAACCTTTCTGCTGGTATGTACTTCGTACGCATCAATGCGGAAGGACAGGCTGGAGAAATGCTGAAATTTACAAAGCAGTAATCTTGTCGATTTAATCTTTGAAATCGATAAATATTGTAGCGGGATTTGTGACAATGCCACAAATCCCGCTGTTTTTTTTGAGTAAGGGATAAATTCGGCGATATTTAAGTTAATGAAGGTTATTCCTTTATTCCTCAAAATGCCGCCAACCCTGGGCTTTCAAAGCATGAATATTCCCCCCTTTGGTGTGCAGTTTAAGTCCATCTTTGGCTTCCACAATCTCCCCAGAAATATAGATGTCGGGTAAGAAGCGGATTTTGTCCACATCTTTTGGATTGATGGTGAAGAGCAATTCGTAATCTTCGCCACCGCTCAAGGCACAAGTGGTAGGATCAAGACCAAATTTTATGGCCTGCATTTCGGTATCTGGATGAATAGGGATGCCGCTCTCTTCCAGGAAAGCACCTACGCCAGATTGGGTGCAGAGGTGAAACAACTCTGAAGCCAACCCATCTGAAATGTCGATCATGGAAGTAGGAACCAGTTGGTTCTTTTCAAACATCTCGATGATGTCCTTCCGCGCTTCAGGTTTCAGTTGGCGACCGATGATGTAGTTTTGTGCTTCCAGATCTGGTTGAATGCCCGGGTTGGAAAGGTACAATTGCTTTTCCCGCTCCAGGATCTGTAAGCCGAGGTAGGCCGCACCGAGGTCGCCGGTAATACACACCAAATCGCCTACTTTAGCAGTATTGCGGTATACAATTTTTTCCGCCTTGCCTTGTCCAATGGCGGTGATGGACAAAATCATTCCCCGTTGCGAAGAACTGGTGTCTCCGCCCACCAAATCCACTGCATAGTGGTGACAGGCCAAACGGATGCCTTCGTACAACTCTTCCAATGCCTCCAGTGAAAAGCGGTTGCTCAAGGCCATACTCACGGTAATCTGCTTGGGCTGGGCGTTCATGGCGTAAATGTCGGACACATTGACCGCCACGGCCTTATAGCCAAGGTGCTTGAGTGGCATGTACATCAAATCGAAATGGATGCCTTCTACCAGCATATCAGTGGATACAACAGTAAGGTGGCCCGAATTGTCGATCACGGCAGCATCGTCGCCTACGCCCTTGAGCGAGGAACTGTTTTGTAGCGGAAATTGACGAGTGAGGTGCTCAATGAGGCCAAATTCGCCGAGAGTATTGATATCGGTGCGTGGTTCTGCTTGGTCTTGCATGAATGGTGTTTGGTATACAAAAAAAAATAGGCGTGCTCTATGGCTGAACCAATCGATCCAGAAAGCTTTTTGCCCGCTGAACGCTGTCTTCGCCTTCTTTTTCAGCCAATTTTACTGCTTTTTCAGCTGCAACTTTTGCTTCGGGGATTTTCCCTTTGGTGACCAGCAAATCGGCCAAACTGAGGGAATAAATGGATTGGGTACTTTTTTCGGAAGCCACTTTCATCAATTCAATTGCTGTATCCAGGGCATCGGGTGCTGTGCTGCTGCGCTTTTTTAACTCAAAAGCTACCGTACGCAATTCTGCCACTGGCTCGTTGGCTGCAGCTTTGGCATATGCTTTGGCGGCTTTCAGGTAGTCTTTGCTGTTGTCTTGTTTGTTGGCCAATTCCATGTCCATTCGTGCCGCAAAAGCCTGGGCGCGATCGGGGACGTTGGCCTGCATTTTCTTTTTGGCCTCTTTGAGCAATTCTTCGTTTTGCATGGTGATGCCCTTTTGAGCAGTAGCCTTGCAAGCGGCCAGTAATTTATTTTTTACGGCTTCTTCACCACCTACCAACGGAGCAATTGCAGCGCGGTTTTGTACCAGCAATTCAAATGCACGGCTATCGGCTTCATTGGTGCCCTCAAAAATGATTTTGCGGCTGAGTTCGGAGTTGAGGTCTTTTTGGCTGCGCAGGTAATCGTTTACAATCCGAGGATTGGGTTTGCCCAAACGGCTCAGTGCCCGCACGTACTTGTACACCAATTCAGGACTGCGGTCGCCAGCATCGTATTTTTTAGCAAACTCATCCATATTGTCTACCCGACCGAGGGCACTTTTGCCTTCTTTGATGAATTCTTCCACTTGCTTGGCGCCGACAACCCGCTTGATCACCTTGCCGTCGCTGCCAATGAAATACAAAGTTGGGTAAGCCGAGACGGGGTACGCTTTTTGAAATTTGGTGCCTTCCGGCTGCTCCATGTCAATTTTCATGCTGACAAAGTTCTCATTGAAAAAAGCGCCCACTTCTTCGTTGGTAAACACGCTTTTTGACATCATTTTGCAAGGGCCGCACCAAGTGGTGTATGCGTCTACAAAAATGGGTTTCTCCTGCTTTTTTGCTTCGGCAATGGCCTCGTCCCAGTTGCCGTGAAAAAACTCAATGCCTTGCCCAATCGCTGCACTCAGCAGCATCGTGGATACAAGGAGGGTGAAAATCATTTTTTTCATTGAAGCTATTTTTTTGACCGCACCGAGGCGGAATGATGTAAGTAACGCAGAAAAATTAACTTTCCGATTTTGGGTTTATTGTTGCTGTTGTTCAAACTGCTCAATGAGTTGCTGATCGGTAACCCCTCTTTTAAGATTGGTTACCAGTACCTGAGCATCTTTAGCCATGGGGTGTTCGGGATACTTTTCCAAAAAGACTTCATAGTATTCAAGGGCTTTGTCTTTGTCTTTTAGCTCGTTTTCGGCTACAAAACCTTGCATAAAAACAGCTTCTGCACTGCGGATGTATGGACTGAACGAAGTACCAATCTGTCCCCACAAACCAATGGCCTCATTGAATTTTCCGGTAGCATGGCAAAGCTCCGCCGCACGAAACAAGTAAACGGGGGCCAGTGAATCTTGTGGAAACCTACTGGCCAGGGCTTGTGCATTGCTTACAAACGCATTGACCCGAGCTGTATCTAATGCCTGATCGGGCTTTTGTCGCAAGGTGGTCTCCAATTCCCCCAGCGTACTTACCAATTCCGCTTGGGTTGCTTCATTTACTGTTTGCGGTTTGGGCGTACAAGCGCAAAGGAGTGCGAGAGAAATTGCAAAAATGACTGTCCTAAATCCTTCCATAGAATAAAAATTAGCTCAAATTTACATAAAAAATTAACGTGAAGTCGGGTTGAAATAATAGCCAAACTACAAGCAGGTTTCTTTTAACTTCTTCTTAAGAGTCTCCCCATTAAACCAATCCTGCCTCACACGGTCTAAACTTTCACAAACACAAATCGCTGAACATGGAAAAAATAAAACACCTCTACTGGCGCGCAGGTTTTGGCCTGAGTCCGGCAGAGTGGCAACAAAAAAAAGCATGGCCCATCAGCAAGGCCATTGAAGATTTGTTTACCCAAGCCCGGAATGCACCTCTGGCCCTGCCGATTGCCGAAATCTCTTTGCCGGAAGACATGGAAAAGAAACGCGAAAACCGCGAGCAATTTGAGCAGTTTTTGCGCGAAGAGAAACGCCGCATTTTTGAATACAACACCAATTGGGTATACCGCATGGCCAACCCCAAGGAAAGCGCACTTCTGGAGCGCATGACCTTCTTTTGGCACGGACACTTTGCCTGCAAGCCCGATTTTGGCAAGTTAAGTATGCAATACCTTAACACCTTACGCAAACATGCCCTAGGTAAATTTGGCGATATGCTGCTGGCCATCGCCCAAGACCCCGCCATGATCCGCTACCTGAATAACCAGCAAAACCGTAGGGAAAAACCCAATGAAAACTTCGCCAGGGAATTGATGGAACTCTTCACTCTTGGCCGGGGTCAATACACCGAAAAAGACATCAAGGAAGCCGCCCGCGCCTTCACGGGTTGGTCTAGCGATTTGCGCGGCGACTACCTGTTTAGGCCAATGTGGCACGACTATGGCAGCAAAACTTTTTTTGGAAAAACGGGCACTTTTGATGGCAAAGACATCGTCAACATCATCCTGGAAAAACCCGAAACTGCACAGTTCATCGTGCGAAAAGTGTACAAGCACTTCGTCAACGAACAAGTGGATGAAGTAAAAGTAAAAGAGCTGAGTCAGCAATTTTTTCAATCGGGTTACGATATTTCCAAGCTGATGCGCAGCATTTTGTCCAGCGATTGGTTTTATGCGCCGCAAAATATGGGCAACCGCATCAAATCGCCCATCGAATTCACCGCAGGCTTGATGCGAACCACCGAAATGAAATTTGACCAACCGATGGGCATGCTGTTTATCCAACGCGCGCTGGGTCAAATTTTGTTCAATCCGCCCAATGTGGCGGGCTGGCCAGGAGGCAAAACCTGGATCGACAACTCAACGCTGATGTTGCGCCTCAACCTTTCGGCATACTTGTTCAATGCAACCGAATTCAGTTTGCGCACCAAGGGAGAATTTGAAGACGAAATGCGCGAAAAGGGTGGACGCAGATTGAGCAACACCCTCAATCTGGCGCCACTCAGCTCCAGCATCAAAGGCAATACAACCCAAGAAATAGCGACGGAACTGGCATCATACCTTCTGGTGGCCCAACCCTCTCTGCCCATTGAAACCTACACCAGAGAATTGCCAGCTTCCGATCGCGAAACGATCATTCGCCAGATGACTACCCGCTTGATGACCTTGCCTGAATACCAATTGTGCTAAACCTGCTCTTCATTTTTTCAAATTTTTAAAAACATGAAAAGAAGAAATTTTTTGAAACAATCGGGATTGGCAAGTACCGCCTTGATGATGCCTGCCTTCCTCAACGATATAGCCTTTGGCCAATTGATGGCGCGGAGGAGTGGAAAAATTCTGGTTGTGGTGCAGTTTTCAGGCGGAAACGATGGCCTCAATACCATTGTGCCCTACCAAAATGACCTGTATTACCAAAACCGGCCAAGCCTGGCCATCCCAAAAACTGAAGTGCTGAAGGTGAGTAGTGAGTTGGGGTTCAATCCTGCATTGCAAGCACTGCAAGGCTTGTACGATGATGGCGTAATGGGCATTGTCAACAGTGTAGGATATCCGAACCCTGACCGCTCCCACTTCCGTTCGATGGACATTTGGCATACCGCCAGCGAAAGCACCGAGTACCTCAACTCTGGTTGGCTGGGGCGCTACCTGGACAGCAATTGCCAGGGCTGTGCTTCGCCGTATCAGGCCATTGAATTGGACGATACCCTGAGCCTGGCACTCAAAGGCAATCAACGCCGGGGCTTTGCCATGAGTGACCCCGCCCAGCTCAAGCGTACCACCGACAATAAACTGCTGCAAGCGGTGAGCAAAACGCCCAGTAATAATCACCAGGAGGAAAATGTAGCCTATTTGTACAAAACCCTGGTGAATACCCAGTCTTCCGCCGATTACCTGTTTGAAAAATCCAAAGTGTACCGTTCCACGATGGCTTATCCACAGAGTGAATTTGCCAAAGACCTGAAGATGATCTCGCAGTTGATCACTGCCGATACCGATACCAAGATTTATTACGCTTCCCTAACCGGCTTTGATACCCACGCCAACCAACGCAACCGCCAGGAGCGTTTGCTACAACAATACGCAGAGGGGATGAAAGCGTTTGTGCAAGACCTGAAGCAAAATAACTTGCTCAACGATGTGCTGATCATGACCTTTTCAGAATTTGGTCGCCGGGTGAAACAAAACGCCAGCGTGGGCACCGATCACGGTACGGCCAATAACCTGTTTCTGATTGGAGGCAACCTCAAAAAAGCAGGTTTTTTCAATGCCCCTGCTAACTTGAGTGATCTAGACGATGGCGACTTGAAGTACCAAATCGACTTTAGGGACATTTATACCACCTTGCTCAACAAATGGCTGGAAGCTCCAGCACCCCAGATTTTGGGACATTCGTTTAAAGGCCTGGACATTGTTTAATTCAATCAAAATACATCAACCATGAAACTGCTGAAAATCAGCTCCGTCTTTGTTTGCCTGCTCTTTTTTGCCTTGAATTTGAGTGCACAACGCGCTCGCGGACCAATGATGAATATGGACTCAATGAGGGTCAAATTGAGCCTCAATGCCAATCAGGAAAAAGAGATCAAAGCCATAATTGACAACTATCGCCCCAAATTGAAAGATGCCCGCGACAACAATACCGAACAGGCTGCGCGGCGGGAAGCAATGGTCCCTTTGTTGCAAGCCATGCAGGAAGAGGTGCGCGGCGTATTGAATGAGGAACAAAAGGCCAAATTGGATGCCATGAAGGCCAACCGCCCTAAAAAAGGAAAGGGTGCAGGGTCGGAGAAGTAGTTTTAAAGAGATGCTGCATCAAAAGCGGTCACTGAGCGAAGCCCCAATCCGGTCACTGAGCGAAGCCGAAGTGCCGGATTGGGGCTTCGCTCAGTGACCGCTTTTGATGCAGCACAATTTGGCACTTATGATGCACTCAACCCGGTCACTGAGCGAAGCCGAAGTGCCGGGTTGAGTGCATCATAAGTGCCAAATTGCCTACAGTCGTCAATTCGCCTCAAGTCTATTCTTTTCTCCTTAAAAAATAACCCCTATCTTCAGCACAATTGCATTGCCGGTGGCTTTTGAGCGGTCACGGACAGGCCCTTTGGACGGGTCAATTATGGTTCCTTTATCATTGGTCAGATCGGTGAATCCCGACTGGAAACCCAAACCTGCTACCAATGAAGTCGTTTCGGCCAGGCTGTATTCTAATCCGCCGTTCATGCCCCACAAAAGGCCGATGCCATTGACTTCTTTTTTGATGTTGATTTTTTCGGCATCAGATCCGATTCCTCTCCCTTCGATGCTGCCCTGAGATTTGGATTTGAAATTGAGAAACAAACCCGGTTCCAGGAAGTAGCGGATGCGGCCAAACTCCCGAGTACGCATCTTGATCAACAGTGGAATTTCGATAAACTGGAGGTTGTACTTCAACTTGACTCCGGCTGGCAACGTATCTGGAACGGAACCCAAATCGGATTCTGTCCAATACTTTCCTTTGTATTCATACGACAAAGAGCCGCCGTGGTTGAACGCAAAGCCAATCCCGGTAGAGAAAGCGTAGTTTTGGCGAAAATACAATTCCGTCAAAATTCCTGACTTCAAGCCAAGGTTGGTTCCGTTGCGGTTAATCTGATTGTTGTCGGTTCCCATGCTCGTAAAGGCGGGACTCAATTGGAAACCAAACCGTACATCTTCAAACTGGGCAGATAACTGCGTAAGCGCTATGCATAAAAAAGCAGCGACTACAATAATTTTTTTCATGTTTAGATTGTTTTGGTGGTAGATGAGGTTGAGAGCACCACCTCGCCACCTCGACTCCGCTCGGTGACCGGGTGGTGCTCTCAACTTCAGCACAAATTTAACTCCTCACAAATAAAAAAAGCCCAATCCAATATGAGTTGGAAGAACGTTTTTATTTTGCTATCGCTTTTAACGTTTTTTGCAAGCTGTAAGTCTGAAAAACGGGACGATTTGCCAGATGTGTCGGGCATTTCTCCCATCAAATTGAAAATTCGACGCTTCGAGCAAGATTTGTTCAACTTGGATACCAATCAAATCACAGCTGCTTTGCCCCAGCTTAAGGCAAAATATGGTGAATTTGCCCACATTTTTTTTGACCAAATCCTGAATGCCTCATCGAAAGAGGTAGCGCCAGAAGGAGAAGCTGCCTTTGTTAAGGGCTTTATCACCCATCCGGCGTTGTACAAACTTTACGATACTTGCGCTGTACTTTATCCCGAATTGCCCAAGATCACGCTGAGCCAATTGGAAGAAGCCATGCGTTATTACAAGTACTATTTTCCGGAAAGAAAAATACCAACCATTACCACGTTTGTCTCTGAATACACCGTTGGCAACTTTGTGTACGGCAACAACGACCTGGCGATTGGACTGGATTTTTTTCTGGGTGAAAAGTACCCTTACCTGAATTTCAATCCCGACAATCCCAACTTTTCGCAATACCTGACCCGCAGTTTCAACAAAGAACACCTTTCTGTTAAAACCTTGCTGCCACTTGTCAACGATCTGGTAGGGGAAGCCCCTCCGGGAGAAAACCTGCTGGATTACATGATCCACAACGGTAAAAAAATGTACCTGCTGGATCATTTGTTGCCTTTCGCTGCGGATACTGCAAAGATGGAGGTTTCTGCACTGCAATGGAAGTGGCTGAATGAAAATGAAAGCAGCATTTGGGCATTTTTTTTACAACAAAATCTACTTTACAACGCCGATTGGCAAAAGATTCGGAAATTTGTAGAGTACAGTCCCAGTTCACCTGGTATGCCTGCCGAAGCCCCTGGCCGCAGCGGCGATTGGTTGGGTTGGCAAATCATCAAAGCCTACATGGAGCAAAATCCGACTACCCAGATGAAAGACTTGCTCAAACTTACGGATAGTCAGGTCATTTTGCGCCAAGCCAGGTACAAACCCAAGCTTTAGATTTTTCCAGCAACTTCAATCCACATCAATATGAAACGCGCCATCCCATTGGTTGATCTTTCTCAATTCACGAAAGGCAGTGCTGCCGAACGCAGCGCTTTTGTAAAAGAACTTGGTGACGCTTTCCACAATATCGGCTTTGTGGGGGTGGTCAATCACGGCATTTCCAAAGCCTTGATCGATGACTTTTATGCAGCATCAAAAGGCTTTTTTGCCTTGCCCGAGGAGATCAAGAAAAAATACGAAATTCCCGGCATGGCTGGGCAACGCGGATATACCTCCTTTGGAAAGGAACACGCCAAACAATCACAAGTTGCTGATTTGAAAGAGTTTTTTCAAATCGGACAGGAGGTTCCGATCGGGCATCCCGCCAAATCACGCTATCCTGACAATGTGCAAGTCCTGGAAGCGCCAGATTTTGCCGATTTGGGCAGTCAGCTTTACCGCGCTTTTGAAAATGCGGGATCGCAATTGCTGAAAGCCATCGCCATTCACCTCGATTTGGGTGAAGCTTATTTTGAGCCGCAGATTGCTTACGGCAACAGCATTTTGCGTTCCATTTTTTATCCACCCATTACACAAGAACCGGCTTCGGCGATTCGGGCAGAGCAACACGAAGACATCAACCTGATCACCTTATTGGTAGGGGCATCGGCAGGTGGACTGGAATTGCTGAACATGGAAGGAGAATGGATGGCGATTGTACCCGAAGAAGATGAAATCGTGATCAATGTGGGTGACATGCTGCAGCGGTTGACCAACAACTATTTGAAATCAACCACTCACCGCGTGGTCAACCCACCCAAATCGGAATGGCACTTGCCCCGCTTGTCGATTCCCTTCTTCCTGCATCCGGTTAGTGAGATGGATTTGAGCTGTTTGCCTTCGTGCGTAAGCAACGACAATCCATTGCATTACGCGCCAATTACCGCAGGAGAATACCTGGACGAACGCTTGCGCGAAATTGGGTTGAAAAAATAATGCAGTACAAAAAATGCCCGTTCCAAGGTGACGTTGTGCCTGTTTGAACGCATTTTTTCTGATCTTACTGCTTATTTTTTTGTATCTTTCGGGCTGTCAAAAGAAAGAATGATCATTCAATAAAAAAAGATCGTCATGAAAACAATGATGTTGTTTTTAGGTGCACTTGGCGGATCGGAAGTCCTACTGATTTTCTTTGCGATCCTGCTTTTATTTGGTGGCAGAAAAATTCCAGAACTGATGCGAGGTATTGGCAAAGGTATCCGTGAGTTTAATGCAGCCAAATCAACCATCGAAACTGAGTTGAAAGAAGGAATACGCGATGCTGAAAATAAAGCTCAGCAGGCTCCTACTTCTACTATCGAAGGTCCACGCCCTTAAGGGTGTTAAAAGTTTACAGTTGAAGTGTTGAAAAGATGTCCTGGCAACTCGCTGAAGCGAAGCCACCGCGTGGGTATCTTTTCAACATTTCAACCCTAAACTTTTCCATTAAAAAGTACTGGTCACCGCGAAGCGGAATCCACTAAAGGCTGGTTCCAGCCTGCATATCCCTCCGGTACACACCACTCCCTCCACTTGCTTGATGTAACTCAGTGAAAAACGGTTCGATTTAATGGTGTAAAACACGTCCACACGTGGGTAGTACAATGCTTTGCGTTGCCCATTTTCAACTGGACTGGCTACACCCGGTACAGCATTGAACATGCAGGCTGCCGCAAAAGTCCAATGTGGCGCCAGGGTATACTCCGATTGAATCCAGGCCCAGGAACCAAAATCAGCACCCAATTTCGCTTTGGCATCCTGCTGCATGTACAGGTACTGCATTTCGATGCGCAGCAATTTGCGTGGGGTGAATTTGTATTGGTATTCAAAAAAGGGGGTAATGGTGCGCACCAAAGGCACATTTGGTTTTACTTCAAAAACTTCCTGGTTGTATTCTTGCCGCTGTACCCCTGCGATGATGGTGGTATTTCGCTTGATTTTCAAGGTCATCTCCGCATACAGCTCGCGGTAAAGCAGCACATTGTCCAAATTTTGGATGTTCGATACATTGACATTAAAGTTCAGTTTTTTGCTGGGTGCATAGCGGATATCGGCCTGAAACGACAATTCGCCCAAAAACTGTGTGGCGGAATTGTACCGGGAAGTAAGGCGGTAGGTATTGGAGCGCGCCATCGGTGGAATAAAATTCAGGGTTCCCCGGTTGGCTTGTTCCTGTGGGCGGGTACGCCAGGAAAAATTTTGGGTGCGCTTGCCTTCCAGGCTGACTCCAAAGTGTTCGCCAGCGTAGCTCAAATTGGTGTACCATACCGAACCCGCTTTTTGAATAAACCGATCGCCAGTGATGGTATCCTGATTGATGATGGTTTGGGCAAAAGGATCGTTTTGCGCATCCGGGGTTTTATACGCACCTTCGAGGTACCAAGACCAAGGGCCATTGCTCAAGGTATTGTAAGCTGTAAATGCATAGGCATTGTATTTAGGGATAAAAATATCCTCCTTACGGTAAGTATTCAATGCCGAGACCAGGGAGTTCATGGATTGATCGTCTAGCGTGCGGTTTACAATGCCCAGTCCGGGAGCAATTGACCAGGCGCCTTCTTCTTCAGAGCTGATAAATCCCTCAAGGTTAATGCCCTTGATGATGGAGCGGTAACTACTGAATTGCTGCCGTTGCTTGCCAGTGAATGCCTTGACTTTCCAGTTTGTGCCCAAGCTATAGTCGAGCCGCAGGCCAATCAAGGCATTGTCGATCAGCAATGGCCTTTCTTCAAATGCCCTGAAAATGATGCCACTCCCAATCTGGTCATAAATATAACCTGCGGTAATGCCCAGGTTGTCTACCTGCTTTTTGATGTACCACATGCCGATGCCCTGATCGGAATAGGAGTCGGTTGGATTGAGCAAATTAGAGTTGTTGAACGCATCAAAGCGCAATCCAAAATCGAAGCCCCAATTGCTGTAATTGAGGTTGAGCCATGCCTCGGCGCCATATTTCTGCCGATCGTACTGGGGGGTATTGGCCGCACCAATCAAAGAGTCGCGGATAAAAAAATTGGCGTTGGTTTGCAGGCTGCCTGAAAGCTGTCCTCCCGAAGGTGGTGCATCTGTCTGCGCATTGGTCAGCAAGGGCAGCAGCAATGCTAATATTGTCCCGAATGGAATACTTAATCGGTTCATTTGGAATTGTCTTTACAATGACTTAATCAGGGTATGATTGAGCGACATTCTAAAAAAGCCGCTACTTTTACGCATCAAACTTAACAAAAACACGCGCCATGAAAATAATGAAATTCGGGATGTTCGCCGCCGCGACGCTTTTGACGATTGTGCTTTCTGCACAAAGCAGCAAAACCCTGCCCGATGCCACGGTCAAAACCCTGGATGGGAAGAGTGTTCAGATCAAAAGTTATGTGGGAAAAGGGAAAATCACCGTCCTGAGTTTTTGGGCTACCTGGTGTGCCCCCTGCAAGCGGGAAATGGATGCCATTGCAGAGATTTACGGCGATTGGAAAGAGAATTACAACGTACAGATCCTGGCGGTAACCATTGATACCCAACGGGATTTGCCTAAAGTAAAGCCGATGGTGGCCACCAAAGGCTGGGAATACACCATCTTGAGTGATGCTGCCAACCAGTTGAAAAATTCCCTGAATTTTCAAACTATTCCTCAAACTTACCTGATCGATCAAAAGGGAAACATTGTGTATGAGCACACGGGATACAACCCAGGTGATGAGTTGGATTTGGAAGAGAAGATCAAAGCATTGGTGAAGAAGTAAGATAAAAAACCGGGAATCATTGCGAATATTCAAAATTCGCAATGATTCCTGCATTTTGTTAAACCGCCCCTAAATATTTCATTCTCCGAAAGTGCGATCCCAAGGCCTCGGTCATCGAGTCGTAACACTTGTAATCGATTCCATGTTGGGCACAAATTTTCTCCACGATGAGGTGCAATTTTGGGTAATGCACGTGGCTGATGTTCGGAAACAAGTGGTGTTCTACCTGAAAATTCAAGCCACCACAAATCCAGCTTACAATTTTATTTTTGGGTGCAAAATTGGCAGTAGTGCAAAGCTGGTGAATGGCCCATTCGTTTTCTACACTTAAATCACGTTCGGTAGCATCCTCAAATTCAGTTACTTCTACGATGTGTGCCAACTGGAATACCATGGCCAGCACCAATCCGCAGGCCATTGAGGCCAACAAATAACCAATCAGAAAAACGATGAATTTGGGCACAAACAGAATGGGGATAACCAGGTAAATCGTCACATACATGGCTTTGGACAACCAAAACACCAGGTGCTCCTTGAAATTGAAATCATGGATGGAGGTACCTTTGACTTCTCTACTGAAGTATTTCTCAAAATCATTCATAAATACCCAACCCAGGTAAGAAATGGCGTACAAGGCCATACAATACAGGTGTTGGAATCGGTGAATGCCCATCTTCTGCTGAGTAGGCGCCAAACGCAATAATTTGGTTTGCAGGATGTCCGCATCTACACCATCGATATTGGTAAACGTATGGTGTACAATGTTGTGTTTCGTTTTCCAGAAGAAAGCATTGGCTCCTAGGAAATTAAAGGTATATCCCAGGATGCTGTTGACGGTCTTGTTGTTGGAATAACTGCTGTGGCAGGCATCGTGGCACACGTTGAACCCCAATAAGGCCCAATTGAATCCAAACAGCAGCGATAGCACGACACCGAAAACGATGGATTGGGGCGTGAAAAATACCAGTTGAACGTAAAGATAAACCCAGGAAGCAAAAAGGATAATCGTCTTTGAATACAAGCGAAAATCTCCTTTAGGACTGATCTTATGATCGTTAAAGTATTGCTGGACTTCTTCGCGGAGTATGGTATAAAACTTTGCCGTAGGGCGAAAAGTGACTTTATTCATTGAGTTGACAAGAAACTGATGATGGAATGGTTTGATAGATAGGGCTCTAGACTGTAAAACGTTCAATTCACCTGTAAAAATGAATTGAAAATCAAAGATAAACACATCTCAGCGGTAATCAAAATTAATGTTGCCTGATTTAGCTTACTTCCGCTCAGCCAATTGGGCAATTTTGCGTTGTAAAACTTCCGGCGGAAAAAACAGAATCAATTCTACCCGGCGGTTGCGCGACTGTCCCTCGGAAGTTTCGTTGGATGCACTTGGGTCAAACTCACCTCGGCCAGCGGCCAAAATCCGGTTGGGGCTCAATTCGTGTGCGTCCACCAGGGTTCGCACCATTGTAGCCGCTCGAAGGGCAGTAAAATCCCAACTGTCCAGGTTTTTCCGGGAAATTGCCTGGTTGTCGGTATGCCCCTGTACATGTACCAACAAGCGCGGATGGACATTCAACAAGCCCCCAATGATTTTAATTACAGCCTGTCCGCTTGGTTCAATTCGGTTTACCACGCCAGATTTAAACAACAACGATTCAACCAATGCTACTACAATCTGGCCATTTTTAATTTCTACGGTGTATTGAGCAATCGGAAACTTGGCCAAGGAATCCTGAAATACTTTGGCAATTTGCTGGATTTCTTCCTGCTGTTGTTTCATTGCTTCCCGGATGGCCGACAGTTGATTTTCCAGGCTACTGATGTGGTCATTTTTGGATTTCAAGGCATCGCTCAAAGACGTTTGTTTACTGAGTGCCTGGTTTTGAGCCTTATCCAGCTCTTCTTCCAATTCATCCAAGCGCTTGAGGTACTTGTCTTGAGTAGCCAACAAGGCATTGTTTTCTCCTTTGCGTTCCGCAATTTGCAATTGCATGCGCGAGATTTCATCCCGGCTGTTGTGCAATTGCTCATTCAGCGTGTCAATCTCCGTTTTGAAAGATTGTTGCATGGCCAGCACTTTTTTGTTGGAGACGCCGCAACTGGAAAGGAAGCCCAGCATCAAGAGCGCTGAGCAGAGGTAGATGTATCGCATTGAATTGAGTGGTTGAAGGAATGAGGGCACATCGCGCTCAGCGCCCGGTCACTGAGCGTAGCCGAAGTGCCGGGCGCTGAGCGCGATGTGCCCTCATTCAAACAGGTCTATTGTAAGCGGAAGCTGGAAGCACCCAGCATTCCAATATCTGTAAATACCGATACCAGATAAACACCATCGCGCAGCTTTTCTTCGAGTTCATGGCTGAAACTCAAACGCTGGGTAGCGGTAATGTTGACATCTTTGGCTTTTACGGCCAGCAAGTCCATTGTCGAGCCATTCACCACTGCTTTGGCCTGGATGCCAGAACCCTGGATCGGCACTCCTTTGTCGTTGGTGATGACCAGGTAAAGTGGCCGTAAGCCCTGGTATTCCTGAGGTACTTCGATCAAATCAAAGGATACTTTCACCCTTCTGGCTTTTCCTGAGGATGCGGTTGCCTTGGGTTTGCGGGCTTCCACTTCTACCTGAAAACCGGAAGCTTTGAAGTTGGCCAAAGTCAGGCGCTTCAGTTCGCTTTGCATGGTTTTGTTGAGGTTGCCCAGGGAAGTGTTTTCGGTACGCACCACTGTCAGGTCGCGTTCCAATTGGCCTGTACGTTCTTTCAAGGTCTGGTTTTCTTCCTGCAAGTCATTGATGACGGTTTCCAGATTCGCTTTTTCAGCCAGCAATTGCTGAATTTCACCTTTCAAGCCATTGACTTCACTGAGGCGGTTGGTTTTGGTGGCCTTGATTTCCGCGTCTTTGCGCGACAAGGCGCTTTGTGCGTCAGCCAAAGATCCTTGCAGGTTTTGGTTTTCGCCAGCCAGCGTTTGATAGGCATTTTCCAGGCTGTCTACTTGACTGGCAAGTTCGGTTTTGAGGTCAGCGAGTCCGCCTAGCTCTGCTTTCATTGCCTGGTTCGTGGATTGCAACTCGGTGACTGCCTTTTTTTGTGAAAAGCCCCAGATGCCTGCACCAATTGTGCCCAAACCGAGTAGAATTGCCAAAATGATCAAAGACCGTTTGGCGGTGTTGTTTTGATTGTTTTCCATGGTTGCTGTTCCCTTTTCGCTAAATATAACGCAAAAAATTACCGTACTTCCAGCCAGCTCATTACATCTGGATAGCTTTGACTTAGTCCTCCAGCTGTTTCGCGGCTAAGCCGGATGCCGTTGAGGTAAGGTACGAGCTCAAAGGTAGCAAAACCCGTTTGGTTGCTTAGTCTTCCCAGGGCAGTTTTTGCTTCAGCGTAGCTATTATATCGGCCAATGGTATACAAATAGGTGTTGTTCGACAGCGATTTTTCAGATAAAGTATTTTTGTCCTGACTCAACAAAGGGCTTTGCAATACACTGTTGCTCTTGCCAATCTGAATGCGGAAAACCAGCCCTTTCTCTTCGGTGTATCCCATCAGCCAAGGCGATACGGCACTTTTGACAGGGATCTCACCCAGGCTACTCAACTGAAAACTGACCGTTTTGAACGTAGTGGTAAAATCTGCAGGCGGAGGGATGCTGCGCAATTGCAACGCGACAGGAGATACCCCGTTCCCGATCAAATAGTTAGCAAGATTTTCAGCGCTTTTCATTCCGCCGTACAAACGGGAACTCACCGCCAATTCCTGACGGGAGGCCGCAGTGATGATCAAGGTCAATTGAGGATTTTTTTTCAACACCTCAATTAAATCCTCCAACTGCTTTAGTTCTACACCCTGGGCCCACTGGCCGTCCTGGTTGAAATAAAAAGGTTTTAGGTCAATTGTAGTACCTCGCGAAGCGATCTCTACTCTTTCAGGAATTACTGAACTGCCATCTGGATTGCTGCGCCGAGGCTGCGCCGTTTGAATGCCAACGTTTGGTGGCGCTGCAACAGGTGCCGACATCTCGTGCAAGTAGTCAAAAAAGTAAGCGGTATATATGTCGCGTTCGCCAAACCCATCTTTGCGTGAGGAAGCAAAATAGGCTGTGTAACCATCGCGAGAAAGTCTGAAATGGGTATCATCGGCAGCAGAATTGATGGGCAATCCAAGATTGTCGGGGTTGGTCCAACGGTTGATTTGGGGAATCAACATGGTGCGAAAAACATCAAATCCACCAATACTCTGATCGGGTCGGTTGGAACTGAAATACAAAATATTTCCCGTCCGAGCCAAGAATGGCGTGGTTTCGTCAAACGCAGTATTGATGTCGGGCCCCAGGTTGATTGGAGCACCCCAACGGCCACGTCGCGAAACAGTTTTGTACAAGTCCAGCCCACCATATCCACCGGGTCGTTGACTGGCAAAAATAACCATGGTATCGCCAATGAATTGAGCCGAACTCAAGCCGGCGGTAGCTTCTACAGGTCCAATAAAGGGATCGGAAGAAAGGGTACGACTGCCCACCCGAAAGGTATCGATCAGGATTTCGCCTTGGGTATACGAGTTGCCCTTGAAATAAAACAGTGACTTGCCATTGGCATTGAAGTCGAGTAAGACTTCATGTTTGGGGCTGTTGAGCAAGTAGTGCATGGCCAGTGGCACAGTCCAGGTACCATTGTTTACCTGGGAGGTAAAAATATCGCTAAAAAAACGCCCCATTACTTCGTCGGGCTGCCCAAAATTGTTGCGCGCCCCACCTACATTGCCAGGACGGACGGATGAAAAATAGATGCGGTCGGTAAAATTGGGACTCATGATGGGCGCAAATTCATCATAAGGGGTATTGACAGTATTGCCCAGGTTTTCGACGATGGCACGAGGGGCTTTGAATTGCAAGGCAAGCCCCCTGGCGCAACGCTGAATGTCTTCACGGATGGTAGCCCGGTTCGGGTGATTGGCCGGAATGGCCTTCAAGTACAATTTATAATGATCGATGGCGCGGGTAAATTCATGCTGGTCATGGTACACTTTGCCGAGGTAAAGCCAGGTTTCCGGGAAAGGCGACTTTTCTGTTTCCAGGATATTGCGCAGCATCGTCTCTGCTTCTTTGAGCTGGTTGAGCTGATAGCTGCACAATGCCAGCAGGAGTTTGGTCTCTTTGTCTTCCTGGCGGTTTTTTTTGATGCTGATCAATACACTTTGCGCTGCCTGGTATTTGTTGAGGTAGTAAAAATCGGTAGCCTTCTTTTTTTTGTCAGCGAGTGTTTCTTGTGCAAAGAGTCCCAGCGTGCAAAAAAAGAACAAAAGGGTACATGCGAGGTAGCGGTGTTGCATGGTCAATCGGTTTTGACTTTAAAACGTTAATGGATAAGCTTTATTTCAATATGGGACGCTTAGGCATTTGGGATAACAACCACCATCAATTGCAGGTTGAAATGCATTGATTGAATCGAGTAGAAAACCGTAAAGCAATGAAGCGGAAATGATTCGGGAGGTGACTATGTGGTTGGTAAGTCAAATTTACAGACTTGTGACAAGAGTAACAATAATTATATACTTTTTTTTATGTATAACTTTGGTTAAAAATGAAAGTGCCCATCAAACGGATCTCGATGGGCACTTTCATTTTCATATTGCCCGATCCGGTTCAAATCCTTCCAGGTAATCTGCTACCCTTTTCAGAAAAGATCCTCCAAGGAAGCCATCCACTACCCGGTGGTCATAAGACATGGATAGAAACATCATGTGGCGCACTGCAATGATGTCGCCGTATTCTGTTTCCAGTACTGCCGGTTTTTTGCGAATGGCACCAACTGCCAAAATGGCCACTTGTGGCTGATTGATAATGGGCGTACCCATAACGTTGCCAAATGTACCTACGTTGGTGATCGTGAAAGTACCACCCTGAATTTCTTCGGGTTTGAGTTGGTTGGCTCGTGCGCGATTGGCAAGGTCATTGACCGACTTGGTGAGCCCGGCCAGATTGAGTTGATCCGCTCCTTTAATGACCGGAACAATCAGGTTGCCGCTGGGCAAGGCTGCGGCCATGCCGATGTTTACATCCTTGCGTACCATGATGCTGGTGCCATCTACAGAGATATTGACCATCGGAAAATCTCGGATGGCGCGGGCTACCGCCTCAATAAACACTGGCGTATAGGTTATTTTTTCGTTGTATTTTTTCTGAAAAACATCCTTGACCTTTTCGCGCCACTTCACAATGTTGGTCACATCTACTTCCACAAAGGAGGTCACGTGCGGCGAAACATGTTTGGACATTACCATGTGATCAGCGATGAGCCTGCGCATGCGGTCCATTTCGATGATCTCCACGTTGCCGTCCAGGCTTACTGCGGGTGCGGAATAGGTAGTTTGAGCCGGCGTACCTTTAGCTGGTTTTGCCGCAGGGCTGGTTTGCAGGCTTTCTTTGCGGTCTTCCAAATAAGACAGAATGTCCTTCTTGGTGACGCGGCCTTGCATTCCTGAACCGGTAATGTTTTCCAACTCGTGCAGGGCAATGTTTTCCTGCTGGGCGATGTTGCGTACCAGCGGAGAATAAAATCGGCTGCCTTCTCCTTTTCCAATCGGTTGGGGACTAGGACTTTCCATTGCAGCCTCTTTCACTATTGCAGCAGTGGGTATTTGGCCATTGGCCTGCGGAGCAGGTTCGGCCAGGGCAGGAGATGCTTTTGGTTCAGCAGCGCCAATTTCAGTTTCAATCAAAGCGATGACTTTGCCGATCGGGACGGTGTCATTTTCGGCATACAGGACTTGCACCACTTTACCAGCTACGGGTGAGGGTACCTCAGAGTCCACTTTGTCCGTAGCGATCTCCACGATGGTTTCGTCCAATTCTATCTGGTCGCCCACATTTTTTACCCACTTCAGGATGGTGGCTTCCATGATGCTTTCCCCCATCTTGGGCATGATCAATTCGAACTGCGCCATGTTTTTCTTTTTCTTTTACCACCAGTCAATAACAAACTGACGAAGCCAGTACAACTGCATAGTGGCAACGATTGCGTTTAATTTGGATTATTTGGTGCCACAAATTTATCCATATTTATCCAATAAGTATGCCGCAAAAAATTACTAAGCGCTTATTTAAAGCTGCTTTAAGAATTGGCGGATCTGATTCAAAGCATGAATCGTGAAATACTGGATGTTTTTCTCCCGATCTTTGCCTGCCCGGATAGTGAACGTTTGGGTATTGGTACCATTGCTCACCGCCATCCAGGCCAAACCTACTGGCTTGGTATCGGAACCTCCGCCTGGGCCAGCAATTCCCGAAATGGCAATGGCCACATCGGCAGACAACACCTTGAGTGCTCCTTCGGCCATCTCAATTACCGTTTGTTCGCTTACCGCACCGTGGGTATCCAGGGTTTCGGGTTTTACCCCCAACACGTTCATCTTTACCTCGTTGGCATAAGAAATTACGCTGCCCAAAAAGTAATCCGAAGCGCCTGCAACCGAGGTTATGCGGTGTGCCAAATAGCCACCCGTGCAGCTTTCGGCAGTTGCCAGCGTCAAGCCGCGCTCTTTGAGCATGTTACCGATCGCGCCTTCGAGGGTATCTTTGTCGTATCCATAAATGATGTCGGCAAAGCGTGTTTTGAGTATTTCTGCTTTTTCATCCAGAATCCGGTGCAAAGCGGCTTCGTCCATCCCGGTGCCGGTAATGCGCAAGCGTACCTGAGCAATATGAGGCAAATAAGCCAACTTGAAACCTTCCGGTAGGCCCTCTTCAAAGTCTTCCAGTTTTTCGGCAATATGACTTTCTCCTTCTCCTACGGTCAGAATGGTGCGGTGCGCAATGGGTTGTCCTGGGAAGCGTTGTTTCAATTTGGGCAGTACTTCATGCTCCATTAGGTACTGCATCTCGTAGGGTACGCCTGGCATGGAAACGATGACTTTGCCCTCGTATTCCATCCACATTCCCGGAGCTGTCCCCATTTTATTGGTCAAAATCTCGGCATTGGCGGGCATGTAGCATTGCAGGCGATGGGCTTCATTCATGGGGCGGGCCCATACTTCGAACATTTTTTTAATACGTTCGAAAGTAGGGTCGTGAAAAACCATGTCCACGCCCATGTATTCTGCCAGGGCTTTTTTGGTGATGTCATCTTTGGTGGGACCCAAACCTCCGGTCATCAGGATCACATCTGCCTGTTCCATCGCTTCGCGCAACCCCTTATGAATGGCGGCCATGGTATCCCCTACCGAGATGACCGTTTCCACTCTGGCGCCAGCAAGATTGAGTTGTTGACCCATCCAGGCCGAGTTGGTATCTACAATTTGACCGATCAGGATTTCGTCACCTACGGTTAAAATGGAAATTTTCATGATCGTTTTATTGTTTATGTTCTGGGGTTTATGGCCTTGATCACTGAGCGAAGTCGAAATCTGGCACTTCGACTTCGCTCAGTGACCGACTTCGACTTCGCTCAGTGTCCAAGGCCACAACCCCTAAAACCCTACTATGCTCACTTCTTTCAAATCAAATGCCTCTTCTCCCCCTTCTTCATGTCTGATGAGCAGTTGACCAGACGCTGAAACACCGCTGATTTTGCCCCAAAAAACGTCTCCATTTCTGCGTTGAAACAGCGTTGATTCCTGGAGACGGTATAAATATTGCAGGTATTCAGCGTCCAGATTGGCAAACTGCCCGGCCTTGAGGCGAAGGTACATTGCCTCTAAGTGTTGACAAAGCAAAGGAATAAGTGAAGATAAATCATATTCTTTTCCATTTTCCAGTTGCAAAGAGCTGGGATTAGGAATATCTTTGGAAAAAATTGTCTGATTGACATTGACACCAACGCCGATTATTGAAGATGCGATGGTGTTGCGACTCAGGCTGTTTTGAATCAGGATGCCACAGATTTTCCGTGTTCCAACGTAAATGTCGTTGGGCCATTTGACCCAAACGGGTTGATCAGGTATCAAAGCGGCGATGAAATGGCGAACAGCTAAAGCAATCGCTTTGTTCAGGGCAAAATTTTGGCGGGGAGGTAAAAAGTCGGGATACAGGATTGTGCTAAGCGTAAGATTTTTATCGGGTTCACTTTCCCATTTACTGCCAACCTGACCTCGCCCCTGCGGTTGGCGAAAGGTCGAAATGACAGTTCCCTCAATTGGCTTGCTTTTTGCTAGTAGTTCTTGAGCATAAGTATTGGTCGATGGTAATTCTTCGTGGTGAAGCAGAACTTTTCCGATAAAAAGCGTGTTTCGCTGTTGCAATCGTGGTATTTTTTGTAACTTAATGCTAGATTCATCAATCGTGTGCCAATCAAGCATCCATTGCTGCATCCAAGTCGTTTTTATATTCGCAAAACTAATAAAATCTGGATTTGAGTACGCAAGTAAAAGTCAAAAGAAAGAAAAGGCTCGTTGCCGAAGAGCTTACGGATCTGATTATTGACAGTATCCAGGAAATTAAAGGCAAAAACATTGTAAAACTTGATCTCCGCCTTTTGGAAGATGCACCTACCGATTTTTTCATAGTTTGCGAAGGTACTTCTACAACTCAGGTCAAGGGTATTTCTGACAACATTCAGCGACGCTTAAAAGAAACCGGGCTGTACGCCAGTCATGTGGAAGGTGAGCGCAGCGCGCTTTGGATTTGTCTGGATTACTTCAATGCTGTAGTACATGTTTTTTATCCCGAAACCCGTCAATTTTACGAATTGGAGGATTTGTGGGGAGACGCAACCATAACTGAGTACGGTAGTTTATAGAATAGTAGCTGCATTTGGTCGAACAAAAGCAACGATTTCTTGAACTATCGCGTTTAGTATTCATTTGTATGGCAAGTGCTTAATCTTGCTAAAATTCGCTCATACCGTAAGGACAAAGTTTTATGGAGAATAACGAAAATAACAATAAGCGGGATAACGGTGGAGGCTCCAGGTTCAGCTCCTTCTGGATCTATGGCATCATTGCTGTGATCTTTTTGGGTTTGAACCTCGTGGCAATGGAAGGCGCGCAAGATCCCCTTTCCCGCAATCGCCTCGGTCAAATGCTCCAGAATGGAGACGTTGATAAAATCGAGGTGATCAACAAAGAAGTGGCGCATATCTACCTTAAAAAAGAGGCACTCACTAAGCCTCAATACAAAGATGCTGCCAAAACAACTTTCGGCGGAGACCGCTACCATTACCACACCGAAATCGGGAGCGTCGAAACCTTTGAGAAGTTTCTGCAAGAAAAATCCAAAGAAAACGACAAAGGCCTTGGGTACCTGATTTACCTCACCAAGAACAATTACTTGTTGCAGGCATTGGGCTGGTTACTGCCTTTCTTGCTCATTATCCTGGTTTGGGTTTTCATCATGCGCCGTGTTGGCGGTGGTGCTGGCGGACCTGGAGGGCAGATTTTCAACATTGGCAAATCCAAAGCGGCTCTGTTTGATCAGAACAGCAAGGTGAACATCACTTTTGCCGACGTTGCTGGCCTGGACGAAGCCAAGGAAGAAGTCGTAGAAGTGGTTGATTTCCTGAAGAACCCAAAGAAATATACCGCGCTGGGCGGCAAAATCCCCAAAGGTGTTTTGCTGGTAGGCCCTCCGGGAACGGGTAAAACCTTGTTGGCTAAAGCTGTAGCCGGAGAAGCAGGCGTACCTTTCTTCTCTATCTCGGGTTCTGATTTCGTAGAGATGTTTGTTGGTGTTGGTGCATCTCGGGTGCGCGACCTCTTCAAACAAGCCCGCGAAAAAGCGCCTTGTATCGTATTCATCGACGAAATTGATGCCATTGGTCGCGCCCGTGGTCGCAACAATTTCCAGGGTGGCAACGACGAGCGTGAAAACACCCTCAACCAGTTGCTGGTAGAAATGGACGGTTTCAGCACCGATAAAGGAGTAATCCTGATGGGCGCCACCAACCGCCCGGACATTCTGGATACTGCCTTGATGCGCCCAGGTCGTTTTGACCGTCAGATCAGCATTGATCGCCCCGATCTGAAAGGCCGGGAAGCCATCTTCAAAGTACACCTCAAAACCATCAAAACCAACGACGACATCAGTGCCTGGGCACTTTCAGAGATGACTCCGGGTTTTGCTGGCGCTGATATTGCCAACATCTGTAATGAAGCTGCCCTGATTGCTGCCCGCCGCAACAAAAAATGGGTTGATATGGACGACTTCAACTACGCACTCGATCGCGTAATAGGTGGTCTGGAAAAGAAAAACAAACTCATTTCTCCAGAAGAAAAGAACATCATTGCTTACCACGAAGCAGGTCACGCAGTGTGCGGCTGGTACCTGGAGCATGCTTCTCCTCTGGTGAAAGTTACGATCGTTCCACGGGGTATTGGCACGTTGGGTTATGCGCAGTATTTGCCAAAAGAAGAAAACATCACCCGCACCGAGCAATTGCTGGATCGCATGTGTATGACCTTCGGAGGCCGCGCTGCTGAAAACAACGTCTTTGCCAAAATATCTACTGGTGCCCAAAATGACCTGGATCAAGTCACCAAAATGGCTTACAGCATGATCAGTATTTTTGGGATGAACGACAAAGTAGGGCAGGTTTCCTTTTACGGCATGTCCAATGAGTCGTATCAAAAACCTTACTCCGACCATACCGCGATGCTGATCGATGAAGAGGTACGCCGCATGGTGAATTCTCAATACGAAAGAGCCAAGGAGTTGTTGCGCGAGCGTCACAATGAATTGGAAATCATTGCTCAAGCTTTGCTTGAAAAAGAGGTGCTGCACAAATCAGACATCGAACGTTTGATTGGTCCACGGCCTTATGTGAATGAAGAAAGGATCAAGATGAACGGCCACACTGCCGAACCTACTGCACCAATTGGTGACCACGGAGACATTGTGCCGAATCCATAAGCATTAATTTTGCATGAAATGGGAAGCGGGAACGACTGAGAGGTTGTTCCCGCTTTTTTTGTTTTTGGGGAGAAGAACGGTTGAGTTGAATGACGAATAGGTACATTTAACTCAAAGATAAGGATTAAATTCATCTCAAAAAAAATGACGAAGCACAAACCGCCAGATCCTGGCTGAATTCGTACTTCGTCATTTGTACTTTGTTATTTAAAATTCCCTACAGGTCTTTGTTCGACTTCTGCAAGTAATTCTCCAAAGCTTTGGTCATCGATGGTACTTCGGGGGCTGGGGCGTTGATGTTTACGTCCAATCCACGACTTTCTACTGCGCTACGCGTTTGGTTGCCAAATACGGCGATCCGGGTATCGTTTTGTTTGAAATCCGGAAAGTTGTCGTACAAGGATTGAATACACAGCGGGCTGAAAAACACCAATACATCGTAAGTTACGTCGCTAAGATCAGACAAGTCTGAACTTACGGTGTGGTACATGATCGCGTCTTTCCAATCGAGATTCATTTCGTCCAGATACTTCGTAATTTCCTTAGCGCCAAGGTTGGAGCAAGGAAGCAGAAACTTTTCTGTTTTGTGCTTTTTCAAGTACGATCCCAATTCTTCGATAGATCGGGTGCCTACAAATACCTTACGCTTGCGGTAAAGGATAAATTTTTGCAGGTAATTCGCAATGTTTTCCGTCAGGCAGAAATATTTGGTTTCTGGTGACATCTTGACCCGCATTTCCTCGCAAAGGCGAAAGAAATGGTCTACTGAATTTTTGCTGGAAAGGATGACGGCAGTGAATTCATCGGGGCGAATGCGCTGCTTTCGAAAATCCTTTGCTTCCAGTCCTTCTACATGGCTAAAAGGTCTCCAGTCAATTTGTAGGTTGTACCTTTTCTCCAATTCGTAGTAAGGAGAGCGTTCAGGTTTGGGCTGCGAAACAAGGATGGTCTTTACTTTTTTGAAAGTTTCCTCCTTGGCTTGTCCGTTTGCTGCCATTCACGTTTTTTTTGGTAACCTACTTTCGTTTTCCTGTTTACTACTGGTTCAAAATTAATTTTACAACAGTAAGTACAGGAGCGATTTCGACAGTGCAAATATACAACAAAAAGTGAAATTGGTGTGATGCAAAAATACGCCCGGCCAGCCAGAGGCTGCGGACGGATCTGAATGCATAAACCAATCCTATTGTGCTTATGGTTCCCCAGATCAACACTTCGTGTAAATTTTGGGCCCCATAGGCAAGTAATATGTTTATCGGCCCAAGCAATAGTCCCAAACTGGAACCAAAGATGAGCATGATGAAATTGTAACGGGATACCTCGCGGTTAACTGGAAAAATGAGTCCAATGAGCCACAATACCAGGTGTTTGAGACTGAACGCAATAAGAACTCCGGCCACGCAGATGCCCAATTGCAGCACCAGATTTGCATTAAAGTCAATTTGAAAATGATGCAGGATGTAAAACAAGAAAACACCCAGATTAATCAGAAAAGAGATGTAGAGAAGATTGTATACTCCAAATCCGCGGCCTTCACGTTCGCGGTAAATTTGATTGAACGCATTCTCATTGGCAAAAGCCTGAAACACTTTTACAATTGGCCCTTGCAGCAGCGTCATAAAAAAGGCCAGAGTCAGCAAAACCAACGTAGTTACGCCAAAATCTATCCGCTGCAAAACCGCAGAGGGATTTGCACTGAGCTGGAATTCAATTTTGGGCATTTTCCATTCTCGTTTCTTTTTGACTGCTTGGGGTTGCACGGTAGGTGCGAGCATGGCGGTAGCGGAAGGACGAGCCAACAAATCAAATGGATTGTTCAAAACAGCGGGGTCAACAGGCTGTGCGCTAGGTTTGACGCCCATTCGATGCAAAAGTTCAAATGGGTTAGTATTGCTTTGTGCCCAAAGATTATTCTGCACAAGCAGCAAAACCAAAAAATAAAAATATGAAAATACAATGACCTGCTTCAAGTTTCCAACCTTTTTTCGGCTGCAAAGGTAGTAAGCATTTGTGAATGATGTGTATATAAAACGTAATGAGCCAAAAAAAATAACTTTTTTGGCTCATTACGAATGAAATTATAGTACAAATCACTTAATTGGCAGGTTGTTCTACCTTGCCTTTCAAGCGAAGCACCACTTGTTCGTCGCTCAAGTTGGTAATTACCGTTACTTGTTTGTTGAATTCACCTGGTGCCAATGCGTTATAGGTAGCAGTGATTTCGCCGGATTTACCAGGCAGGATAGGTTCTTTGGTGTAGGTTGGCGTAGTACAGCCACAAGATGCATTAACAGAGGTAAATACCAATGGAGTTTTGCTCTTGTTTTTGATTTTAAAAACGGCAGTAACTGGTTTCCCCTGAGGAATGCCACCAAAGTCATGCTCAATTTTATCCCAAATGATGCTTGGGCCTTTTTTGCTCTTTTTTGCAGAAGGCTCATTTTTTTTGATGGCAGTTTCTGCTGAAGTGGTTTGCGCAGAAAGGGTGCCTAATCCACCCAGAAACAACAACGCAACAATAAGATATTTCATGACAATTGATTTTTTCCGCATGCCTGCGGAGGTTATTAGATTTTTACAAAGGTAGCGCAAGCGCAAAGATTACGCTGTTAATGGTATGCTAAGGATGACGCAAAAAATTACTTCCCGATTTTTTGAGCGGGAAGTTAATTTTTCTGCATTGCTAACAGAGGCTATTCTACCCCAAACTTGTCCAGCAGAAACACCAATGCGGTCATGGCTGCTGTACCCAATTCAAGCTCCCGCTTGTTGACGGCATCAAACGTATCGATGGCGGTATGGTGGTAATCAAAGTAGCGTTGCGAGTCGGGTTCAAAGCCAAACAAGAGCCCTTGTTGGGAACGCAATGGCCCAATGTCGGCACCAGAGCCTCCCCTCTTGAAATTGAGGCCATAGGGCTCCAACAGACTAGACCACTCCATGACTTGCTTGTACTTTTTGTCAAAAGCTTTGCTCTCCGATTCACAAGTAAATCCCCGTGGAGTAAAGCCTCCCCGGTCAGATTCAATGGCCGCCAGGTGAAACTCTTTTTTGCGGTTGGATATTTCAGCATAGGCCTGTCCGCCCTTGAGTCCGTTTTCTTCATTCATAAACAATACACAGCGGATGGTGCGTTTGGGGCGATAATTGAGCCGCTTCAGCACCTGTAGTACGTCCATGGCCTGTACACAACCTGCGCCATCGTCATGCGCACCTGTACCTACATCCCAGGAATCGAGGTGACCGCCAATCAGGATGATTTCGTTGGGTTTTTCACTGCCCCGAATTTCGCCGATTACATTGTGCGAAGGCTTCATGCCCATCATGTGACTCGTATTACGGATGAACACCCGAACGGGTTCGTCTTTGAGCAAGCGACTCAGCAACTCAGCGTCGTTGGTACTGATGCCGAGTGCAGGAATGGGCGTTACCCCGGGTTCGTAAGAAGAACTTCCGGTATGCGGTACATCATCTAGGCGGGTGGTCATCGAACGCACCAATACCGCAAGTGCTCCATACTTGGAAGCCCGCGAAGCACCCAATCCCCGCTGATCTACGGCGCCACCATAAGCTGCAAACGTATTGAGTTGAGTGGGATCCATGGCGCGGTTGAAAAAGACAATTTTTCCGGCCAATTTTTCCCGACCCAGGTTTTCCAACTCATCCAGGCGTTTCACTTCAATGACCTCTGCGGCCAGGCCATTGGGTCCGGTGCCTTCGGTATTGCCCAGGGAAAGGGCTTTGAGGTCGAAACTGCCCATTTTGGAATGCACAATGCGTACAACTTCTTTTTCGCCCCGCGACCAGTGTGGAACCATACAGGGTTGAATCCATACAGAATCCAGCCCCATCGTATCCAGCATTTGACGGGTATACTCTACCGCTGCTGCAGCTTGAGGTGTGCCACTCAGGCGGGCACCAATGCGGTTGCAGAGGTACTCCAGCCAAGGGTAAGACTTGCCTTTGGTCAGGGCGGAGTTGTAAATTTCACGGATAAAGAAGGCATCTGCATCCGTTTTGTTGGTTGATTGGGCGCTTAAATCATTCAATTGGTATCCAAAAACCAGAATCAAAGCAATCCATGTCAGCTTCATAAGTGAACGTATTAACGGTATGTTACGTAAATTGAAAAAAAGTTCAAAAGTGGTCAAAAAAAGTTCAAATCTCCATTTTGGAAATAAATTTTCTATTTCGGCGAAAAAGCAAATAATCATTGCCAAAAAGGGGTAGTTACTTAGCATAAAATTTATTTGCCAAAAAAGAACTTTGTTTACAAATGAAACAAAGTACCTTTTTTCTAAAAAGATTTGATTTTTTCAAAAAATGCGCATATTTTAGCGCTATCAATTAAAAAGAACAACAAGTTATTGAAAAATTTGTAATTGTACTTTTTACAATAACTTCACTTGTTTTTCACGATTCGAAGAAGTTTTTCAAAGAATATAATTTGGTTTTATTTGGTTAGGGCTGAGGTAGTGCTGTGGTAGCGCTGCCTCCTTTTTTTTGCCCATACCTGAAGGCATCGGCAAAAAAACCACGAATAAACCCACGAATAAATTCGTGGGTTGTACTGCCTGTAGCCTCCCACGACTAAAGTCATGGGTTGGCGTGCGCTCAAATCCGTAGGAGCGCAACTACGGTCTTACCTTTTTCTTTGCCTTCTGCATTGGGTTGGGGCCTACTTCCACCCTGTTTGCCTTAAACACCTGAAAACGGGTGGGCACCTGCTTCACCGGCCAATTGTTGTTGCTCTCGTCGATGTCGGCGGTTTCGCGGTAAGGATCGAGGCGTACAGCTTTGACCATCTTGTCTTTCACAAAAACCTTCTTGAACTGGTTTTCGTTTTTGCGCCAAATTTCCGCAGGGATGCGGTCAAGTTGTGTCGTGCCATCGGCAAAAGTCCATTCCAGGATAATGGGCATCACCAGTCCTCCTTTGTTGCTAAACTGGAGCTCGTAGTAATGCTTGTCCCCAAAACGTTTAGCCTTTTCTTCTTTGCTGTAGGTTTGATCATACAGGTATGTTTTGATTTCCTGTACCGAGTCCGCAGTTTCCCAAGGCCGATAAGTGGTGTAAAAATCCTTCAGGGTGGTATCTCGTTCGATCAAGGGCACTTTACCCGCCTGTTTGTTGTGTATTTTGTTGATGTCGATAAAAGGTTTTTCTGCCTTGATCGATTCTGAAATCTCCTGACGTTGGGGATTGTTGTCCAAGTCCACGCGGTAATAGTTGATGCTGTCCAGGGAAATGTCTACGGCATCGGTAGTGTAAAACCAGCCTCGCCAAAACCAATCCAGGTCTACGCCACTGGCATCTTCCATGGTGCGGAAAAAATCGGCTGGCGTGGGATGCTTGAAGGCCCAGCGGCGGCAATACTCCTTAAAAGCGTAATCGAATAGCTCGCGGCCCATCACCGTTTCGCGCAAGATGTTGAGTGCGGTAGCTGGTTTGCGGTAAGCATTGGCAAAAAAATCGACAATGTTATCGCTGTTGGTCATGATGGGCTCCAACTGGTCTTTGGGCAACTTCATGTAGTCTACGATCTGATGGGCAGGCCCAAACCAGGGCTGATAGTTGTTGTCCATTTCCCTTTCGGCTACAAACTGCACAAAGCTGTTGAGGCCCTCGTCAAACCAGCTCCATTGGCGCTCGTCGCTGTTGATGATCATGGGGAAATAATTGTGTCCTACTTCGTGGATGATGGTGGAAACAGCGTCGATTTTGGTTTCTTCATCATAGGTGCCATCTTCTTCTGCACGCCCTGGGTTGAAGCAAATCATGGGGTATTCCATGCCATTGGCCGCTTCTACCGAGATGGCGGTCGGGTATGGGAACGGAATGGTGTACTTGGAATAGGAATTTAGGGTATGCTGAATGGCCTTGGTGGAAAACCTCCGATAAATGGGGTAAGCCTCCTTGCCATAATAACTCATGCACATGACTTTTTTGCCTTCTTCGGTGGTATTGGCCAGGGCGTCCCAAACAAATTTCCGGCTGGCTCCCCAGGCAAAATCGCGCACATTTTCGGCTTTATAAATCCAGGTTTTGAGATCGGTAGCCCGTTTGGCTTTTTCGTTCTTCTTGGCCTCTTCCAGCGTCACAATTTCGATGGGTTCGTTAGACTGTTGGGCTTGTTGCCAGCGGGCATACTGCGCAGGCGAAAGTAAAGTAGCGTAATTGAGGCATTGCCCGGTGGCCGCAACCACATAATCAGTAGGAAGATTCATCTTTACCAGGAAATTGCCAAACGTGAGGGCAAATTCGGCGCGCCCGGTGAATTGCTTGTTTTGCCAGCCTGCAAAATCGCTGTACGCACACAAACGAGGATACCATTGGGTGATGGTAAACAGGTAATTGTCGTCTTCGGGGAAGTATTCGTAGCCGCCCCGTGCCAGGTTGGTGGCGCTGTTGCTGGCAATTTCGGATAGTTCGATTCGGTCTACAAGGTAATAACTCCACTTGATGCGAAAAGAAAAGGAGCTGCCTGGTTTGAGTGGCTCTGGCAATTCGATGCGCATCATGGTTTGGTTGATGGTGTATTTGAGCGCCTTGCCATTGGCATCGGTCACTTCCTGGATTTTGCAACCAAATTTGTCTTTGCCATTGGCAGGATCCAGTCCTTGCATCTGAGATTCGCTCATGTTGGCTCTCATGCTGGTAGGGTCAAAAAACTGATTGGGGTTGTTGGCGGCGTGCTGGTTTTCATCGAGCTGCAACCAAAGGTAACGCAGCGTTTGAGGCGACTGGTTGTAGTAAGTGACCAATTCGCTGCCACTCAACTGCTGCTTGTTTACATCCAGGTTGCAATCGATGTCGTAATCGCAGCGCTGCTGCCAATATTGCGCGCCAGGAGCACCATCTATATTGCGGTAATTGTTGGGATCGGGCAAGAGATCGGTAATTTGCTCAAACTTGTTGCCGTGGTTTGAACCCGGTTGGGCAAACAGTTGGCTACTCAGCAACATACTCAGGATAATCCAGAGGTACTGGATGGAGGGCATCTTAGGCATAAAATTTGGCTTTTGAAAGTAAGTAACGCAGAAAAATTAACTTCCCGATTTTGGGTTTTGAATAGGAAGTCGAACGGTTCATTTCCAGTGAGCTTCCTATTCAAAAGCCTCTAAAAAAATCGGGAAGTAATTTTTTGCGTCATACTAAACAGGTTGTAATGTAAAGTTCAATAATTTCTTGAAAGGAAGGTAGGGATTACAAAAAAAAAGGCCCGCCAGAATAATTCTTCTGGCGGGCTACTAAGCCGTTTTACCTCATCTTACTTCATCCAATAGAACCAGGAATTCCTGGTTGCAAAAGGAGGTGTGTTGGATGGAAGGTAATGTTCCTTGTTTGGGGAAGTTTTTCAAATCTTTATTTTACCGCCTCCGCAATCTGCTCGATGATGTACACCAACGACAACTCGCCATTCTTACCTTGTTCGGTACCCAACAAAAAAACTTCTTCATCGTTGATCTGACGGCAATGCTGGGGAGCAAGAACGGCGTTGGGACGTAGTGCAAACCTGGACTGAAGCGGTCGCGTCTCCAAGCGGCCAATTTCTTTCATCTCTACCAAAAAAGTGCGGGCTGGGGTGTCCGTACGTAATTTTTTTCCACGATTGTCGGTTGCACCATTATTGGGGTCTACAAAAATAAAATAATACTTGTCTACCTGCCGAAAGTAAAACCCCGACAAGTACCCTTGCGCCAAATCACCAGGGCGTGGCGTGGCAAAAGAAAAAGGTGTGGGTACCACCCGAATGCGTTGCAGCACCATATCCGGCCGGATGTCAACCACCAGGGTATTGTCGCGACGGGAAGCCATTAAAGCGTAGCTGCCATCCTCGTCAGCGTGGAGCTTGCCCAGGTCGTAGCCAAATAAAGTGCGATCCATTTGGCCCCGACTCAAAAATCGGTCTTCGGCAGCAATGTTCAACGCGGAAGCAAATAATTTCTTGTCGATCATATTCAAGCGCTGGATGGTTTGATTGGCAGCAGCCGTAATTTTGATGGTAAAAAGCCCTTTGTACTCAGACGTTTCTGATTTGCGAAAAAAACCACTGGCTACCATATCGCCGGCTCGATTCATGGAATAAGTCAAATTGGCCAGGCTGTAATCGCCCAATTCTAATTGGATAAGGTCAACTTTGGTAGTCTTCCCCGCCATGAGCAAGATGATGCGTTCGATGTTTTTTTCCTGTACCTGGGTATTGGCTGTAAATTTTGCAGAATAATTTTCTCCAAAAATGAAAGTGCTGCCATCGTTGCGCATCAAACAACCATTTACCAAGAAATTGCTGTTGGTATAGCCTAAAACGTATTTTCTGTTCCACAAAGATTCCATTTTTTGGTCAAAAACCTGTACCAATAAGTTTACAGAATCCTGCGGCGGGCCAATGGGCCAGCTGTAAAACATCATTTTGGTGCTGTCGGGAGAAATGCTGAAACCGCAAAAAGCATAAACGGTAATCGGAGGTGTACGCACTTTACCAAAAGACCTGGTCAGTACTTTTTTAAGGCTGTCGCAACTCAATTGTACCAATTCATAAGCGGTACTGCGCTGGGTGGGGTAGTAATGGGCCAGCAACAGATTGATGCGATTGCCCCATTTAAACACGGATTCAACTTTAGATCGGGCACCATCAATTTGAAGATTCAGATCTGCGTGGGCCAGTTCTTTTCCGCCTCTGCCCAAAACTTGCAGGTCGATGATTCCTGGAAATTTTAGGTCGTTCTGGCGAATCAACACTACTTTACTGCCTCCAATCGGTAAGGCTTCTCGAAATTGAAGTTCTATGGCTTGGGGGAGAGCCAGAGTGGAAATAAAACTGGACAGCGTAAGGAGAAGGTAAAACTTTTTCATGCTGGGCTAATCATTTCGGGAATGCTATTCCCTGGTACTTTCGATCTGAAGGGTACATCTGAAGTGCTGAAACTCTATCAATGATTTCAGTTGAATCAAAATCCATTCAAAATAAGGCAGTAAGCGCAATTAATGTATAAAGTCTGACGCAAAAAATTACTTCCCGATTTTTTTGAGGCTTTTGAATTTTAATCCCCATCGAAACGCAGGCCAAGTTTCTCCGCCAATTCTTTCACTTGGGGGTTTTTTTCGTACATGGCCAACAGTCTTTCTTTGTTGTTGAGCGGTCGGATGGGTTTGGGTTTTTCGGTGGACGGGCTTTTTTCGAGTTCAATTTTGAGGATCAAGTCCGTCCGCCCAAAAACCTGTCGGAGGTTTTCCATCAAGTTGCGTTCCTGTCTTAAGGTACTTTCTACCAGATTGGAACTTACCTTGGCTGTCAGTTCAGGGTCTTTCCAAATCAGCGGAATATCGCGTAAAATATTGCGGGTAGTTTCCTGCTCGACGCTGGAGAGGTATTCAAGCCAGACTTGTTGGATGTTTTCTTGATCGATGTTGCGCACCGGCTTGGAAGCCGATTGTGCCGACTCAGCGTGTACTTCGGCCATCAAATCGTCCAGTCGTCCAATGCGGGGGGTGGAAACCAAATGAGCAGCAGGAGCAGTATTTCCGTTAGATTTGGTTGGTACTACACCCGCACCCTGCTCGGGTTGTATTTCATTGCTTTCAGCAGGCGCGCTGCTCCCATGGTTTTTTTCCTTGGAAACCGGGATGTTGACCGGTTGAGCAGTGGTTACGTCAGACTCAGGATTTTTTTTTTCAGCCGCATGTGCAGCAATTTCAACCGCCCGGTTGATGTAGGTCATTTTGATGAGCGCCATTTCTACGTGCAAGCGCTTGTTGCGGGCCATTCGAAAATTGATGTCGCAATCGTTGCAGAGGTTCAAGGCCGTGAGCAAAAATGAACTGGGGGAAATATGCGCCTGAGTGCGGTAGCGTTCTTTGAGGCTATCCGTCAGTTCCAGTAGGTTGATGGTTTGTGCGTCTTTGCACATCAGCAAATTGCGCAGGTGCTCGGCCAGGCCATTGATGAAAATATCCGATTCAAAACCCTTGGTGAGGATTTCATCAAAAATCAGCATCACTTGCGACATATCTTCTACCAGCAGTGCATCGACAATTTTGAAGTAAAAATCATAATCCAGCACATTGAGGTTGAGGATTACATCTTCATATTTGACATGCTGACCAGAATACGCCACAATACGGTCAAAGATGGACAAGGCATCCCGAAGGGCCCCATCGGCCTTTTGCGCAATGACGTGCAAGGCTTCTTCATCGGCTACAATGTTTTCTTTTGCGCTGATGCCCTGTAAATGTCGCACCATCGAGGGTGCCTGAATGCGTTTGAAATCAAAAATCTGACACCGCGACAAAATGGTAGGGATGATCTTGTGCTTTTCGGTGGTTGCCAAGATAAATATGGCGTAGCTAGGTGGTTCTTCCAGTGTTTTCAAAAAAGCATTAAATGCCTGCTGAGAAAGCATGTGTACCTCATCAATGATAAACACTTTATATTTACCTTGCTGAGGCTGAAAGCGCACCTGTTCGATCAGGGCGCGGATGTGCTCTACACTGTTGTTGGAGGCCGCATCCAGCTCGGTAATGTTGAAAGAAGCATTGTCGTTGAAGGAAGTACAAGACGAGCAAGTATTGCAAGGCTCCAGATCAGTGCCAGGGTTTTGGCAATTGATTACCTTAGCCAGGATTCGAGCACAGGTCGTTTTGCCAACACCGCGTGGGCCGCAAAACAAAAAAGCATGCGCCAAATGATCGCTGCGCAACGCATTTTTGAGGGTATTGGTCACATGTTCTTGACCAACCACATCTTCAAAAGTGATTGGACGGTATTTGCGAGCCGAAACGACAAAATTACTCATTGAACCGATTTTGATGTGCTGAAGCATTGGTAAGTCAGCACAGTTTGCAAATTTACAAAATTAGAACTGTTAAAGGGTGGAGGAATTAAAATTTTCTTCACCCCTTAGTTTGACTTTTAAACTAAGTTACTGTATTTTTGAACCATAAAACCAAGCTTATGCTATTGGAGGGTGCTATCGGAGACGCATATGGAGCAGGTTTTGAGTTTGTATACCGCCTGATTATTCGGCGGCGCAACAAATTGAAAAGGTACAAACGCCATCCATTTTATCGAACCATCTGTGGGCATTATACAGATGACACCCAAATGGCATTGGCATTGGCAGAACTCATCGTGGAAGGGCTGGAATTGACCCGCCTCAACATTGCCAACAAATTTGTAGAGGTATTTAAACGCGATGTTCGCCAGGGATATGCCTTCCGTTTTTTTGGTTTGCTTAAAGAAGTAAACTCTGGACAAGAGCTGTTGGACAAAATTAAATCCAGGAGTGAAGACAATGGTTCGGCCATGCGCGCTTACCCGATCGGGGTGCTGAGTACGGAAAAGGCGGTACTAGAAAAAGCGACCATGCAAGCAACCATCACCCACGATACGGATTGGGGGATTCGTTCCGCTCAGGCGATTGCCTTGATTGCCCATTTTTTTATGTATGAAAAAGGCCGCAAGGCACAACTGGTTCATTACTTAGCCGATTGGCAGCACCTGCAATGGGGAAGCAATTGGCAAGGTGAGGTACCCATGAAGGGCAAAGAGACGGTTGAAGCAGTATTGAGTCTGGTGACCCAGGGAGAAAGCATGAGCAAGCTGCTGATCGACGCGGTTGATTTGGGAGGAGACACTGATACGGTTGCCTCATTGGTCATGGCTTTGGGAAGCTTGAGTTCAGAAGTTGAACAGGATTTACCAGAATGGATGTTTGTGCAATTGGAAAACGGCCCCTTTGGGCACCGTTACATCGAACAACTCGATCAAAAGCTACTCTCGCAATTGCCCGGAGTAGCCAGAGGTTGAGTGGATGTTTAAATGTCAAAACGAAATCAATAGATAACCATGCGTATTGCTATCGCCCAATTTAACGCGCACATTGGCAACTTTGAAGGCAATTTGTCCAAAATGCTGCGAATGACTGAAGCGGCCAAACAAGAAGGTGCAGACATCGTTTGTTTTCCCGAATTGGCTACCTGCGGATATCCCGCGCGCGATTTTTTAGAATTCGATGATTTTATCCGTCAAGCGGATGCCAGTATTCAAACCCTGGCTCAAGCGGCCCAAGGCATTGCCATCGTGGTCGGATCCCCTACCCGGAATCCCAATCCTGAGGGAAAAGATTTATACAATTCCGTTTACTTTTTGGCCTATGGCCGGGTTGAATTTGTGCAGCACAAAGCCTTGTTGCCTACCTACGATGTATTTGATGAGTACCGTTATTTTCAGCCCGCTGCTGAGTTCAAGATTGTGGAATACATGGGCAAACGCATCGCCCTTACCGTATGTGAAGACATCTGGAATGTGGGCAACGAAAACCCGCTCTACACCATTTGTCCAATGGACGAAATGATGCCTTTTCAGCCAGAGTTGATGATCAACGTATCGGCTTCACCATTTTCGCACAATCATGCACCTGAACGCATCCACGTCATCCGCGCCAATGTAGAGCGCTACAATGTGCCGATTTTTTATGTCAACCACGTTGGTGGTCAAACGGAACTGCTGTTTGACGGGGGCTCAGTGGTGATGTCGCCCAATGGCAATGTACACGATGAGATGCCTTTCTTTGAGGAATGCATCCGGGTGTACGAACTGGATGAAGTGATGGCCGGGCAAAAACAAGTGGAACAACCCAGGGAAAAGATCGACCTCATGCACGATGCACTGCTGATGGGGATTCGCGATTACTTTGGCAAACTGGGACTCAAAAAAGCGATTTTGGGCTTGTCTGGCGGAATCGATTCCGCGGTAACCGTGGTACTGGCAGCCCGTGCTTTGGGTGCAGACAACGTTCGGGTACTCCTGATGCCCTCTCAATACTCTTCTGACCACTCCGTAAATGATGCCCGACAACTGGCGCAAAACCTGGGCGTACAATACGATTTGCTTCCAGTAGAGCCCATGTATCAGGCCTATATGGAAACGCTCAAGCCACACTTTTGGGGTTTACCTTTCAACATCACTGAAGAAAACCTGCAAGCCAGAATCAGAGGCATGTTGTTGATGGCTTTTTCCAATAAATTTGGCCATATCCTTTTGAATACCAGCAACAAAAGTGAAATGGCGGTTGGCTATGGAACCCTTTATGGCGACATGTGTGGCGGCCTTTCGGTACTGGGCGATGTGTACAAAACGGAAGTGTACGAACTGGCACACTACATCAACAAAGATGGCGAAGTGATCCCTGACAATTCCATCTCCAAGCCACCTTCTGCCGAATTGCGTCCCGACCAAAAAGACAGCGACAGCCTACCCGATTACGACATTCTGGATGCGGTACTGTACAACTACATCGAGCGCCATCAAGGGCCAAAGGAATTGATCGAAATGGGATTTGATGACGCCCTGGTGAAACGCGTATTGCGCATGGTCAACATCAATGAATTCAAACGCCACCAAACCGCGCCCGTATTGCGGGTTTCGGCCAAAGCGTTTGGGATGGGCCGGCGGATGCCAATTGTCGGAAAATATTTATCGTAGGAACCCTCCTTCGTGGGTGTCCCTAGGTATCCCACGAAGGCATGCCCCAACAGTTTATTTCATCGGCGAAAAATCCAGTGGTTTCAAGTACAAAGACTCCACCTTCACCGTTAATGACCCACCCGCTTTGTCTTCAGAGTCCTTGCGTACTTTGATCCATTCGGGGTCGTTGCGAAAATCGGTAAACGCCTTGAGGCCAGCCTCCTGACTGGGATGAGACAACATGTACACCAGGGTTTCCTGTGCTGGGTAGGCATCCACTACCGTCCAGTACCACAGATTGGTCATGCCGTATTTTTCAAAAAGTTTGACCGTATGGTTGCGAAAACGCTCCAGGAGATTGGGCAATTTTCCAGCGGTGGCGGAGTACGTACGCAATTCAAAAACCCGGCCTTTAGTACCGACTCTAGGAAATTTGATCCCTGAAAAATCTGTACAACTGAGAAAAAGTTTTTCGGTTCGGGTTTCGAGTTTGCCTACCGATTCAGACTCGATGATGCCTTTTTTCCAGCGCGGATCTCGCAAAAAATCTTTGGTGGCGCGCAACCAGGCCGCCTGGTTGTAATAAGACAATACACTGAAGATCCGTTCATCTTTAGGATCAGTAGGCGACCAAAATCCTTCTACTTGAATATTGTGTTTGTTGTAGAGTGGCACTGCTATGCGGCGGTAGCGGTTTTGGAGATACTTGAGGCGTCCAGGTTCCGCATAATGAATTTGTAGCTCATAATAACGGGGTTCTTTTTCAATGGCGGTCTTTTCATTTACTGAAAAAAGGCTGGAGAGGCATAAAAAAAAGGCATAAACCATTCCCATATCGACAAACTTTTCAGGCTAAACTACAATTTAGTTTGAGAACTGCCAAGCCTTAGTTTATAGAAACCTGCTTATACATTAAAATCGATCGGTTTATCCACAAACAGCACCTTATTTTAGGCGGCGTACTCGGGCATTGTTTTCATCCAAGATTACGGCTTCATACAAATACGACTGCAAAAGCTCCACATCAATGTCTTCAATACGGATAAAATCCCGCCAGGATACAAATTTACGATCGCCCATATTGAGGTAACCGATCTCGTCGGTGAGTAAATGGCCTGAGGTGAATCCAAACCTCACTCCTTCATACGTTTTTTGTTTTCCCCACAGCACCGAGGCTGGCCAAATGAAGCAGATGTTTTTGTGTCGCTTGAAATAGGGGACATTGTAGGCCAGTTTTTCAGTCGCATCAGGTATGCAATCGTAGACGAGTTGCCGCAAAAACTCCACTATTTCCAGTTCCTCTGGTGGCAGAAAGGACAGAAATTCGGTAATGGACTGAAATTTCACATTTTGCATTTTTTGTTTTTCCACAGGCATTTTACTGTTCTGAGTAAAAGTATACTGCAAATTAAAACCGAAGTACTGACAACCCTATGGCAGTTCCCTTGAAAAAGGCCAAATTGTCCAAAACCAAAAGAGGGTAGCCCCATCCCGGAGCTACCCTCTTCTAAAAAATTCAGCACAAAATCTTATGCTTTAGTATGACGCAAAAAATTACTTCACTCCGGTAAGGAGCAAAGAAACTTCGTTGTTCAAAACTTCTACAAAACCAGAATCTGCCTGGAATACAATTTTTTGATCCGCTTGCGTGCCTTCCACCTGTTCTTTTTTGCCTAGGTCGAAGTAATGGTATTCACCAGCTGCCGTAACGATGGTTACCTTGCCCGTAGACAAAGCAGATACAATTGGAGCGTGGTTTTTCAGGATCTGAAATTCCCCATTCACACCCGGTACTTTAACCGATTTGATCGATCCCGCAAAAATTTCGCGATCAGGAGTAAGTACGGTAATATTCATAGTTGAAAAGTTGAAAAGTTGTGGGGTTGAAGAGTTAACACTGGTCGCTTCGGCCACTCCCGGTCGCTGAGCGAAGCCGAAGTGCCCGGGAGTGGCCGAAGCGACCAGTGTTAACTCTTCAACTAAACTATGCGGCTTCCGCCAACATCTTCTTACCTGTTTCAATAGCATCATCGATGCTACCTTTGAGGTTGAAAGCTGCTTCTGGGTATTGGTCAACCTCGCCGTCCATGATCATGTTGAAGCCACGGATGGTTTCTTCGATGGGAACCAATACACCTTTCAAACCGGTGAATTGCTCTGCAACGTGGAAAGGCTGAGACAAGAAGCGTTGTACCTTACGGGCACGCGATACAACCAGTTTGTCTTCGTCAGACAATTCTTCCATACCCAGGATGGCGATAATGTCTTGCAATTCGTTGTAGCGCTGCAACAGGTTTTTCACCCGCTGAGCTGTATTGTAATGCTCGTCGCCAATGATCCGAGGATCAAGGATACGAGAAGTAGAATCGAGTGGGTCTACGGCTGGATAGATACCCAGGGAAGCAATTTTACGGCTCAATACCGTGGTTGCGTCCAAGTGGGCAAAAGTTGTTGCCGGAGCGGGGTCAGTCAAGTCATCCGCAGGTACGTATACCGCTTGTACCGAGGTGATAGAACCACGGCGAGTTGAAGTAATCCGTTCTTGCATCAAACCCATTTCCGTAGCCAGGGTTGGTTGGTAACCTACCGCTGAAGGCATCCGACCCAAAAGGGCAGATACTTCTGAACCAGCTTGGGTAAAACGGAAGATGTTGTCGATAAAGAAAAGGATATCGCGGCCACCAGTAGGATCGCTCAAGTCACCGTCACGGTAGTATTCGGCGATGGTCAAACCTGAAAGCGCCACGCGAGCACGTGCACCTGGAGGCTCGTTCATCTGACCAAATACGAAAGTGGCTTTGGAATCTTTCAGGTCTTCAGTGCTTACGCCGCTGAGGTCCCAGCCTCCTTCTTCCATCGAATGCATGAACTTTTCGCCGTATTTGATGATACCGGCTTCCAGCATTTCACGCATCAAGTCGTTGCCTTCACGGGTACGTTCACCCACACCAGCAAATACCGAGATACCATCGTATCCCTTGGCGATGTTGTTGATCAGCTCCTGGATCAATACGGTTTTGCCTACACCAGCACCACCGAAGAGACCAATTTTGCCACCTTTCATGTATGGCTCGATCAGGTCAATCACTTTAATCCCCGTATACAGGATTTCTTTGGAAGTGGAAAGTTCTTCGTAAAGTGGTGGTTTGCGGTGGATGGGGTAAACCTGGCTAGAGTCAGGTTGTGGAATACCATCAATTGCTTGACCTACTACGTTGAACAAACGACCGCGGATACCTTCGCCTACGGGCATGGAGATAGCACGACCTGTGTCTACTACCTCTGTGCCACGGGTAAGACCATCCGTGGAATCCATTGCAATTGCGCGAACACTGTCTTCGCCCAAGTGCTGCTGTACTTCCAATACGAGTACATCACCATTTGTGCGTTTGATTTCCAATGCGTTGAAGATCTCTGGAAGAGTCTCATTGGCAAAGGATACGTCTACTACGGGTCCGATGATCTGCTTGACGTGACCGATATTTGCCATAACTATATCAACAGTTTGAAGATTAATTGATTAAGATGCTTCAAAATCGCGGCAAAGTTAGGCTTTAGAACTGAGAATCAAAAGAAAAATTAATAGTTATACAATTTAAATCCGGCACAGATGGTCAAACAGCCCGAGCTCCAATCTTTTTTTTGCGTCAGCAAAAATGACGAAGAGTATATTTTAGAATTGACCTCCATGCAGAATATAATTTTTACCCAAACAGACTCTCAGAAGTGTTGTCTACTTTTGCGGCCATTAAACCATTTTTATGCGCATCAGCATTCTCTTGCCCATTTTCAATGAAGAGCGTTACCTGGCCGAATGCCTCGACAGCATTTTGGCCCAGTCGTATTCCGATTGGGAACTGTTGGCCATCGATGATCAATCTACCGATTCGACCTCACAGATTCTGGTGGAGTACCAGCAGCGCGATGCCCGGATTCGGCCTATGCGCAATCCCGAAAAAGGGGTGATCCCTGCATTGCGTTTGGCCTTGCAGCACAGCAGCGGAGAACTCATCACCCGCATGGATGCCGACGACATCATGGCACCCCAAAAACTGGAGCGGATGCAGACCCTTTTGGTCGCCCATGGCCCCGGTCATTTGAGTGTTGGACTGGTGGAATATTTTGCTGATGCTGAATTGGGACAAGGCTATGCCCGCTATGGCACATGGATCAATAAAGTAAACCTGGAAGGCCGCCAATGGGAAGAGATTTACCGAGATTGTCCCATCCCAGCCCCTTGCTGGTTGGTGTACCGCGAGGATTTGCTGCGTGCTGGTGCTTTTGAGCCCAACATCAAACCCGAAGACTACGATCTGATTTTTCGTTTCCGCCAAATTGGCCTCCAACCACTCACCGTTCCCGAAGTACTACTCTACTGGCGCGACCACGCAGACCGCACTACCCGCATGAATGAGGCATACGACATCCAGAAATACTTCCGCATGAAATTGCCCTGGTTTCTGGCCCTCGATCACGACCCCAGCCGGCAATTGGTACTCTGGGGCGCTGGGCCAAGGGGCAAAACTTTTGCTACCATGCTCAACGAAGCCAAGGTCAAGTTTCGCTGGGTATGTGACAATCCCCGTAAGTGGGGGCAGCAAATTTATGGGGTAGTAATGGAGGAGGAGTCCAGGTTAAGGGAATTCGGATCAATGCAGATCATCATTTCGGTGGCTTCACCAGTGGATCAAGTTGGGATCAAAGTTATGCTGGACGAATTAGGACTCTGTGCAGGGACGGATTATTTTTGGTTTTGTTAGCGATACTGATTTATTAGCTCCGCAAATTAACTTTTCGTCGCCCTGACGAAAAACGCATAAAAAAAATACTAAATCGTGTATTTTAGAGTTATTTTGTAATCCTAAAAAAAACTAGTCACTTGACCATGAAATATATCGCTATCGGTCTGCTCTTCTTTTTATCCATCAATCTTGGCCAGGCTCAATCTGCCCAGGAACTGGAAAAGCAGCTCCAACAATCGACCAATCCGCAAGAAAAAATCACCCTGAATCAGCAACTGGCCAACGCTTATTTGACTTCAGATATTGAGAAGGCCCTGAATTTTGCCAAAGGGGCAAGTCGGGAATCAATTGCCAGTGGGAACAAAGTGCAGGCCGCTGCCAGTAGCTACCTCATCGCTACCATTGCCGATCGAAAAAAAGACAAAGGGAATTTTATTTTGTACATGAAAAGTGCCATCAATTATGCCAAAGAAGCCAACGATTTGGACATGCTTGCGCGCAGCTCGGATAGGCTGAGTTCCTATTATGCCAAACTAAGAGAATACGATGATGCCTTCCGCATCACCAAGGATGCCTTCGCCTTTGTGAATTCCAAAGGGTACAACATGAGTGACCTGGAAAACAAATACAACGCCCAACGCATGTCCCTCGATCGCGAAAAACGCAATCTGGAAGCACAGATCAGCCAGATGCAGGGTCGCTTGGCTGATGTTTCGGCAGAAAAAAACCAGTTGAGTACCGAAAAAACCAAACTGGTAGAAACCACCCAAAAGCTGGAGGAAAAAAACGTCATCAACGAAGAGATCATTACCCTCCAGAAAAAAGAAGTAACCAGCATTTCCAAAGAAAAAGAACAGGCCGAAGCGGCCAAAAAGGAAACCGAGGCCGAACTTGATTTGCTCTCCAAAGAAAAATTGAAGCAAGAAATTTTACTGGAAAGAAACCAAACCCAATTGACCGAAGCCAAACTCGAAGCGGAAAAACAAAAGAACGAAGTCCAGGCCCGCAACAAGTTTCTTCAACTGAGTGGCGTGGTTGCGCTTTTCTTTCTGTTGCTCTCCATCTTGATGTTTGGTAGATTTCAAGCCAAAAAACGCAGCGAAAAAACCCTGGCCGGCAAAAACAAAACCATCGAAGAAGAGCGCTTGCGCAACGAAGAGCTCTTGCTCAATATCCTGCCCAAAAGCATCGTCGAGGAACTCAAAACCCACGGTAAAGCCAAAGCCCGCCGCTTTGATCAGGTGACTGTCCTGTTTTCTGATTTTGTGAATTTCACCAGAATCGCCGAGCAACTTACACCGGAAGAACTCGTCGAAGAACTGGACAAATGCTTCAAAGCCTTTGACCACATCATCAAGCAATATCCCGACATCGAAAAAATCAAAACCATTGGTGATGCTTACATGTGTGCGTCCGGTTTATCCGAACGCAAAGGATTACCGAACAACCTGGTTCAGGCCTCGCTCGATATGCAGTCTTACCTCAGCGAATACAAAGAGCTGCGCATCAAGCAGGGCAAGCCGTTTTTTGAAGCACGGATTGGCTTGCACACTGGCCCAGTAGTTGCCGGGGTAGTAGGCGACATCAAATTTGCATACGACATTTGGGGGGATACGGTCAACCTGGCTTCTCGCATCGAGTCCAACAGCGAAGCTGGACAAGTCAACATTTCGCAGGATACCTACAACCTCATCCGCTACCGCTACGATTGTGATTACCGGGGCAAAATGCCCGCCAAGAACAAAGGCGAAGTAGACATGTATTTTGTGAATAAAAAATCGAGTGAGGTCGAGGTTGTCTGATGCCATTGAGACAAGGTTCATTGAACGCTGATTTTTTTCGGACAATTGCTAAACTTTTTGTAGTTTTACCTGCGTTTAGTCTACGAATCTTGCAGCATGTCGTCATTCCAACTCGTTTCAAAATATTCTCCCACCGGAGACCAGCCCAGCGCTATTGAAAAACTAACCAATGGCTTGCGCTCAGGAGAGCGTACCCAACTGCTATTGGGGGTGACCGGATCGGGAAAAACCTTTACCATTGCCAACGTCATCGCCAATGTAGATCGGCCTACTCTGGTGCTTACCCACAACAAAACCTTGACCGCCCAGTTGTACGGCGAATTGCAGGAGTTTTTTCCCGACAATGCGGTGGAGTATTTTGTGTCTTACTACGATTATTACCAGCCGGAAGCCTACCTCTCGGTCAGCGATACCTACATCGAAAAGGATTTGCAAATCAACGAGCAGGTGGATAAACTGCGCTTGCGGGCTACCTCCAACTTGCTATCTGGTCGGCGCGACATCATCATCGTGGCTTCCGTTTCCTGCATTTACGGCATGGGCAACCCGGAAGATTACAAATCGGGGATCATCCGCATTCAAAAAGGGCAGATCGTTTCGCGCAATGCTTTTTTGTACAAATTGGTGGAGAGTCTGTACTCGCGCACCGAAATTGAGTTCAAACGCGCCACCTTCCGCGTACGCGGCGATACCGTAGACATCAATTTGCCTTACGTAGACTACGGCTACCGGGTTAAGTTTTTTGGGGATGAAATCGATGAAATCGAAATGATCGAAATCGAAACGGGCAAGCGCATCGACCGCATGAGCAATGCTGCCATTTTTCCGGCCAATCTCTACATCGCCCCCAAGGATCGCCTCAACCTGATCATTCGTCAGATCGAAGACGAACTGCACGACCAGGAAAAATTCTTTGAACGCGATAGCCGCTTGCTGGAAGCCAAACGCATCCACGAGCGCACCCTTTTTGACCTGGAAATGATCAAGGAATTGGGCTATTGCAGCGGAGTAGAAAACTATTCGCGCTTTTTTGATGGCCGCACCGTAGGTACCCGGCCTTTCTGCTTATTGGATTATTTTCCGGAAGACTATTTGTTGGTCGTAGACGAAAGCCACGTCACCATTCCCCAAATCAGGGGCATGTACGGCGGCGACCGCGCCCGCAAACTCAGTTTGGTAGAGCATGGATTTCGCCTGCCCTCCGCTATGGACAACCGCCCGCTCAACTTTACGGAGTTTGAAGGGCTGGTCAATCAGGTGATTTTTGTGAGTGCGACTCCCAGCGATTACGAGTTTGAACAAACCGGCGGGGTAGTGGTAGAGCAGTTGATTCGCCCAACCGGCCTGCTGGATCCACCGATCGAAGTGCGCCCCAGCCTCAATCAAATCGACGATTTGCTGGAAGAAATTCAAATGCGCATCCAGCGGGAAGAACGAGTTCTGGTCACTACCCTAACCAAGCGGATGGCCGAAGAACTGACCAAGTACCTCGCCAAACTGGACATCAAAATCAGGTACATCCACTCGGAAGTAGATACCATGGAACGGGTGGAAATCCTGCGCGACCTCCGCCTGGGTGGATTTGATGTCTTGGTAGGCGTCAACTTGTTGAGGGAAGGATTGGACTTGCCCGAAGTATCTTTGGTGGCCATTTTGGATGCCGACAAAGAAGGTTTCCTGCGCAACGACCGCTCCCTAACCCAAACTGCTGGCCGCGCTGCCCGTAACTCCAATGGCCTGGTTATTTTTTATGCCGACAAGATCACCGATTCCATGCAACGCACCATCGATGAGACGGTTCGGCGCAGGGTGATCCAGATGGCCTACAACGAGGAAAGGGGCATTACGCCAAAAACGGTTTTCAAATCCAAGGAAGAAATCATGAACCAGCGTTCCATCCTGGACGTAAGGGGTAGAAATACCCAGGCTTACATCGAACCCGAAATGGCCACAATTGCCGCAGATCCATTGGTGGGCTACCTTACCCGCGACCAGTTGGAGAAAATGGCAACTGAAACCGAGCGCAAAATGAAAGCGGCAGCCAAAGAGCTGGATTTCATGACCGCCGCGCAATTGCGGGATGAACTGTTTGCCCTGCGGGAAAAACTAAAGACCGTCTAGAAAATAGGTGGTACGGCCAGCAATGGTAGCTTTTTTTACTACCCCGCGGCCATCTGCGGGCACAAACCCTTCCACCCGCCACTGCCACAGCCAGTCTTCGGGATAATCCTTGTAATACGCCCTTTTCTCGACCGCGTAATTGAGAATTTGCTGCATACTGGCAAAGATCAACTTTTGCTCATCCAGAGAAAGCTCCTCAATCCGCGCAGCCGGATGAATCCGGGTTTGGTAACAAATTTCATCGGCATACAAATTGCCCACTCCGGCCAGGTGCTGCTGGTTTAGCAAAAATGCCTTGAGTTGGCCTTTTTTGGTTTGTAGCAAGGCCAGGAAATCGGCCTCACTGATGCGCAACGCGTCTTCGCCCAAAGGCAGTGAATCGATGTACGCCTGCAAATCTTCCAGGTACAAGATGCGGGCAAATTTGCGCGGATCATCGAATCCCAATTGAAATCCATTTTCGAACACAAAAGCAAAGCGCTCGTGTCTGGGGCGATCCAGAGGGTCTTCGTAATATTTGATGTCGCCCGTCATCCCAAAATGCAAAAGCACATGATGCCCATTATCCAGGTGTGCAAAAAGGTATTTCCCCCGGCGGTACGAGCCTGTGAAGCTGCGGTCTTGCAAGCGATCTGCAAAGCTTGCTCCATCCATATTGCGGATGATTTTGTCGTCGTGTACGTCTACGCGGGCAATGCGTTGCTGCAAAGCACTGGCATCAAAATAGCGCTGAAAGGTATTGACTTCGGGTAGCTCGGGCATGTGATGTTTCCGTTTTTTTAGCCAACAGTTGAAAGTGGGGTTAGGTTTTAGGAACAGGGAGAAACACGGGCTTAATTTTCACTGTGCAGCTGGCGCAAGTCTTGCACAGCAGCGGACTGCTGGTTAAATTCCTTAACTTACCCCAGCAGGTCAACCAACAAAAAACAGCAGAATCCAGGGCTACCGAAACCAAAGCTTGAATATGCATAGTCGATGATCGTTCTTCCGTCAAGTCCCAATTGCACAAAACCTGATGTTATTTCGGACTGTCAGTTTAGGTGTCGTTTAAAACTACAAAACAGAAAATTTTGTGCCGTATCAAATGGCGTTATGTGGTCTTCGGTTATACAACGCAATTTGTCAAAACCGTTTTGAAGTTCTGCCGTTAACTTTTCTTCGCTGTATTGTTTGATTTGTAGCCCGCTACATTTTTCTGGTCCATTGTCTGAAAAAGTTCCAATTGTCAAAAAGCCTGAAACAGAATTTCTTGCAGTGTCCAAGTACTTTGCAACTTGATCGCTTGTTGTTAGAAAATGAAACGTTGCTCTGTCGTGCCAAACATCAAAAGTGGTGTCTGGCCGAAATTCCGTGATGTCGCTAACAACCCAATTTATTTTTTCTGCTCTGTCACCCAAACGCTGTTTAGCTTTTGCAAGCGCTTGCGCTGAAATGTCAAGTACTGTAATATTTTCAAAACCTTCGTCAAGCAAATGGTCCACAAGTTTGCTGTCGCCACCGCCAATGTCTATAATTTTGGCATTCTTTGTCAAACCGAAAGAATGGATAAAGTCCAAAGATGTTTTTGGAATGTCTTGTGTCCAACTTACTTGATTTGGATCTTTAGTTTTATAGACTGTGTCCCAATGATTTTGTATTGTCTTGTTCATAATACAAAGGTGTAAATAAAAAAATATTCATTGTGTGACAAATATTACAATAGGTTTGCAACCAACGCGTTGTGCAGAAAGCGAGAGCAGCGAACTGTACAACGTTCGCGGTCTTGTGCCGTTGGGGAATTGACCCACCGCTGGCGCAAGTTTTGCGCAGCAGCGGAATGCTGGTAAAATGTCTGAAATTCTTCCAGCGATAACGCAATGTTTTCAATGGCCTGGAAAAGCTAGCAGATAAGCAATAAACAAAACACGATGAAAGCGTTTTTTTTACGAATAATAGCTTGGCATAAAAAAAACAACCCTGGATTTCTAGATCGACTGAATCCTGGGATAGAGAGCTATGACGTACTAAATTTTTTCACCACTAACTCATTGGTTATTCCAAATGAATTGATTGAATTGTATTCTTTATCCAATGGATCAACTATTCCCTTTGGAGACCAATATGATTTGTTTCATTTATTTCCTGGTTACTATCTCATGCCATTTCAAGAAGCAACACATATTTATCGATTAAAAAAAATGGACGAATTGTGGTCTCCAGATTGGTTTCCTATCTTTTCCAATGGGGGTGGAGATTATTATGCCATTAAATGCTCCAAAGAAGAAAAATTTCCAATTATTGGCTTTTTAGTGGGTGGGATTGAGCCTGAAATAGAATATACAAACCTGCCATCCATGTTAAAGACAATAGCTGATTGTTTTGATAGTGGGGCTTTTTATATGACTGATGAGCGATATTTAGAAATTCTGATCGATAAAGAAGTTGTAATTTCAAGATCAAATAATCAAGGTTTACCAAGATGGAATTAATTGATTTTATCAGTTGGCGCAAGTCTTGCACAACAGCGGACTGCTGGTTCAAAGCAGGAGGCATTGTTCCACCGACAGTGCAATGTTTTTGGGGTGATTTGGAAAAGGACTTAGGCTAACAGGGCGAATAAGGAGGATGGGAAAACGGATGGAACGGACTAAACGGATAGGAACGGATTTTGACTCGCCTTCGGCTCGTCCTTATCCGCCGCAGGCGGAAAAAGATCCGTTTTGATCCGTTCCATCCGTTTGATCCGTTTTCTATCCTGTCGCTTTGGTTGAATCAGAAAGATATGGAACGGATTCTTTCACCATGAAAACCATTTTTGATGCACTTGAAACACCGAGAGACCACAGACATCATCCTCAAAAAAAATTTATGCAACCGCTCCCAGATGGCATAGGTTTAAAAAATCACCACAGCATCTAAAGTTTTTTTATTTTTGGAAAAGGCCACCATCTAAATCAGCCACCATGAAAACTAGCACCCTACTCCTTTGTCTTGGTTGGATCAGCATCGCTGCCTCTGCCCAATCTGGTTCCAAGCCTTTCGAAGGCATCATCGATGTTACGGTCATTCAAAAACAAGACCCTGGCTTTCAGCAAAAGACAATAGAAGCATTAAAAAAACTTGGTTGGACAGATTTGGTCAAAACCATCATGGCGGATTCCATTTGTACCAGATTTTACATCAAACAAGATAGTGTTTGGGCAGAGACCCGTCGGAATAGAGAGGAAAAAATTGATGGGATTAATTTTCAGGCAGGCTTTTATGCCGACCTAATCGATCCAGAAAAAGGGACAAGAACCGTACTCGGCAAAACCCAAGAAATCGAGGATTTTTTAGAAAAAAATTCCAATGGCGAAAACTGGCGAGAAAAAATTAAAGTCAGCAGCTGGTACAAAACGGATTACTCTAAACTCCGTCGATTGCCCAAACGCAAAGAAGTCATACTGGGGTACAAATGCACACCGTATGAACTGCCTTCTGATCATCAGGAGCTTAATTCCACGAGTATTTATTGGATTGCCGAAGATTTCCTGTTTGATGAAAGCCAGATTCTTCCCTATCACCTCAACAGCATGGTGACCCCACTCGGCGTGATCATGAAAATGGAGTACATTTCAAAAGATATGGGATCAGAAAGGCTTGTCCGTAAAATCACCCCCGGCCCTATTGATCCTATCCTCCCCCGTCTACGCAGCATTAACTTTGGCAACTTGGATAGTATCCAATATGCCGACCAAAATTTCAACCACCACCTCCAAGGCAAAACCGTCGAGCAAACGCCAACATGCCCAGACTTTTCCTTTTACCCCGTACAATCAAACGAACGGGTGAATTTGTACAGCAAGAAAGACCTGGGCAAGTTCATCCTGATCGATCAATGGGCAACATGGTGCGGACTTTGCCTCAAGGAAATGCCCAAACTTCAGGCGTTTCAAGCTGAACACGCCGCGGTATTGGAGGTCATTGGTTTCAATTCAGGAGACAATCGAGCTGATTACGTGGAAAGTACCATCCAAAAATACAACATGACCTGGCCACAGGCCTATGCGGGAAATTTGCTCAAAGCCTTTCTCAATCCTGGAAAAACCATCCCTCACGCGGTACTCTTGGACAGCAACATGAAACTGCGCTGGCAAGGAAACCCGGCGGAAAATTGGGAGAAAATCGCAGCGATCATCAGAGGAAACTGAAAAGAAAAAATACTCCAAGTTGGACAATTAAATGAGGGCAAGCCCCGCTGGCGCAAGTCTTACCCGCCAGAAAACTGCTGGTTTCACGTCATTTATGCTCGAGTATGCACGATGCAAAAGTCAATGCGAGAATTTAAGTCTTTAATGGCTAAAACGTTTTGGCTGAAGAAAAAGAACGGGAGAAAGGCGAATACATCAGAAGGAAGGGAGGCTGTTAGTTGCGACTGTAGTGATGAACGGCCTGCCTTTTGTTTTTTCAAAATCTGGTTTATCTTCATTCCTATTGACCCAACGCGACAGGATTGAAAACGGATGGAACGGACTAAACGGATGGGAACGGACTTTGACTCGCCTTCGGCTTGTCCTTATCCGCCGCAGGCGGAAAAAAGTCCGTTATGATCCGTTCCATCCGTTTGATCCGTTTTCTATCCTGTCGCTTTGGTTGAATCAGAAAGATATGGAACGGATTCTTTCACCATGAAAACCATTTTTGATGGAATTAAAACACCGAGAGACCACAGACATCATCCTCAAAAAATTTTACGCAGTATACAAAGAACTTGGTCATGGATTTTTGGAACGGGTTTACCAAAACGCGATGTTTTTCGCTCTGCAAGAGGCTGGTTTAAAGGTGGAAGCGCAACGCAGGATAAAGGTCTTTTTTAGAGGCCGGGAGGTTGGCGATTATTTTGCTGACCTGATTGTGAATGATGTAGTCATCATCGAGTTAAAGGCGGCAGTTGCCTTGACTCCGGAACACGAAATGCAATTGGTCAACTACCTGAAAGCCACGGAAATTGAGGTAGGTTTGTTGTTGAATTTTGGCAAAGAGCCTGAATTTGAACGAAAAGTGTGGGTCAACGATAAGAAGAATTTAAAACGATAGATACTCATGATGGTGTTTATCCGTATCATCTGTTTTGCCTTCCGATCATCAACCAACACGACAGGATTGAAAACGGATGGAACGGATGGAACGGATGGGAACGGACTTTGACTCGCCTTCGGCTTGTCCTTATCCGCCGCAGGCGGAAAAAAGTCCGTTATGATCCGTTCCATCCGTTTGATCCGTTTTCTATCCTGTCGCTTTGGTTGAATCAGAAAGATATGGAACGGATTCTTTCACCATGAAAACCATTTTTGATGGAATTAAAACACCGAGAGACCACAGACATCATCCTCAAAAAATTTTATTCAGTATACAAAGAACTTGGTCATGGATTTTTGGAACGGGTTTACCAAAACGCGATGTTTTTCGCTCTGCAAGAGGCCGGCTTAAAGGTAGAAGCGCAACGCAGGATAAAAGTCTTTTTTAGAGGCCGGGAGGTTGGCGATTATTTTGCTGACCTGATTGTGAATGATGTAGTCATCATCGAGTTAAAGGCGGCAGTTGCCTTGACCCCGGAACACGAAATGCAATTGGTCAACTACCTGAAAGCCACGGAAATTGAGGTCGGTTTGTTGTTGAATTTTGGCAAAGAGCCTGAATTTGAACGAAAAGTGTGGGTCAACGATAAGAAGAATTTAAAACGATAGATACTCAGGATAATGTTTATCCGTATCATCTGTTTTGCCTTCCGATCATCAACCAAAGCGACAGGATAGAAAACGAATGCAACGGACTGAACGGATTGGAACGGATTTTTACTCGCCTTTGGCTCGTCTCTATCTCGCTGGCACAAGTCTTGCACAACAGCGGCCTGCTCGTTCAACGTCTTAAGGTTTCTTCCAGCGACCGTACCATGTGTTTTGAATGGCCTGGAAATCTCAACCCAGCTCCGAAACACCTTCTTAATCTTCAGTTGGCACAAAAATAATCTACCCTTCAGGGGGCAAACCATCAAAACCCTTTACTTTTGCCCCAGCAAATACAACCATTATGCAAGTTTTACCTGGCAAAAGTTACCCCTTGGGTGCTACCGTTACCCCGGAAGGCGTGAACTTTAGCTTGTACGCCCAGAATGCAACTGCGGTGGAATTGTTGCTTTTTGATCAGCACGATCACCACCAGCCTACCCATATTTTCCAGCTTACTCCGCAGCACCACCAGACCTTTTATTACTGGCACTGTTTCATTCCCGACCTTGAGCATGGTCAGGTATATGGCTACCGGGTGCATGGGCCTTACAACCCCGATTCGGGCATGCGCTTTGATGCCCAAAAAGTGTTGCTCGACCCCTACGCACTCGCCGTTGTGAGCAATACCTGGGACCGCAACAAAGCGGGTCATCCCGGAGACAACTGCGCTACCGCACTCAAAGGCATTGTAGTGGATCCTTACCTCTACGACTGGGAAGACGATACCCCACCCAATCATACCTTTGAGCGCACGGTCATTTACGAGTTGCACGTAGGCGGGTTTACCAAAGATCCTTCTTCAGGGCTGTCGCAAGAAATGCGCGGAACTTACCGGGGCTTGATCGAAAAAATACCCTACCTGAAATCCTTGGGCATCACGGCAGTGGAGCTTTTGCCCATTCAGCAGTTTGATCCTTTTGATGCACCCACCGGAAGACTCAATTATTGGGGATACAGTCCCATTTCTTTCTTTGCACCCCACAACGGATACGCCATCAATCAAGATCCACTTGGTGCCCTGAACGAGTTTCGGGACATGGTCAAAGCCCTGCACAAAGCCGGCATCGAAGTGATTTTGGACGTGGTCTTCAACCACACTGCGGAAGGAGATCAAAACGGGCCAACGTTTTCCTGGAAAGGCTTGGCCAATCGAACTTATTACATCCTCACCGAAGACAAACGCCATTTCAAAAACTACAGCGGTACGGGCAATACCCTGAATGCCAACCACTCGGTGGTGCGCCGTATGGTGCGGCACTGCTTGCGCTATTGGGCAGGAGTGATGCGCGTGGATGGTTTTCGCTTCGATTTGGCTTCAGTACTGAGTCGCGACAGCGATGGCCGACCCATGGCCAACCCGCCTTTGCTTTGGGAAATTGAGTCGGATCCAGTACTGGCATCCAGCAAACTCATTGCCGAAGCCTGGGACGTGGAGATGTACCAGGTGGGCAATTTTGTGGGGGATCGCTGGGCGGAGTGGAACGGAAAATTCCGCGACCGCATGCGGGCATTTGTCAAGGGCGATAATGGCTATGCGGAAAAAATGATGCAATGCCTGTTGGCCAGTCCGGACCTCTTCCGTACTGCTGAACGCAACCCCCACCGCAGCATCAACTTTGCCACTTGCCATGATGGGTTTACGCTGAACGACATGGTCAGCTACAACGACAAGCACAACCTGGCCAATGGTGAAGGCAACCGGGATGGCCACAACGACAACCGCAGTTGGAATTGTGGGGAAGAAGGCGAAAGCAAAAACCCGGAAATCAACTCCTTGCGCCTGCGGCAAATCAAAAACTGTTTTGCCATCCTGCTCCTGGCCCAGGGAACCCCGATGATCCTGATGGGCGACGAAGTACGCCGTACTCAAAAGGGCAACAACAACGCCTATTGCCAAGATAATTCACTCAGCTGGTTCGATTGGACGCAAGTAGACAAGGAGAAAGACTTACTCCACTTTGTAAAGGAGATGATCAACCTCAATATGACCTTGCCCCATTTTCAGGAATCTTATTTTCTCAACAGCCAAAATACCACGGTGCACTGGCACGGCATCAAGCCCGGTGAACCCGACTGGGGCGACGATTCCCACAGCTTGGCCTTTTCGCTGCACAATCCAGAATACCACGAAGAAATTTACGTGGTCATGAATGCGTTTTGGGACAGCCTCAATTTCAATCTCCCTTCTCCAACCAGACCGGATGGCAAGGGCTGGTACCGCCTGGTAGATACTGCACTGCCCAGTCCTGATGACATCAGCAGCACCATACCTTCTGAGCCACTTTCTTTAGACGTGTATCAGGTCGCCTCTCGCTCAGTGGTCGTGCTTTTGGCCAAAAGCACCGACGTAGATGACCCCTGGATGCTGTCCAGCGAAATGACTTTTGAAGACCTGATCAACGAGTAATGTCGGCAACAATTTTTTGACGTTGCTCTTGATAGGGCGCTGCGGTTCGTTTTACCTGTTCCACAATCGCGTCTGGCGCAGTGCTTGGATGACCGCTATCAAAAGGGGGTTGCGGAAGGTATTCCATCATCAATTGGATGGCTTCGGCGGTAGCTTGGTCAAACAGGGTTGCCGCCAAGGTCAATCCAAAATCGATTCCTGCCGATACTCCACCGCCGGTAATGCGGTTGCGGTCTTGAACCACGCGATCGGGCAGCACTTCTACGTCCTCAAATTGGCGCAACAAATCCAGCGACAGCCAATGCGTAGTGGCCCGGTAGCCTTTGAGTAATCCTGCTGCTGCCAGAATCAGGGCTCCCGTACAAACGGAGGTCACATAAGCGGCTTGGTGGCTTTGCTGGCGCAAAAAATCGAGCAGCACTTCATCCGTCAAACACTCGTTGATGCCCGGGCCTCCGGGTACACAAATCACGTCCAGTTGTGGTGCTTCGGCAAAACTGCAATTGGGCAAAATGGCCATGCCTTTCTCCGTAACTACCGGGTCGAGGGTTTTGGCCAACAACAATACCTGGGTGTCGGGCAAGCGGGCAAATACTTCGTACGGCCCCGTCAAATCGAGTTGGGTCAGTTTGGGAAAGAGGATGAATCCGATGGTTTTCATTGGCGAATTTTTAGCATTACAAACTCACATTAGGGATATTAACCGCAGAGTAAAGGAGTTGACGCGGAGTTTCGCGGAGTTTTTTTAAGGGCACCTTCGGTGCGGAGAGGCCGCGGAGTTCGCCATTTTTTAAGGCTGGTTCGTTGCCCTAAATCAAGTCCCATCAGTATGCTTGATTTAGGCAAAATACTTCTAGAACACGATCTCCAGCCACCGCAGGTGGCAAACTCTTTAGCACTAAAAAAACTCCGCGAAACTCCGCGTCAACTCCTTTACTCTGCGGTTAAAATACGTGCTGTGAGTTACAAACACATACTCTAAAATAATTTGCACATAATTCTTAAACCGCCAGCGATAAAACCAGCAGCCCACAACACCCCCCACAATGCAGATAAGCCTATTGAATAGGCAAAGCGTTGGTAAATGGGGAGCTCTGATCTGAAATAGGGAAAACAGAAAATGAGCAGTAAGGCGATCAAACCATACCAAACATAAACCGTATTGCCCCACTCACAGGAATGTGGCCCGCAAATGAATGCCAAAATGAATTGACAAATCACTAGCGCGAGGTAAATAAGCAAAACCGTTTTCATGTTTTTTGCAACTTATAAAGTTATGCGCTATCTATTTATTAACCCGCTTGTAACGACAAATGCTGTAGAATTTCCATCGCTTTACCGGCGTCTTTTTTGTCCACAAAAATATGGTCGTGGTAAAAAGCAGCCACTACGTTGCAACTGACGGCTCCGTCGGCCAGGGCATTGGCAAAAGCTGCGGTCAGACCAACGGCTTCCAGATCAGAGTGGACACTCAAGGTGATCCAGGAGGCCACAAAGGAATACGCCATTTGGTATTGATCCGCGCTTTCTCGGGTCAGAATAATGGTGTAACCTTCTGCTTCCTTGAACAACATCAGTGTGGCGTCCAAAGGGATAGCACCGAGTTCAGGAAGGACACAAAAAACGTAATCCCCATCGTTGAGGGTAGGGCGCATGGTTTTCAACAAAGTAGTGAGGTCTTTTTCTCCGGGCATTTTATCGTTTTAACTATCAGTTTTGGTACGCCCCTTTACAACTTCGGCGCCTTCGGCTTAATCGGTGCTTCAAACGCATTCACGCCTGGCACTTTGAATTTTCTTTTGAATACTTTGTCGTGGCAAGTGATGTACATGGTATCAAAATCCTTGCCACCAAAACACATGTTGGAAACCTGGCCTTTGGTTTTGGGTACAGGCAATATGGCATTGACGCGGCCCAGTTGATCCAGCACCTGAATGCCCATGAGGGAACTGACATAAATGCGCCCATCGCGGTCGCATTTCAGGCCATCCGACCAGGCATTTTCGTCGATGTCACGCACGTGCAACCAACCGAAACGTTGCTTGTAGGCCAACTTGCCATCGGCCTGAATCTGGTATACCCACACCCAATGTGAAGCCGATTCGGTAACGTACAATTGGGTCTGATCAGGAGAAAGGCACAGTCCGTTGGCAAACATTAAACCCTCGTCTACCACTACTTTTTCGCCAGTAGGTCGAATCAGGTACAGTTTGCTGGGTTTTTCCCGACCATCGGGGGAAGTGATGTAAATGTTGCCATTTTTGGCCACGGTAATGTCGTTTCCGCTGATGCTATCGGCCACAATGGCTTCTTTGCCGTTGGCATCATAACTCAGGATTTGCTTGACGCCACCGGCTACTGTATAGCGTTTTCCATCTGCACCAAAGGCGGTCCCACTGGATTTTTTGGCATCCAGGTTCAAAGTGGTCAATTTTCCGTTGAGGTCTACTTGGTAGGTTTTAGAAGTGGGGATGTCCTGAAAAAAGACTTCTCCCTGAGCATTGGTGGCGGTGCCTTCGTTGAAGGTGTAGCCTTCGCCAACCAGTTCCCACTCGGTGTTTTCAACCAAAATAGCGCTCAGGAAATCATTTTTTGAAACGCCTTTGGCCACAGGTTTCGGGTAATCCTTCCACAACCAGCGCATGGCCTGTGGAAAAACAGCCGTGCCGTGCTGCCCATTGTGGGCCCCTTCTCCCCAAACGTGATTGACTTCATACCCCGCAAAAGTCAGGGCGCGTTCCATGGTTTCGTTGGCTTTCCACCAATCTCCGGCGTAGATGTTGAGGTCGTTGGTACCGTCTTGCAAGAAGATGCGAATCGGCTTGGGTTCGTACTTCCGAATCAAGGAAGGGTAGCGATCCGCGCCGCGCAGGTTCACATACGTGCCAATGGCGCTGAATACCCGCGAAAAAGCATCTGGACGCTCCCAGGCTGCCGTAAATGCGCACACTGCTCCACTGCTGGAGCCTCCGATGGTACGGTCATTGCCGCTTTGCGACAATTTGATGGCGCGGCCATCGCTGGTTTTTTTCTTTTCTACCTCTGGCAAAATTTCCTCTAGCACCAGGCGGGCATAATTGTCGCCCAGTCCGTCGTATTCAAAACTGCGGTTGAACCGATCAAGCGCAGCATCGGGATTGGCTGCTTTTACTTTGCCGGGAGTGATAAAGATCCCAATGGTGATGGGCATTTCTTTTTGGTGGATCAGGTTGTCAAACACGGTGGGCGCTTTCCACTGGATGCCATCCTGGTTGACATAAACGCAGGCGGGTTTGTCGGCACGGTATTGGGCGGGAACGTACACCGACACTTCGCGGGTAGTGCCCGGAAAAATTTTAGAGTTGTCAAAGCTGAAACTGAAAATCTCTCCCTTGGGGACGCCAGCTTTTTCAACTGAAGCGGGATCAACAGGGTGATTTTCAGTAGGCGTTTGTGCCACAGCAAGAACAGAAAAGAGCAAAAGGAGCGATGCGATCAGATTTTTCATAGGTGTGGTTTTAGGATGCTTTAAAAGCAACGACAACTATGCAAAATAAGGATAAAATGCGGCAAAGTATGACGCAAAAAATTATTTCCCGCTCAAAAAATCGGGAAGTAATTCTTTATGCGTTGCTAAGGCTCCTTTTGCAAAAAAAATTAGTGTTGTGGCGGCCCACCTGGGCCACCTCTTCTTGGGGGCTTGTGGCTTTCCATAAATTTGGTGTATTTGGTCTTTTGCTCCGCGTTAAGCAAGGCCATTGTTTTTTGATCCAGCTCCTTGCGGGCAGCTTCCATCGTGGCCTGGTCTGGCGGGCCTTGCTTGGCTTGTTTGTCCATTTTTTCTTTCATCGCTTTCATGTGGTCGAGCTGGATTTTGAGGATGGCCTCCTTTTGCTCGGTAGAAAGCGACAATTCCTTGGCCAGTTCGTTGACCATCTTTTCCATTTGCTCAGGACTTGGGGGCTTGGGAGGGCCAGGATGATCCATGTTTTGGCTGATTCCCAGATTGGAAAGTGCCAAAAAGCAAATGAAGAACAAGCAGAATTTTACACGGATTTGGTTCATGGTATGCTGATTTAGCGGGTGAGTTTGGTTAGACGAACTTCGGTGAAAGTACCTGCACGGAGGAGGCGGGTTTTTTCGAAAAAATCGTAAAAGTTACGCACACCGCCTTCGGCGATGCGCGTAACTGGTTTTTAGCCACAAATTTTCACAAATTAAGGCGCAAACTTGCGTTTGTGCTTTCTTCACGAACGAAGTTCGTGCCCTAATTTGTGAAAATTTGTGGAATTTGTGGCTGAACTTCACATTAACACTCCACCGAAGGTGGGGTGTTAAATTTTCACAAAAAATAAAAAGCCAGTGCCTACATAGGATAGGCACTGGCTTTTTATTAGACTTTATGCAGGAGTATTTAGCTAAACAAGGATTGCAATTTCATGGCAACACCCATATCTCCTTTGATTTTTACTTTGCCACCCATTACGGCCATCATTGGATTCAGTTTTCCGTTGCGCAAATCCATCAAGGTTTCCAGGCTGGTGATGATGTTGCAGTCTGCATCTTTGTCTTCATTGCTGACCTGCGGGGTCTCTCCCGTCATGTCCAGGAAAACATGGCCTTCGTCAAAAGTGAATTTGAGCGTTTTGCCAATGGAAGGCGCTTTGCTGGCTAAGGCTTTGAATTGTTCGGTAATTTCGTCGAGTGTCATGGCAGTTTTGATTAAATGACTTAGCGAATATTCGCAGCAATATACACCAAAAACTAATTATTGTCTTCTACAGTGGTTAAAATCTCCACCGCATTGGTATAGGTTTCCTGCATGGCCGTGGCGTTGGCTTGTCCTGCAAAAAGTGCCATTTCGCAGTTTTGCAGCAACTTTTTCAGGCGTTCCACCAAATCGGGTTGCACATTCAGTTGCGCCAGCGCTGCGGTGATTTTTTCCTTAGACCAATCCGCCTTGGGTATGCTCAGTTTGTCCCCCAAGTACCCCAAAATGGCTTTGGAAACGGCATCGTAAAACTCGCGGCTGTTGTTCGCTTTTAAGTGCTTTTCTGCCTGGTTGAGGTGACCGAGTGCCACTTTGCGGGCGCTTTTTTGGAGGCGGGCCATATCCCTTTTTTCTTTGCCAAAAGCCCTCCAGTATTGGTAGCCCAAGATGCTGCCCCAAAAGAGAAAAGGTGCCAGTGCAAAAACCCAAAACAGTGGATTGTTGAACAGGGGAGTTTGGCTTTTGTGCAGTCGCAAAATGGATTTGAGCGGTCTCAGTCCACTTCCGCCCTCCAGACCATCCTGGCTTGTTGCGGCTTTGGCACTGCCTTGCCGTACATTGATTTGATAGGAATAGTCCTTGAGGGTTTCGTATTGCTTGGATTCTGAATTGAAAAAAGAGAATTCGGGTTGGATGGTAAAGCGCCCCTTCTTCTTGGGCATAATCAGGTATTCGATGGTTTTGTGGGAAACCCGCAATCCACCTGTTTCACTGGCTTCCTCATCAATGGTGCGCGGATTGTAGATTTCAAAAGCTTCTCCCAAATTCAGGTTGGGCGCTTGCACTCGCTTCATGTCCCCATCGCCGGTCAGGGTGAGGCGCAGGGTTAGGGCATCATCGGTGGTTACATCGGTACGATTGATGACGCTGCTCATGTTGAAAATACCTACGCCACCACTGAAACTTGTGGGCGGATTGAGAGGCAAGGGTTTGACGCTGAGGGTGACCCCATCGGTGCGCAATGGAACTCGCCGAATTTCAGCGCCAAAGGTCAGTCCCGTTAAGGGATCGGGGCTACCCCCTTCTACCACCGCGACTTGCAGCGTTGCGGGATCGATGCTCAGTTTGCCTATTTTTTGAGGATACAGGGCAATGCTGCGCAAAATCCTTGTATTGTAGCGCAGTCCTCCAACTACTTCCACTTCCATTTTCGGATCAGGATGTTGAATTTCTTCCACATAAAATCCAACATAGTCCGACTCTTCAATGAAATTGAAATTTTCCAGATCTACCCGGGTGTATACTTTGTAATCCAGACGGACTTGTTGTCCCAAATAGGCCTCCGTGGTATTCAAGGAGGCTTTTACAAAAAGCTCTTCTCCCTTCTGGGTTTTACTACTTTTGCTTACGTTTTGGTTTTTGATCACCTCAACGGTCACGCTATTGCAACGCAAGATTTTGCCATTGACCTCGATGCTGGCGGGCCCAAAGGTGTAGGTTCCGGGTTTGTTGGCCCGCAAAGTATACGCAAAAGCCATCTCACTGGACATGCGTCCATTGATGATGGTGGTGCTGGCACTGCGCGAAGGCCCGGCCACCAGGGAAAAGGACTTGCCAAAAGAAGGGGCTTTAAAATTGGTGCCTTCGCCATTGCTCAAGGCAAAAGTCACGTCAAAAAAACTGCCTTCCACCACTTGTTTGGCATCAGTAAAGGCCCTGAAATCGGGTTTATCGCGCTGGGCCCAGGAAAGGGTGGCGCACAAAAACAAGCCACAAAGCAGGCTAATGGTTTTACAACAGCTCATGGCGATTACAGCTTGTAGGTTTTGCGTTTTTTCTTGGGTTCTTCTCCCGGTTGAGGGGTGGAATTTCCCCAAGGCGAAGGAAAATCACGGAACATGGGGAAATCGCGGAAGGATGGAAAATTGAAATCCTGTCCAAAGAAATCGTCTTTCTCTGCTTTCTTTTCCGGCGCTATTTTGATGCCCTCTGGGTTTGGCCAAATCGTTACTTCGAGGGGTTTGGTTTCCAGAGTTTTGCCCTTCACATCAATGCTGGCAGCGGGAATAAAAAAAGATCCGGTCTCCTTAGGATGGATGTAAAAGCTGTATTCAATGGTTTGGGATACCTTGCCATTCATCATAGACATGCTGGTGAAGGTATTGGGGCCATTGATCACGGTAAAGTGGGGTTCAAATTCGGGCGCACTAAAATTGCGACCTTCCCCATTTTCAAGTTTGAAACTTACTTTAATGTCATTGCCCAACAGGATCGAGTCGGTGCTAACCGTCACTGTGAATTTTACATTCTCTTGGGCCATCATTGCATTGCAGCTGAGCAACGCGATTGCAAACAAGATCAGATTGCGCATGATTGAAAAGTTTAAGTTGGTGTATTCAATATCCTTTCGCCCTTAAATTTACCAGTCTTTCCCGGATTTAGGTCTTCCCTGGGCTTTTTTCATTTTGCCTTGTACCTTGCGTTCCTCTTCATCCATGATTTTAAGCAAGTTTTCAGCCTCTTTTTGGCTGAGGTCCTGGGGCGGACTTTGGGATTCACGATCCTGAGGTTGGCCTTGATTTTTCTGAGACTGCTGGCCTTGCTGCGGATCTTGCTTGGGTTTTTGTCCCTGATTGGAAGGAGGAGGCTGGTTTTGGGCCTGGTTTTTATTGTCGCCTTCTTGAGGGCGCTGTTGTTTTTTTTGTTCTTCCTGTTTTTTGCGTTGTTGCGCCAGTGCCAGGTTGAACTTGGTTTCCTTATCGTTGGGATTCAAGCGCAAGGCTTCTTTGTAGGCCTCCACACTTTTCTTCAATTCATTGAGTTGGAAATAAGTATTGCCCAAGTTGTGCAATGCCGCTGCTTTTTCCGTAGGAGAAGTAGATTTTTTGGCCGCATTTTGATAGCGCGTCAGGGCTTCCTGGTAGCGTTTTTGTTGGTAGATGGCATTGCCGAGGTTGTACTGGCCTTTGGCATTGTCTTTGCGTTCGAGGGCTTTGCGGTAGCTGCTTTCCGAATCGCCGTATTTTTTTTCAAGGTAGTTTTGATCCCCTTTGCGCAGCAAGGAATGCGCCGTTTGTGCATTTAGCCCATTCGCGTGGCAAATACCGAATACCAAGATCAACATAGTCCATTCACGATATCCTGCTTTCATAGTCCGGTCTTTAGCCCTTTATTCAACAACGCGATCGCCTTGGAGGTTTTTTCGGGACGGCGGTAATGCATCAAAAATTCTGCGAGTAAAAAACCAAGACCCAACAGCAAGAAAAGTTGAAAATGGCTGCGGTATTCTGATACTTCGCGCTGTTCGTACTCCCGTTTTTCTACTTTGTTCAGTTTGTCGTACAAGGCATCGGACAGGGCATCGGTTTGGCTACTCAAGCGAAAAAAGCTGCCGCCGCCAAGGGTGGCCAATTTGCGCAGTACTTCAGCGTTGAGCTTGGAAGTAACAGGTTTTCCTTGCTCATCTCGCTTGTAATCTGCCATCCCGTTTACATCCGTATAAGGCACAAAGCCGCCAGCTTCCGTGCCGACTCCGATGGTGAAAATCTTCATGCCCTGACGGGCTGCTTGTCTGGCCTGACTTTCTGCTCTGGCTTCGTGGTCTTCGCCATCGGTAATGATCAATACAACCCGGTTGCCGTTGCTTTTTGCGGTATTCTGTTGGGCAATGGCGAGTGCTTCACCGATGGAAGTCCCCTGGCTGCTGATCATGTCTGGATTGGCACTTTGGAGCAATAAGCTTACCGCTTCGTAATCGGTGGTGAGGGGTACTTGCATGTAGGCTTCGCCTGCAAACAGGATTACGCCAAGGCGGTTGCCGCTCAGTTTTTCAATCAATTGCTGGCACAATTTCTGCGCCTGGATCAAGCGATTGGGGGCAATGTCCTGGCACAACATACTTTGCGAAACGTCGAGTGCAAAGATCACATCGATGCTTTGTCGCCGCACCGCCTGGGTTTTGGTTCCCCATTGGGGATTGCTCAAGGCAATGATGATGAAAAACAGCCCAAAGAGAAACAGTATGTTTTTGCTGCGCAGCCTTTCCGGCGAACGGTCGGGCATCAGGCGTTGAATCAGATCCAGGTTGCCCATGCGTGCCAAAGCCTTCTTACGGGCAAAATTTGCCCCCAGCACCAATACAATCAAGACTGGCAGCAGTGCTAAAGCGTACAAATAAACAGGGTGCTCGAATCGAAACATAAGCAGCAGTTATGGCAAACTTCTCAGCCAGGTTTGTCTCAACACAAACTCGGCCAATAAAAATAGCAATCCCAATAAAGCCCAACGAGGAAACTCTTCGCTGTATTTTTTGATGGTGGTAACTTGTATCTCTGTTTTTTCAAGCAAGTCGATGGTTTTGTAAACCTCGCGCAAATCCTGGTTGTTTTTTGCCCGAAAATACTGCCCACCGGTCATGCGGGCAATTTCGCGCAGCAACTCCTCGTCAATTTCCACCTGGGCATAATCCAGAAAAAAACTGCCATCGCTGAGGCGACTTACGGGGGTAAGGGCTTCGCCGATGGTACCTACCCCAATGGCGTATACCTTAATGCCCAATTCTTTAGCCAGTTCTCCAGCCGTGAGGGGTTTGAAGTACCCCACGTTGTTGACGCCGTCGGTTAGCAGGATGATGACCTTGCTTTTGGCAGGACTTTTTTTGAGGCGGTTCACGGCACCGGCCAGGCCCATCCCGATGGCGGTACCGTCTTCCAGGTTGCCACACTCAAGCTGTTCCAGAAAGGTTTCTACAATGCGGTGATCGGTGGTCAGCGGGCATTGGGTAAAGGCTTCGCCGGCAAAAACCACCAGACCGATGCGGTCGTGGGGACGGCCTTTGACAAACTCAATCGCCACTTTTTTGCTGACTTCCAGTCGGTTTGGTTCAAAATCCTGGGCCAGCATACTGCTCGACAAGTCCATCGAGAGCATGATGTCGATACCGTCTGCTTTGATTTTTTCTTCTTTGAGTACCAATTGGGGGCGAGCCAGCGCTACCACCAATGCTACAAATCCCAGTGCGCGGATGATGGGCAGCCAGCGGCGCAGTTTTGCTTTGAGCGTTTCCATGCCCGCAATCCCCTGAAGGCTCGGCAGGGTAACTGCGGCGTGCCTTTGCTTTTGCTGTTGCCAATACCACCTGGCCAGGATGGGCAGCAACAAGAGCAGCAAGAAAAAATAGGGATGCAGAAATTTCATAGTCGCTTAAATTGTTGGTTCTGTTCCGGTATGGGTTTGTTCTACAAAGGTTTTGACGCTGCTGAGCGCTTCCAGGTGGAAACTCAGGGGCGGCTGGGCTTTGGCAAATTTCACCAAATCAGCGGTTTGGAGCATTTGCCGCAAAGGCATGCGCCATTCTTCCGGGATCGGGATGTTGCGCAAAGATTCCAGGATATCATCAGTGGTTGATTCCAGTGCATTGATGCCGTACTGACCTTCGAGGTATTCGCGCAGGATGTAGGTCAATTGGGTCTGGAATTCGTTCACTTCACTTTTTTCCAATAGGCCAGATTGCTCCAGTTCTGCCAGTTTGGCCAGGGCTGTTTCGTGCGCAGGTGGCGGTGGTGGTGGCGGCGTATAGGTTTCCGACTGTCGTTTGCGCCTTCTGCGCGACAGGTAGAGAATGGTAAAAATCACAAGCCCCAACAAAATCAGCACAATCAATATCGGCATTAAAAAATCGCTGAAACGGACTTCTTCGCGGTTGATGTTTTTGATGGCCCGGAGGGTATCGCGCTCAGGATTGACGGGGATGGAATTGACCTTGAGCTGAAGCCCGGCAATGGCGCTCGCGCTTTTGATGAATCCCCCCTCTTCGTAATCTACGGTGATGGCGGGAATCTGGTAAGTACCCGCTTCGTAACTGCTCAACAAGTACTGTTGCTCCAAAATTTGTTGGGGCGATTGCGCTACGGTGAGTAGCGTGCCTTTTTGTACCAATTCAATTTTGGGTACGGCTTGCAAGGCCTCCTTGATCTTGACCGCCTTGAATTTCAGGTCTGTTGGCAGACTGATTTGCACGGTGAGCCGCACCTGATCGCCAATCAGGATCTCCTGGGCGTTGAGTTTGGCATTGACATTGACCTGAGCCAGGGCAAGATTGGTGCCTGTAGTCAGAAAAAACAACCCCACAAATAGCCGATAGAACCACCTTGCACTCATGATCCAGAACGTTTTTTAAAAAACTGATGCAAAGCATTGGTATACGAGTCTGTGGTGAGGATGTCCAGGTTATCGGCACCACATTTCAAAAAAGCATTGCGGTAATACTGGTAGTTTTGCGCGTACCAATTGGCGTAGGTATTTCTGACTTTGGCCGAGGTAGTATCCACCCAATTCAGGCTTCCCGTTTCGGCGTCCACTGCGTGTACCAGGCCAATGTTGGGCAAGGTCGACTCAGCGGGATCGGCTATGCGTACCCCTACCAGATCGTGCTTGCGGGAAGCAATCCGCAGGGGTTCTTCGTACCCTTCACCCATAAAATCGCTGATCAAAAAACAAATGCTGCGCTTTTTGATGATGCTTTGAAAATATTGCAAAGCCTTATCAATCCGGGTGCCTTTGCCCTTGGGTTCAAAATCGATCAATTCGCGGATGATGCGCAGGATGTGTTGTTTGCCTTTTTTGGCTGGAATAAACAATTCGATTTGATCCGTAAATAGGATCAAGCCTACTTTATCGTTGTTGGTGATGGCGGAAAAAGCCACCAAGGCACTGATTTCCGTAATGATTTCTGATTTGAATTGCTGTACAGTGCCAAAAAGTGCCGAACGGCTGATGTCGACCAACAGAATGACCGTTAGCTCCCTTTCTTCCTCAAAAATCTTGATGTGGGCCTCGCCAGTACGTGCGGTCACGTTCCAGTCGATGTTGCGCACATCGTCGCCGTATTGATAGTTGCGTACCTCACTGAACGACATGCCCCTGCCCTTGAAGGCGCTGTGGTATTCACCCGAAAAAAGGTGTTTACTCAGGCCCTTCATTTTGATCTCGATCTTGCGGACTTTTTTGAGCAATTCGCTGGTCTCCATGAAAGCTAAGTTGAGGAGTTGACTACCCGGCGCTTCGGTCGCTTCGGTCGCTTCGGCTTCGTTCAGCGACCGAAGCGACCGAAGCGCCGAGTAGTCAACCATTTAAGTAACGCAGAAAAATTAACTTCCCGATTTTGGGTTTTGAATAGGAAGTCGAACGGTTCATTTCAAGTGAGCTTCCTATTCAAAACCCTCTAAAAAAATCGGGAAGTAATTTTTTGCGTCATATCAGGGTACTTCAACTGTATTCAAAATCTTGTTGACGATGTCTTCCTGGGTGGTGTTCTCGGCTTCTGCCTCGTAGGTCAGGCCCATGCGGTGGCGCAGTACGTCCATACAAATGTTGCGCACATCTTCGGGGATCACATACCCCCGGCGCTTCAGGAAGGCGTAGGCTTTGGCCGCCAAGGCCAGGTTGATGCTGGCGCGCGGAGACGCCCCGTAGCTGATCAGTGGCTGCAAATTGGACAGGCCGTAATCGGCAGGATTGCGCGTAGCAAAAACGATGTCGAGGATATAACGCTCAATTTTTTCGTCCATGTACACTTTGCGCACCGATTTGCGGGCGCGCAAAATTTCTTCCGGGCTTACTACGGGTTGAATTTGTTGGCCGAACGCTTCGTCGCTGAGGTTGCGGCGCATGATTTCGAGTTCTTCCTCTTTGCTGGGATAGCCAATTTTGACCTTGAGCATGAAGCGGTCTACCTGGGCTTCGGGAAGCGGGTAAGTACCTTCTTGCTCGATGGGGTTTTGGGTAGCCAATACCAAAAAGGGTTCTTCCAGTTTGAAGGTATCCACGCCGATGGTCACCTGGCGCTCTTGCATGGCTTCCAGCAGGGCACTTTGTACCTTAGCGGGAGCGCGGTTGATCTCATCGGCCAGGATGAAATTGGCGAAGATGGGCCCTTTGCGCACTGTGAACTCGTTTTGCGAAGGGTTGTAAATCATGGTGCCGATGATGTCGGCAGGCAAAAGATCGGGAGTAAACTGGATGCGGCTAAAGCGGGCATCGATGGCCTGCGAAAGGGTTTTGATGGCCAGGGTTTTGGCCAAGCCGGGTAAACCCTCCAACAATACATGACCTCTGCTGAGCAAACCCAGCATCAGGCGTTCAATCATTCGTTCTTGCCCAACGATCACTTTGGCCGTTTCGGCATGTAATTTTTCTACAAAGGCGCTGTCAATGTAGATCTGTTGGTTTAGCGCTTCTATGTCCACGTGGTGCATTAGCCGGATAACTTTTTTTATTCAGGTGTGCAAAATTGGTGAAAAATTTTGAAAAGAGGATGTTTTTTGCACGTGGAAAGTTGAACCGGGGTGGGCTTGGGTAGTTTTCACGCGGATGTTTCACAAATCCATCACGATTTTCAAATTATCTTTCACTTTATCCTTCAGATGCCCTGGTAAGTTACCTAGTTTTTTTAAGAGTCTTTTATTGTCAATGGCTCTAACTTGATCAATCATAAAGATCAGCCAGCCAAACTTCGAATTGTTTACCACTCATCTTCTATCGCTTCAAACTCATGCAATACCGCCATAGAGTCCTCAGAAACCATAGCCGATTCTTGCAGAAGTTGCTTTTCGAGTAAGAATCTATCTTGTAGCGCATTGTAATATTCTATGGCTTCATTGATGTATTTGTTCCTACTCACCTGTACGTTCTCCAGGATTTTTTCCATTTCCTGAAAGACGGGTTCATTTAATTTTAAAGATATACTTTTCATGCTGAGATTTTTACAAAAATAAACCACTTTTTGATATGATTCCAGTAGTACCTACAGCCCTTCCACCTTCCAATCCTCTACGCATCGTTCGGCTCTGCTAAAATTGATGCCCAGCAATAACACGGGGCGTCCATCGTGCCGATATTTTTCGGCATATCCTTTTTGGCGGAGGTAATCCAGGGCTTGTTGGGCGCTTTGATCTAGCTTAAACTCCAGCACATAAACATGCGTTGGAGTTTTAAGTACCGCATCAGAGCGCCCACGGAGGCCCGCTACTTCGGCCTCGGCATCCATACCCATGTAGCGAAAAACGAGGTAAAGCATGGCGTGGTAGTCTGCTTCATTGTTTTTGCGATCGAGGGTACTGGGGATGTTTTCAAAGAGGGTATTGACAATGGAAATGGCAAGCTCCAGGTCATTTTTGAAAAAAGCTTCGCGGAGTTTCCAGACGGTAGGACCAGGGGTAGTTAAAGGCAGATTGCCGTAGGCTGCCATCAGGTGATCGGTAATGGCTTCGCGAACTTCGTGATTGGGATATCCCAGGTGATATACGTTGCCCGGTTTTTTGCTTTGTAGGGTAAGGTAACCCGTCTGAAACAACAGAATGGGTAAGTCCATATCGTGAAGCACATAGCTTTCAAAAGCGCGTTCATTTACCTCAAAATGTTCAAGGTTAAATTCGGATCGACGCTTGATTTGTTGAATCAAAAAACTAGGCGTACCGGTAGCGAACCAATGGTTGGCAAACCTGCGCTGGCTGCAAAACTTCATAAACGAAACAGGATTGTACACGTAGTGCTTCAAATCCCAAGTGTAACCATTGTACCAGTACTTGATTTGATCCAGCAACGCTTCGGGTGATAGCTCCAGGTCTTGCTCTGCCGCTCGCAAATAATCGACAAAGTAGTGTTCCAATTCCTCTTGGGTGTATCCGGTAAGGGTTGAAAAACTACGGTGAAACGTAATGTCTTCAAGATGGTTGAGATTGGAAAATACACTGACCTGGCTGAATTTGGAAATCCCGGTGAGCATCAAAAACTCAATCTTGTCGCCAATCGGCTTGAGGATGCCGTAAAAATCGCCTAGGATTTGGCGGTTTTTTTCGGCTTCTTCGGGCAGGTGCAACACATCCAGCATCGGTTTATCGTACTCGTCAAATAGCACGACTACCCTTTTTTGGTATTTTTGATACAATTTCCCAATCAACTCACTCAGCCTGAAAGCTGGGCTTTCCTCACTTAGCTCCAATTGATGCTCCACGGCAATCAAATCCAGGTGTTTGTTCAATCCGGTACTCAGTCCCCAATCCTTAAACCCTGTGCGATCCATGTAAAAATGCACGACAGGATGCACCTTCGTCCAATCCCAGTGATCTTCAATCCACAATCCCTGAAATAACGCTCGTTTTCCGCTGTACAATTGAGCAATGGTAGACAGGAGCAAGGACTTACCAAAACGGCGTGGCCGGGATAAAAATGCAGCTTTAAAATCACTGAGCAAAGAATATATCTGAGCAGTTTTATCCACATAGATTGCCTTGCGTTCGATGAGTTCGTCAAAATGCTGGATGCCCAATGGTAAGTTCTTCATGCCGTAGGAGTTGGTATACTTAGCACAAAGATAAGGATTCGGTATCCCCTTTACAAATTCCTTTTCTTCTTCTCCCGCACCGCCCAATCCACCGCCCGTGCCGTCAACGCCATGTACGTCAACGACGGATTCTGCGTCGAAGTCGACGTCATACACGCCCCATCCGTCACGAATACATTCTTACACGCATGCAATTG